>ENA-UPTF01000514-UPTF01000514.1-marine-metagenome-genome-assembly--contig:-NODE-514-length-27112-cov-2.455336_pt1 | contig 27112 bp, 14 predicted proteins | sample MGYA00238166_ERZ767019 | MGnify/ENA primary metagenome ERZ767019 (study PRJEB28930, sample SAMN06266391) | marine metagenome | isolation source: Sea water from 250 m depth | place: Atlantic Ocean | study... | reverse complement strand
TCCGCAGCAGCCACGGTTCCAAAGAGGCGCACCAGTTGGGGTTGAACTTCGAGCACCACCTCGGCTCCCATCTCCGCAACCCATGGCACAAAGCGTACGAATTGAATCGCATCCCCAAACCCTTGTTCATCCCAAAGCAGGATCCGCTTGCCGGTCAGCGGTTGGCCTTTCCATTCCGGGATGGCTTGGTGACGCTTGGCGTTGAGAAGCGATTCAGTGTCCCAACGCCAGCGATTCTCGATCCACCCCTCACGGTACTCGCCGTTGAGCAACAGCGCATGAGCCAGGTCGCGGTGCGCCTCGGCGAAACCGGGTTGCTCCTCGACTGCCTCGCGAAGCAACCGGATAGCCTTCGGCACTTGGCCAAGTTCGCGAGTCGTGTTGGCCAGACTTACTTTCAATTGTCCGCCAGCCGGGGCGACTTCAACCCCGCGCCGATAAGCATCCACCGCTTGGCCAAGCGCATGCGTTCCCCGCAGCGCGTTGCCCTTGGCCAGCCAAGCGGACGGCTCGGCGGGGTTAAGTTGGACGGCTTGTTCGGCCGCCTCCAGCGCTTGGGAAAAACGGCCCAGCAGTTTCAGCGACTGGGACAGGTTGATCCACGCCTCCGTGAATTGGGGCTGAATCTCAGTGGCTGCACGGTAAGCCACGACTGCCGCCTCGATCGAGCCAGCCTGCTGCTGGGCCAGACCCCGGTTGTAATTGACCACGGGATTTTCGGGAACCACCTCCAGCGCTTGGTCAAATATCCGCAGCGCCTCCTCTATGTCCCCGGATTTGGCCCGTTCAATCCCCTCCTGCAGCAGTGCGTTGGCTCTGTCTTGCTCCGGCACGCGCCATTTGTCCCATTGGCCACCCCTCTGCCGCAACGGTTTTCTGGTGCAATCGAAACTTACCCTTTGGCTCGATCTCGTCTAAGCTGCCCGCGCATGATTCGGAACATCATCTTTGATTGGTCGGGCACACTGGTAAATGACCTGCCAGGGGTCTGGAAGGCGACCAACCATGTTCTTGAGCAGGCCAACGTCCCGACGCTCACCCTGGATGAATTCCGCAATGAGTTTCAGCTGCCGTTCACCGGTTTCTACGAGCGGTTCACTCCCGATATCCCACTCGAGAAACTCGAAGACTGGTTCCACAGCAGCTTCCGGGAGGTGTGTGGCGAAGTTATTGCCCTGCCCCATGCCAATAACTTTCTCGACTTCTGTAAATCCGAAAAGTTTCGTTGCTTCATCCTCAGCACCGTCAAAACCGAATATTTCACCGTTCAGGCCTCCAACGCGGGGATGGATGACTGCTTCGAAAAACTCTATCTCGGCATATGGGACAAACGTGAAAAGATACATGAAATCATCAGTGACAATAACCTTTTGAAGGATGAAACGCTTTACATAGGCGACATGCAGCACGACGTGGAGACGGCGCACCACGGTGGCATCCACTCCTGCGCGCTACTCACCGGCTACAACACCCTGGACCAACTCCGCAAAAGCAAACCCACCATCATCACCTCAAATCTTGATGATTTGAAAACCTTGTTACAGGAGAATAACCTGTCCCTGCCAACTGGCTTTGCCCAAACGGCGAACAACCAAAGACCCACCCCCACCGTCGGCGCCCTGATTTATAATGCTCTTGGCCAAGTGCTACTTGTCCGTACAGACAAGTGGTCCGGAAAATGGGGTATCCCGGGTGGCAAAATCGAATACGGCGAATCAGCCGAAAATGCCCTACGACGCGAAATCGCCGAGGAAACTAAACTTATGATCAGCGATATTGAGTTTGTGCTCACGCAGGACTGCATCGAATCTGAGGAGTTTTATCGGCCCGAACATTTTATCCTGCTCAATTACACATGCCGCCTCTCCGGCGAATCTGACGTCACACTCAACGAGGAGGCGCAGGCATTTCGCTGGGTGAACGAGAGCGAGGCGCTGCAACTCGACATCAACGAACCCACACGCATTCTGCTCGACGCCGTCATGGCCCGTACAGCAATTCCCGCTGATGACTGACCGAATCACCATTAAAGACCTGGAGGTCCAGTTTCACGTTGGCGTGCCGGACGAGGAGCGGGCGGAACCTCAAAAACTGCTCATCACCATTGAGATGACGCACGACCTTGTCCCAAGTGGGGCCTCCGACAACTTGGCGCAGACGATTGATTATTATACAGTCTCCCAAGCGGTTAAAGCACTTGGCCAAGCGCGTCGCTGGAAACTCCTAGAGGCGCTGGCCGACGATATTTGTAAGCTGGTGCTCGAGGAATTCAAGCCAGACATCGTGCGTGTCATGATTAAAAAATTCATCCTCCCAGACACCCGCTGGGTCAGTATTGAAATGAGCCGCCCTTGATTCAGTCAGTTATAGAAATTTTGATCAATCAAAGATTGCTTTGCCAAGCTCAATTCGTGGATAACCACCCGAACAATTAACATGTTTCCGACTACAACTGTAAGTTTTATTCAGTTTCAAAAGGTCTTTCTGGCTACTGTATTTATATTGAGTCAGTACAGTGCCATTGGCGGGCGAGATGTAACATATCTTGAAAAAGGTGAAAAACAACCACTGAAGATCGAGAATGTCCTCACCTGGGACTCGTTGGGTAAGCAGCACCAATCGAGGCCAAATGAACTGGATGTCGGCTTCGAGTTTCATTTCCAAAATAGAACGGACAAAGAGGTCCGCATTACCAACGCCTACACTTCCTGCGGCTGCACAGTGGCCAAACTCCCCAAAACGCCTTGGATCATCAAGCCCGGCCAAAAAGGCAGTATCCCCATCATCATGGATTTGCGCGGCAAAACTGGCATTATCGCCAAGGAGACCACGGTTATAACCAACCTTGGAAACATCACCCTGACCACCAAGGTCTCTGTCGGCCCTACGAACAGCCCTTCCGGCCCCGACCGTGCCCGGTCAACCGAAGAACGCGCTGCGAACCTGAGGCTGGCTGCAAAAAATCGGCAGGCGGTCTTTCAAAATAACTGCATCGAGTGCCACGTCAAGCCAACCATCGGGAAACGGGGCAAACAACTTTATGCAACCGCTTGCGGCATCTGCCACGAAGCAAAAAACCGCGCACCTTTCGTCACTGAACTTCGTGCCTTGAGCAAGGGAAAGGACAAGGCTTATTGGAATACGTGGATCGCCGACAGCAAGCCTGGATCGCTAATGCCGGCCTTTGCAAAGAAACACGGTGGAATACTTGACGACTCGCAGATCAAGTCACTCGTGGCCTATCTTACCCGGATTTTCCCGCGCGAACTCAAAACCAAAAAAGCCGTGAAAGCCGCCGCAAACACCAGGGCGCTGCCACTCAAATGAGCGGATTATTCATCACCTTCGAGGGAATCGAGGGCTGCGGCAAGTCAACCCAGGTAGAGCGATTGGCCAAACGATTGGCCAAGGAGGGGCACGAGACTCTTACCCTTCGCGAGCCAGGCGGCACTCCCATCGGTGAGGCCATCCGGGACGTGGTCAAGTTCCCCCCTGGTCACAATACAATCTCACCCGATACCGAGTTGCTATTGATGAACGCCAGCCGCGCTCAACTTGTCCAACAGGCGATCCGCCCTGCCTTGGCCAACGGCGCCATCGTACTGTGTGATCGCTTTTACGACTCGTCGCTGGCCTACCAGGGGCACGGCCGTGGACTCGACTTAGCCAAGGTCCAGAAAGCCATCGACTTGGCTATTGACGGCATCAAGCCGAATCTGACACTGCTGCTCGATATTCCATTGAGCGTCAGTCAAGCGCGCGTCTCTGATCGACTTCAATCAACCGGTGAAATACAGGATCAATTTGACGAGTCCGGAACGAAGTTTTTCGAACGAGTGCTCGACGGATTCCACATCTTGGCCAAGGCTGAGCCCGCCCGTTTCCGGATTATTAATGGAGACAAGTCCGTTGACAACGTCACCGAAGAAATTTGGAGCAGCGTCCAATCTCATCTTTGAAATTATAAAATGGAAAGTCAAAACAACCTCCAAAATCATCGTCAAGCATATTGGCGTGCGAACATCCGTATCCTGACCATCCTTTTATCGATCTGGTTTATCGTATCGTTTGGTTGCGGCATTTTGTTTGTCGACCAACTCAATCAAATTAAACTTGGCGGATTCAAACTCGGCTTTTGGATGGCTCAGCAGGGATCTATCTACACGTTCGTAGTGTTAATTTTCGTGTATGTCCGACTAATGAACAAACTTGATCAAAAATTCAGCTTCGACGAAAAGAACGATTAAACAACCCCGTAACAGCATCTCGAACAGTTAAATAGAATGGACGTACAAACCTGGACATATATCATCGTCGGAATTTCCTTTGCTCTCTACATTGGCATCGCCATTTGGTCGAAGGCCAAATCGACAAGCGAATTTTATGTCGCGGGCGGGAGCGTCTCCCCCTTGGCCAATGGCATGGCCACTGCCGCCGACTGGATGAGCGCAGCATCGTTTATATCCATGGCGGGCCTTATAGCCTTCATGGGCTACGATGGTACGGTTTACTTGATGGGCTGGACCGGCGGCTATGTGCTGCTAGCGTTGATGCTCGCTCCATACTTACGAAAATTCGGTAAATTCACAGTACCGGATTTCATTGGCGAGCGTTACTACTCAAGAACAGCCCGAATCGTCGCATTACTTTGCGCCATCTTCATCTCTTTCACTTACGTCGCCGGTCAAATGCGGGGTGTGGGCGTAGTTTTTTCGAGATTCCTTGAGGTCGATATAAACTTGGGTGTGCTAATTGGAATGACCATTGTTTTTACTTATGCCGTTTTGGGAGGCATGAAAGGAATTACATACACGCAGGTAGCACAATATTGCGTGCTTATTTTCGCCTACATGACTCCGGCATTTTTCATTTCACTCATGCTCACCGGCAACCCAATCCCGCAGCTTGGCTTTGGAAGCGAACTAAAGGAAGGCGGTTATCTTTTGGATAAATTGGACAAGGTGGTCACCGATCTTGGCTTCACAGCGTACACCGCTCAAACAAAATCAACCACCGATATATTCTTTATCACGCTGGCATTGATGGTAGGAACGGCTGGTTTGCCGCACGTGATCATTCGTTTCTTCACCGTGCCGAAAGTTCGAGATGCGCGTATTTCTGCCGGTTGGGCGTTGCTGTTCATCGCGATTCTTTACACCACGGCTCCTGCCGTCGCGACATTCGCACGATACAACATCATCAACACAGCAAACGAAAAGGCCTACGCCAAGATGCCGTCCTGGTTCAAGAAATGGGAAGAAACAAAGCTCATCGGTTGGTTGGATAAAAATAACGACGGCCTGGTTCAATACCGACCCGGCATCCCGTTTGAAAAACTGAATGGCAAAGCCGTTCAATTCAAAAGCACGGGAGAGAAAGTCGAAACAGGTTCGTACGGACAACCGCTCATCGCTAACAAAGCCACGGACAATTCCAACGAACTTTATATCGACCGTGATATCATGGTCCTAGCCAATCCGGAAATCGCAGGTTTGCCAAATTGGGTCATCGCACTGGTCGCTGCTGGCGGCTTGGCCGCAGCACTTTCCACGGCAGCTGGATTACTCCTCGTCATTTCAACTTCCATTTCGCATGACTTGATGAAGAAAACCATCAATCCGAACATCACCGATAAACAGGAATTGATTTACGCACGCATTGCCGCTGGCTGCGCTATTATTATTGCTGGTTATTTCGGGATCAATCCTCCCGGCTTCGTCGCCCAAGTCGTTGCCTTTGCATTCGGCTTAGCCGCTAGCAGTTTTTTCCCTGCGATCGTTTTGGGTATCTTTTACAAGCGCATGAACAAGGAAGGCGCCATCGCTGGCATGATTGCTGGGATCCTGTTCACCGCCGCTTACATCATCTACTTCAAGTTTATAAACCCTGAAGCCAACGTGCAGGCCAATTGGTGGTTTGGCATTTCGCCGGAAGGTATAGGTGGTATCGGCATGTTACTCAACTTTGCTGTATCGATAGTAATTTCCAAGCTCACCAGCCCGCCACCTCCCGAGGTGCAGGCACTTGTTGAAAATATTCGGGTCCCGAATAGAGACTAAACTCAAACTACCTCACTCGCTGATGAGTTCCCTGAGTTGGCTAACCGGCACGCAGTTTTTGAAGACCATCTGCAGGTTCTTCTGATCGCCGTCTTTGTCCGTGTAGTAGAGTGACTCAGTGCTGGCAGCGATCCCGACCACTTCACCGGCTTCATTCAGCACAGGCGCGCCACTTGATCCGCGGCCAAAATCAGCAGTGATTGACATCGCGGGAACAGTTTTTTTATCACGTTGTGTCATGAAGTAACGAGCAACACGCCCCTCGCTCAACGTGTAAAATTTTTGGTTCGGATGGCTGATCAAATCCACTTTTGCCCCGACAGGTGCAGCTTGCCCAAGCGCAACCGGCGTAATCCCGGTATTGGGAATCCGCACCACTGCCAGATCGTATCGCTCACTCGCCACAACCACCGACTCGACCATAAACACCCGCCCGTCGAACAACCGCACTGCCAAGGCAGAACGCTCCGGCTGGTTCACCACGTGATAGTTCGTAACTACCAAATCCTCCGCGATCAAGAATCCGCTCGCTGGCGCCACATGCCAGCGCGTGCAGCGTTTGCACTTATAAACGCCACCCACCACCGCGATTGCCTTTTGCACCTCCCCTGCTCGCCCCCCCTTTCCCGCTGGCAAACCAAGCTTGGCCCTCGGCTCTTTTTTCAACTGCTCGATCAACGATTCCATCGAAACCGGCTCATCCGAATCCATCATCCGCGATGCCTCCCGTGTCATTTGTCCGATGATCGCCCGGTCGTTGATCACCGCCGGTTTGATTTTTGATTTTGAGTTACCGCCGCTTGGCTCAGTACTGACACATCCGACCAAGGTCAGAGCCATCGACAGCCCCATCGCTTGGTATATCTTTATCTTCATCCGGTGAAGCTAGCGCAATCACAGCTTGGCAGCGAGAGTTTCGTGACCTCAAATCCCCTCATAAATAAAACTACCCAAATACATTCGAGAAATTGATCAAGGCATGACGCCGGACATCCGCGTTTATTGTCACGCCTTGCTGGATGAAATCGACGCCACCTCCGAGGTCGCTCAATTGAAAGTTCGCGTCACTGCTTCGCCGATCGACTCCGCCGCCAACAAGGCCGTGCTCAAGTTCACCGCCTGTCTCGCCGCGCACCGTGACACTCGTTCGCGGTGACAAAAACCGCAGCAAAGCCATACTAATCACCGACACCAACGCAGCATCAGTACTTTCAAGAATCCATAAATAACTTGAGAGGCTCCCACCCGCCCAATAACTTTTCCCCGTGAGCACTCCGGTAGTCGATGCTTCGGATCAAAACTGGCACGCATGGGTTGACACCGGCGGCACCTTCACCGACTGCCTCGCCGCCGACCCACATGGGCATATCCGTCGCTTCAAGGTTCTCTCCAGCAGTTGCCTACGAGGCACGCTCACGGCCATCCACACGCCAACCGAAATCAAGGTCGATCTAGCTCAACCACTCATAGCCGGTTTCGCACTTGGCCAGCAGTTCCGTCTCCTTGGCAAACCCGACGCGCCGACTGAAATCACTGCCCACGATTCCTCTACCCAACTTCGACTAGGCAAGGCGCTGCCTGACGACACAACGCTTGGCGACGGGATCGAGATCGCCTTCGACGTCGAGGCCCCGATCCTTGCGGCTCGAATCGCCACCGACACTCCCACTGGCCATGCTCTCCCGCCCATGCACATGCACTTGGCCACGACTCGAGGCACCAATGCTTTACTTGAACAAAAGGGAGCTGAAGTCACGCTTTTCATCACGCGTGGATTCGAGGATTTGCTGGTTATTGGTGATCAAAAACGCGCTGATCTTTTCGCATTAAACATCCAAAAAGCGGCACCGCTAACGGCGCACGTCATTGGTGTCGACGAACGTATTAACGCGCTTGGTCAAATCCTCCGCTCGCTCAATCTTCCCACCGCCGAGTCGCCCAAAAGCGAGAATCAATCCGCCGCCGTCGTCTGCCTGCACAGCCACCGTAACCCTGAACACGAACAACGCTTGGCCGCACAACTCCGAGACGCCGGCTGGCGACACATCTCTGTATCAAGCGACCTAGCGCCAGTAATCAAGGTTTTGCCACGAGCAGAGACGACGGTTGTTGATGCCTACCTATCACCGATCATGACTCGCTACCTCGACGGTGTGGAGCGCGAGATGGTCAATGGCAAACTCCACGTGATGACCAGTACCGGCGGACTCGTCTCTCGTAACGCTTACAGGGCCAAGGACAGTTTACTGAGCGGCCCGGCTGGTGGGGTTGTCGGTGCCGCGATGGCCGGCCACCAAGCCGGGTTCGAGCGAATAATCGGGTTCGATATGGGCGGCACGAGCACCGACGTCTGCCGATTCGATGGTGACTTTGATTACAAATTCCAGCATCACATCGGCCGAGCCCGTGTGATCGCACCTGTGCTGAATATCGAGACGGTTGCTGCTGGTGGCGGTTCAATCTGCGGTTTCAACGGAGATGAATTGTTCGTCGGGCACGAAAGCGCGGGCGCGAATCCCGGCCCAGCCTGCTACGGCGCAGGCGGGCCCCTTACCCTCACCGACGTCAATTTACTACTCGACCGGCTTGATCCTAGACAGTTCGGGATTCCCGTCGATGTTGACGCCGCCCACGCCGCGCTCGAGCTGGTTTGTCAATCAATCCCCAAACCGCCACCGAAACGCAAACTTCTCAGCGGGTTCCTCGAAATCGCCAACGAACGGATGGCAGACGCGGTCCGAAAAATTTCCATCCGCGAAGGCTATGATCCCACCGACTATGCGCTGGTCGCCTTCGGCGGCGCCGGAGGCCAACACGCCTGCGCCATCGCCGAAAAGCTTGGTATCACTACTGTCCTCTGCCCAGCCGATGCCGGCATCCTCAGCGCACGTGGCCTGCGCGAAGCCGTCATGGAGCGCTTCGCTGAGCGGCAGATTCTCCAACCACTCGAATCGTTTGGCCAGGCGCTTGGCAGTACGTTTGAGGAGTTGACCAATGAGGCACTCGGCGCTCTGAAAAAAGAGGGCTTCACCGCCGATGAGATCACCGTTAGGCGACGTTTCGTTTCTCTTCGACATTTTGGGCAGGAGTCAGCTGAGAAAATCGCCTACGACGAAAGCACCGACTTGACGAATGTGTTTAGGGAACACTACCAAAAGCTCTTCAGTTACTGGCCGGACAACAAACCGATTGAGGTCGTCTCGGCAAGAGTGATCGCCTCGACACATCCACCAAAGGTAGCGAGAGAGTCATTCGACTCATCAACAGAAAAACCTCTTAACAAGCCGATCATTGACCGCGAGTCACTGAACACCGGCCAACGCATCGAGGGCCCAACAATCGTACAGGACCAGTTTTGCACACTCGGAATCGACCCTGGCTGGATCGGCATTCTTGGCTCCGAGGGCACCCTTAAAATTCAAACGATCCAGAAAAATAATTCAGCTAAAAAAATCGAACCCTTACCTTTGATCGATCTGGAACTGTTCACCAACCGCTTTGGATCGATCGTCGAGGAGATGGGCCAACTACTGCGTCGAACTTCAGCGTCGACTAACATAAAGGAACGGCTCGACTACTCGTGTGCGTTACTGGATCCAAACGGCCAACTTGTCGTCAACGCGCCACATATCCCGGTTCACCTGGGGGCGCTTGGCCTTTGCGTCCGCTCGGTTGCGCTTGGCCAATCGCTTAACCGTGGCGACATGATCGTCACCAATCATCCTGGACATGGTGGCTCTCATTTGCCCGACATCACTGTCATTAGCCCGGTGTTTGATGACGCCGAGCAACTCCTTGGCTACGTCGCCAACCGAGCGCATCACGCCGAGTTAGGCGGAATCAGCCCCGGCTCGATGCCACCCCTAGCCAAGTCGCTCGCTGAGGAAGGCGTTGTCATTCCACCCACCTTTCTCTACCGCCGCGGCGAGGCACAGTTTTCCGAAATCGAAAATCGACTGACCGACGGGCCGTATCCGTCCCGCATGCCTGAGGACAACCTGGCAGACCTCAAGGCTCAAGCCGCCGCCAACATTCTCGGCAGCCAAGCGCTACAGAGATTGGCCATAAAATACAGCTCAAAAAAAGCGGGTTATTACATGGAGCAAATTCGGCAACGAGCGACTGATGCCATCGCCCGACGCATCACTACCCTTAAACAGGGTCAGCACACCGCAACGGAGCAACTCGACGACGGCACAAAAATCGCTGCAAAAATCAATGTCGGTGGCGGAAAGATTCACATCGACTTCACCGGCACCGACGCGCTGCATGGCGGCAACTTCAATGCAACACCAGCGATTGTTCAAAGCGCGATAATTTACGTCGTTCGCCTGCTCGTCGACGAACCGATACCCCTCAATGAGGGACTCATGAAACACGTCGAGATCACCCTGCCCATTTGTTTACTCAACCCTGAATTTCCTGACGATTCCACCCAGGCTCCACCGGTGGTCGGCGGCAACGTCGAGACGAGTCAACGGTTGGTGAATTTGTTGCTCAAGCCATTCGAGATCGTCGCTGCAAGCCAGGGTACGATGAACAACCTGATCTTCGGCAACGAGCGTTGCAGCTACTACGAAACAATCTGCGGCGGCACCGGCGCCGGCCCAGGGTTCAACGGAGCGGACGCTGTACACTCGCATATGACCAACACCGCCATCACCGACCCGGAAATTTTGGAATGGAGCTTTCCAGTCCGACTGGAGCGATTCGCCATCCGCAAAAACTCCGGCGGCCATGGAAAATACAATGGCGGCAACGGCATCGTTCGCGAACTGATTTTCACAGAACCGGTTTCACTCTCACTCCTCACCCAAAACCGAACCCAAGGACCATACGGATTAAACGGTGGCCAATCTGGGCACCCCGGCCAACAGCACTTGCTCAAACACAGTGGCGGGAGAAAAGAACTTGCGTCTGTTGCGCAGGAAGAACTGAAATCAGGCGACTGCCTGATCATCAAAACGCCCGGCGGCGGCGGCTGGGCTTAGGATAAGATATCCTGAACGACGTTTCCGTGAACGTCAGTTAGACGGTAGTCGCGACCAGCGTGGTGAAATGTTAGGCGTTCGTGATCAAGGCCGAGCAGGTGCAGGAATGTGGCCTGCAGGTCATGGATATGCACCGGACGCTCGGTTATGTGGAAGCCCAATTCGTCTGTCGCACCAAGAGTCACGCCGCCTTTCACACCACCGCCGGCCATCCAAAGACTGAAGGCCTGGGGATGATGATCGCGCCCCAACGAGCGGTTGAGCGTGGGGTTGCTCTCCACCATCGGCGTGCGGCCGAATTCACCGCCCCAGATCACCAGCGTTTCGTCGAGCAAACCGCGCTGCTTTAGATCCTGAATCAAAGCGGCGCTAGCCTGATCGGTGGCTCGGGTGTTGTTGGTGATGTTGCCGGCCACGTTGGAGTGAGCGTCCCAGCCGGAGTGGTAGATATTCACGCAGCGCACGCCGCGCTCAATCATGCGGCGAGCCAGCAGACAGGCGCGAGCGTAGGAAGGCTTGGCGGGATCGGCACCGTAGAGTTGCAGCGTCTCGGGCCGCTCGCTTTTGAGGTCCATCAACTCCGGGGCACTCGACTGTAGGCGAAAGGCCATCTCGTAGTTCTCGATGCGCGTGGCAATCTCAGGGTCGTTTTCGACCTCTAACCGGCGGCGATTGAGGGCCTCTATGAGATCCAGCGATTCGCGCTGCAATCGAACATCCACTCCGGAAGGGCTGCTGACGTTGAGGATGGGATCGCCCGTGTTGCGGAAGCGAACTCCGGCATGTTTACCGGGCATAAAACCAGCAGACCACAGGGCTGATCCGCCGCTGATGCCACCGCCCGTGGAAAGGACGACAAACGCCGGTAAATTGTCCGTCTCTGCCCCAAGTCCATAGCTGAGCCAGGAACCAAGGCACGGGCGGCCTGGCTGGGCAGAGCCGGTACTGAAAAAGATCTGCCCGGGCGCATGATTGAACTGGTCCGTGTGCATGGACCGGATGATGGAGATGTCGTCCACCACCTTGGCCAGGTGCGGCAGTTTATCGGATAGTTCCGCACCGCACTGGCCGTGGCGCGCGAAGGGAAAGCGCGGCCCCAACACCGCGGCATTGCGCTGGATGAATGCGTAGCGCTGGTCGCCGATCACCGAAGGCGGCAGCGGACTACCCTCCAGTTGCTTAAGCTTCGGCTTGGAGTCAAACAACTCCAACTGGCTCGGCGCGCCGGCCTGAAAAAGGTGGATCACACGTTTGGCTCGCGGGGCAAAATGCGTACCCGCCGGCCCAGTGCTTTTAGCAAAGGCATCAGTTAATAACCCGGCCAGTGCCAACTTGCCGACGCCATAGCCACACTCGCTGAAAAAATGGCGCCGTGTGATACGCTGGCTATCAGTTGCGGTTGATAAATTCATGAGTATTTAAAATAGCGCGGGCCAAAATTGTCCATGCAGCCCGGATGTTGGGGTTGCCTTCGCCTTTGCTGCCAAACTTGGCTGCATTGAGCTCGTTGTTTTCAAAGCGTGAGATCTGTTCACGATAAAATTTTACCGATAGTTGCAACTCCAGATCATCCGGTTGCCGCGCAAGACAACGCTCAAAAAGCCGTTTAACCAAGCTTGTTTCACTCTCCTTTCGTGCTACGAGCTCCCGGCCAAGCATCTGGCTGGCCTCCATAAAGAACTGGTCATTAAGTAAAGTCAGTGCCTGAAGAGGGGTGTTGGAGATCTCCCGATTCGCCACGCAGGTTTCATGGCTGGGCGCGTCGAAGGTGTCATGCATTGCATAGGGCATGGAGCGCTTGCGATAAGTGTATAGGCTTCGCCGATAGCGATCGGCGCCCGTGCTGGTTTTCCAGCCACCTCCACCGTAGATGCCTTCGCCGGTACTTTTGTGTTGTGGCGGAAAAACGCTTGAGCCTCCAAGCTTTTGATTCAGTAGTCCACTAACGCTCAAGACGGAATCACGTATTTGCTCGGCACTCAACCGATAGCTTGCCCCCGAGTGCTTCCGATAGGTGGCGCTGGTGACTATGAGGCGCAGGAGCTTCTTCTGCGACCAATCGCTGTTCATAAATTCGATGGCCAGCCAGTCGAGTAACTTCAGATCGGTAGGTGCGGCACCAGTGTAACCAAAGTCATCCGTAGTACGCACGATACCCTCTCCAAAGATTGTGGCCCAGAATCGGTTCACCACCACGCGAGCGGTGAGTGGGTTGTTTTTGTCAACCAACCACCGCGCAAAGCCGAGGCGATTGCGCGGTTGGTCCTGGCCCAGCGGTGGCAGGAATGGCAACACCTTGGATGTCACGCTCTCGCGCGGTGAAAGAAACTCACCACGGTGATGACGTCGAGTGACGCGCACGTGCGCTGCCGGCCGTTCCTCCATCACCAGCGTGGTGGCTGGCTTTGGTAGCTGCTGGCGCAACGCCTCGATAGACTTGCGGGCTTCGGCCAAATCCTTGGATGTCTCAATGTAGAACCGTCGCAGGGCCTCCCGGCCTGCTTGGCCAAGCGCATCTTCCGGCCTGGCCAAGTGCGCCTCAATCCTGCCCGGAAGGTTCCTTGCCTGCGGCGGATCGCTGCACTTACCCACGGAAAAACGGAATCGACCCAAGCTGGCCGAGTAATGCCTACTGAAATCCATGCGTAGCTTGAGCACCTTGGCTGTGAGCGGCTTGGCGAACTGCCAAACCGCCTGACTGGGTTTTCCCTCACGGCCACTGGCGGACCAGCCTGTCTGCAGATCTCCGTCCAATGCGGCCATTGCGCCGGGTTTGCCACTACCGATCCATTGCTTGGCATAACTGACCGAGCCGGATGCGATTTCCACCAGTTGCCCGTCCGCAATCAGCGTAAGTTCGCTCAGGAAAAAATCCCCCTTCGGCCCCTCATAATAGGCTCGGCCCGGCCCCCCTTTGGGCAGGCGTTCATCCGGCAGCGCCTCGAGCCGCAGTGTGGTGATGCCCTCGGGCAGATCGGCGAACTCAAGATCATAGGTGTCGTGCTTGCGCGTGTCACCATTGGCAAATATGGATTGATCTTTTTGCAGTTGCAGCCAGCCGATACTGGCCTTCGTTTTTGTCGGGGTGATTGTACGCCATGATACTGCCTTGGCGCGTTGAGTCTTCAGCCATGAATCGTACTTGGCCTTGTTCACCGGCAGTGTCGAAAGCTTTTGATTGATTTCTTGGTGGATCGATTCCTGTTGCCGCCTTTGTTGCGGGGTGAGCAGCGGTAGTTCCAACTCGGAGGTGTTGTCGAAAAACGCCATCATCTCATAGTATGATCGGTGTGGCACCGGATCGAACTTGTGTGTATGGCACTGCGCACAGCCAAGAGTGAGGCCGAGCCAGGTAGTGGCGGTGGTGTTAACGCGGTCGACCATCGCGTAAAACCGAAATTCCAGCGGGTCGATGCCTCCCTCCTCATTCACCATCGTGTTACGGTGAAAACCGGTGGCCACGTGCTGGTCCTGGGTGGAGTTGGGCAGCATGTCACCGGCAATTTGATCAATTGTAAACTGGTCAAAAGGCATGTCGGCGTTGAGCGCATTGATAACCCAGTCCCGCCACGGCCAGATGGAACGCGGCCGATCCTTTTCATAGCCGTTGGTATCCGCGTAGCGCGCGAGATCAAGCCAAGGCTGTGCCCAACGCTCGCCGTACTCTGGCCGATCCAGCAGTCGATCAACCAGTCGCCCATAAGCATCGGGGTGCTGGTCCTCCACAAACACACGGACCTCTTCCGGCGATGGAGGCAGACCGATGAGATCCAGTGACAACCGGCGTATCAGCCGGTAACGGTCCGCTTCCGGCGCAGGCTTCCGCCCCTCCGACTCCATTTGCGCGAGGGTGAAGTAGTCCAGATCGATGCGAGGCCAGCTTGTTTGATTCACCCTTGGTAAAGGCGCAGCCTTGGGGGGGATAAAAGCCCAGTGTTCGGCATAGCCAGCGCCCTGCATCACCCATTCCTTTAGCACTCTTTTCTGTTCATAGGACAAGGGCTTTTTACTCGATGGTGGAGGCATCACTTCATCGGGATCGTCATGATCGATCCGCTTGGTCAAGCGGTTGAACAGCGATTCTTCCGGACGAATATCCAGCCGCAATTCAGCCTTCCTCGTTTTTTTATCCGGCCCGTGACACTTGAAACAGTGACCGGCTAGGATCGGGCGCACGTCACGTTGAAAATCTGGTCCGGCGATGACCGTGAGCTGGGTGGCAAGAAAAACAAACACCCACGGATGTTTCATCATTGCACGACCGTGAGCCATGGAAATGAGGTTAGGATAAGATATCGTTAACGACGCTGCCGTGGACGTCGGTCAGGCGGAAGTCTCGACCGGCATAACGGTAGGTCAGCTTTTCGTGATTCAAGCCGAGAATATGCAGGAGGGTCGCGTGTAAATCGTGCATATGAACCTTGTTCTCCACTGCGGTGTCTCCGAGTTCGTCGGTCGACCCGTAGGAGATTCCAGGTTTGACGCCACCGCCTGCGAGCCACGTTGTGAAACCCCGTGGATTATGATCTCGCCCATCACCACTTTGTGAGAAAGGCGTGCGCCCAAACTCGCCCCCCCACCAAACTAGCGTCTCTTCAAGCAGTCCACGGTTTTTCAGATCCGCCAGCAAGCCAGCAACCGGTTTGTCGGTGGCACGGGCATGATCCATGTGTTTAGGCATGTTGCTGTGCTGGTCCCAGCGCGGATTGGTGCTCTCATCTGCATAGTTTACCTGAATGTAGCGCACCCCAGACTCCGCCATGCGGCGTGCCATCATACATTGCTTACCAAAGTCATCTGTCGATTTTTCGCCAATGCCGTAAAGTTTCTTGGTCGCCTCGCTTTCGCCGGACAGATCGAACACCCCGGGCGCGTTCATCTGCATGCGCCAGGCGAGCTCGAACGATTCCACTACCGCCTCGAGTTGGTCGTCCTGCGGTTTTCCGGCCAGCTGGGCTCGGTTTATCTGCTGCAACAACTTGAAGTTGTTCACTTGCTCGACATGAGACAACGACGAGTTCACCGCATTGCGCAACGTTGCCTCACTCGCTGGTTGCCCGGCCTTGCCGATGGCAGTGCCCTGATAGATCGCCGGCAGAAAGGCGTTGGAGTGGTTTCGTGGACCGCCTTTCGAGCCGGAAGGCTGCAGTGTCACGAAGCCGGGTAAATTCTGGTTTTCTGTGCCCAGACCATACGTCACCCAACTACCAACCGACGGACGGACTAAATTGGTGGCACCGGTATGAATGAACAATGTCGAAGGGCCATGGGCAACGCCCTCCGTATGCATCGATTTGATGAAGCATATATCGTCAACCATCTGCGCCGTGTACGGGAACAACTCGGAGACATGCTGGCCACATTGACCATACCGCTTAAAGTCCCACAGCGGCTTCATCAGCTTCCGTTTGCTCTTCTTACCAAACGTACCAAATCGAACGCCAGTGAAGTCGTAATCCTTGTCGTGGTTTCGAATCAACTCCGGCTTGTAGTCGTAGGAATCGACATGACTCGGTCCACCGGCCATAAAAATGAAGATCACCCGCTTGGCCCGAGGCGCAAACATAGGCTGACGCTGTAGCAATGTCGCCGGACCGGTAGAAGCCGCCGCCTGCTGGCACAGCCCAGCAAAGGCCAACGAACCGAACCCACAGGCCGAAGTCCTGAGCATTTCCCTGCGCGAAATCGGTTGCACGGAGGAATTATAATTCATTTTTGCCGATCGTCAATCCAAGTGTCGAAAGTCTACACTGCCAAAAAGCGAGTGAACCAGCGCCGACCAAGCCCTGGACTTTTGGCCGGTTTTCGATTCCTCGATAAATTTCATCACCACATCCGCCTCAACAGCGCTGGGTTCGCGACCCAGCGCAAGTCGATAGACCAGGCGCACTCGCTCAGCATCGCTCACCCCGGAACGAATGATGCGTTCCCCTGCCCGCTCCGCCTCGGCATTTACGAACGGGCTGTTCATCAGGTACAACGCCTGAGTCGGCAATGTGGTTTCAGAACGCCGACCGGACACAACGTTTGGGTTAGCAACATCAAACGCCTCCATTACCTCAAGCAACGTGTTGCGGAACAGCGGCACGTACACGCTGCGTCGGATGGTATTAAATTCGTACCCCCAGTCATACTGCGAAAATTTACGAATTGTGGGGCCACCCTGTTGCATGCTTAATTGTCCGCTCACCGATAGAATCGAATCCCGGATCGCCTCCGCTGTAAGCCGCTTGCGGTTGGCCCGCCAAATCAGGCGGTTCTCCGGATCGCTAGCCCACCCCGTGGTCTCGCCAGTTGAAGACAGTCGATAGGTACGCGACATTACTATGCGGCGAATCATTTTCTTCACGGACCATTGATCAACAACGAACTGATGCGCCAACCAGTCCAGCAGAGCCGCGTGACTTGGCTTCTCTCCCATCATCCCAAAATTGTCGGTCGTTCGAACAAGCCCCTTTCCAATTAGATGGTGCCAAATGCGGTTCACCATCACGCGACTTGTCAGTGGATTGTCACTACTGGCCACCCACTCGGCCAACTCGAGTCGACCACTCTTTCCAGCAGCGATCGTCGGCTGCGCGACGGTTTTCCTTTTGCTGGCGACTTGAAGAAACCCACGGGGCACGACTGCGCCTTTGTTGCGGATTTCACCGCGAATATGCACATGCCAGTCACCGGTTTCCTTCTCATCCTGCACCGACATCGCCTTTGGCAAATCCGTTGACTTGGTTTTCTTCAGCGCATCCGCGCGCTTGACCAGGCGATCGACCTCGCCCCGCAGCTTGGCTAAGCGTAGGTCGGGGACAGAATCTTTTTTTAACTCCGCAACCGGCACAAAAACCACCGCATCAGCGATCACAACATCACTGGTGTTCTCGTTTGAAACAGAAACAACCGCTTTGCCGGCATTAAATTGAAATCGACCGATGATCTTGAAATTGTCGTTGATGGGCGGCTTCTCGCGTTGGTTGACTCGAATCGTCGTTGGACCATTGGCGTGCTCGATCGTCACCGGGGCTTTTTGGGCGCGATTGGTTCCAGCCGTGTAACCGAAGCGCACCTCGTACTCGCCGGCTTCCTTCAACTCTGCGGTAAAAATGACTTTCTTTTGCCCTTTCCCTTCACCTTTGTCATGGATGTAGTTGTCACCAAAATAGGTTTTGTTGCTTGTCGATTTCATCCATTCACCAATTATCTCCGCCTCTAGGTCATCGATGTAAACCCCTGCCTTACCTGTGGCTTCCTCGACTTTTCGTAGTTCTTTCTTTGCGGCCTTGAGAGCGACATTGGCTTGCTTAGTCTCCTCGGCATGTTGCTCGATTGCCTTTCTAAGCGCTGGCTCCGGTTCGAGTTCCCGGGCCACCCAACCGGAGACATTGCCCGGAATGAGTGATTGCGTGCTGCGAAAGATGCCGGCCAACGCATAATAATCATTAGTGGGAACCGGGTCGAACTTGTGGTCATGACAGCGCGCGCAACCAAGCGTCATACCGAGGAATGCGCGGCCAACCGTCTCGATTTGCTCATCCACAACTTCCATTCGCAACAGTTCCTTGTCCTGCAACTCGTAGTTGTGTGGACCCAACGCCAAAAAGCCGGTGGCGACAAAGCGTTCGTTTTGCTGCTTGCGAGTGCCTGGTGGCATCAGATCACCCGCTATCTGCTCGCGAATGAATTGGTCGAACGGCTTGTCGTCATTGAAGGCGTTGATCACGTAGTCTCGAAATCTCCATGCGTCCTTAAACATCAAACTTCGCCCGCCACCGCTGCTCTCGGCAAAACGCGCCACATCCAGCCAGTGCCGCCCCCACGTCTCGCCAAATTGCGGTGAACCCAGAAGGCGATCCACCAACCGTGCGTATGCCTCCGGCGACGGATCGGTCAAAAAGTCGTCGATCTGCTCCGGAGTCGGCGGTAGACCGATCAGGTCGAAGTAAAGACGACGAAGCAGCGTCTCCGGCCTGGCCAAGTCGACCTGCTCAATGTCTTCCTTGGCTAGGCGCGAAAGGATAAAGCGATCAATCGCGCCCAGGTTTTTCCCTTGGCCAGGCGCTGGGTTCATCTTAGGCACAGCGTGATTGACCACCGGGCGAAACGACCAAAATTTGCGTCCCTTCGCCAAGTCGATGCCTTTGGCTTTGCCCTCGGCTTGGTGATCGCGCGGATCCGCCGCACCAGCCTCTACCCATGCGGCTAAGGCTGCACGTTCGTGATCAGCGAGCTTGTACTTGGGTGGCATCTTCAGATCGCCATCCTCGTAACTCACAGCGCGTAGCAGTAGGCTACCTTCCACATCACCAGGCACAATAGCCGGGCCGGAGTCGCCGCCGGTCGCCCATCCCTGACGACTGTCCAACAGCAAACCACCCTTCAATTTCTCGGCCTCGGCGGAGTGACACTTGTAACAATGTTTGTAGAGCAGCGGCCGGATCTCCTTCTCAAAAAAATCAAACTCCCCAGCAGCCCACGCATTGGGTAGGCCGACAACCACCAAAGAACATAGGGCTAGTTTTGTTAAGGTCCTACCCATTCTGATATTCGTATCAGGAATCATTCCAACGGCGGGAATTTAAACAAGCCGCCCCCCTTAGGACACCCTAAATTCACTGCATATCACTGAAAACCAAGGCTGACCTAGGCCCAGCCTCGGTTAGCGAAAGTTCTACAAGTTACCTATTCAGCTACAACCTTGACGTCATCAATGAACCAGCCTTCCTGTAAATTGAAGTCGTCTGTGGACAACCTGAATTCAACTATAATCTTTCGAGCCAAGCTGTCTGGTTTGAGACGGAAGGATTGCACCTCCCAACCATTTGTCGCGCCGGAAGCCGCATATGGTTCCTCAAGAATTTCTTCTGTTTCGGCATCAAGAATAACCACGGAAACCATGTGGAACGCAATGTCCGGATCAACCTTTCTGAATTCTGAAAAACTCAAGGTTGCCTGAACCTTTTTATCGCTTAGATCAATTATTGGTGAGTGCAAATACGAATCTGTAAACGGTTCAAAATCAATGCCCAGTCCAGTCGCATAAACATTGTCCCCGCTAAACGCCTTACCCGGTCCCGTGGTAGGAACACCCAGTTCCCAGTTATCCTCGTCCCCGCCATGCGTCCAGCCTTCCCCTCCTGCTTCAAAATCCTCGAAGAAGACCGGGGGCGGATCAAGCGCCACAATGCGATAAAAATTATTCGCATTCTGATCCTTGGAGAAGGTTACCCTATACCCACCATTCCCAAGATCTCCCAATTCCACGTCAGCTTGTTCTGCCCATTCTTGCAGACCTAACCCAGGCTTAGTCTCAACCACATAATTCCTGCTACTAAATGGACTGTAAAACTCGATATTCACATTGGCCTCATTCATCGAAATAGCCTTGATATTGAGCGGTTCAAATTCCTCATTTAGCGGCTTTCCTGCCAGGCCATTTTGATAGATGCCCGATATTTCGACTTCACTCAGGCCTCGCTGCCAGATACCCATGTCATCCAACAGTCCATCGTACAGGCGAGCGATATCTAGGCCTGGACCGTAATTACCAATGATCAAGGGATCACTGTTAACGGCGCCCAGTTGGGCTGATAAAGCCTGCCCCACGGCCTCACCGTTCTTGAACCATTGAACCTTACCCCCCTTGTAGACGAAGGCGTAGTGCTGCCACGTTCCGAGTTCCCATGTGTTGCCCGGAGAGGAATAAGGAGTTTTATTGACTCCATGAGTGCGAATCACTCCACCCCCCAACAGGACCATGTCAAAGTTGACTGCTTTCCGGAAAACCCGATCATAAGATGCAAACTCTTCAATATTCATCCACAATGACACTGTGGCTTCATTAGCTAGATTTAACAGGTCATTATGGGGAACGGATACAAGGTCGTCATCCCCATCAAAAGCAATTGCACCTCCAACCCTCCCTGGAACGCCGAAACCTTCATCAAAGCTTTCAAGTGTTCCGTTTATGTTGTTCCCGCTTGAATCCTTTAACGTCTCTCCTTCGGACTCATCAAAGGTGTAATAAGCAACCAACCCGCTGGTAATGGCATCCAACCGTTCGACCTCCAGGGCGGCTACATTGCTGGTGGTACTTCCCTGTTCATTTGTGACCCTGACAGTATAGTCACCAGATTGATCGGCGCTCAGTTTTGCCAACACGAGCAAACTCGAAGTTGCTCCCTCTATGGCTTCGCCCTTTAAATACCATTGATAAGCAACCGGCCGTTTCCCGGTAACCATGACCTCAAACACGGCGGTGGTGTCTTCGAGTTTTTTCTGGGACCTGGGTTGGGAGATTACCACGGGTGCACCGGCAATATCGCGCCCTGCCAACTCCAGTATTTCCGCTTCCGACAGGGGCCTGGACCAGATGGCGACTTCGTCGAGTACGCCATCAACATTTCTGGTTAAACCCTGATCATCATAACTACCAATGAACAGATCATCAGAATTTGGCTCACCCAAAACGCCTTCTTCGGGTTGACCTATCCGGAATCCGTCCTTGTAGAAGATGATCTTGCCTGCCTTGTAGACAACGGTGAAATGCTGCCAATTATCAACTTCAACAGAACCCTGGACGGTGTTCACCTCATTGGCCTTCCTGTTGACCGTGCTTGCTAGCCCACCAGTGTCTGATCTTACAATCAGCGATTTCCTCACAGTTCCCGGGTCGTCAATCAACCGAAGGGAAAGATAATCGCCTTTTCTTAATATCCAACTTGAAGATCTCGTGTACGTTCCGGCATTTTCCACAGGGCCATAAGAGCTAGGTTTAATCCAGAAGGAAAACGTGGCTTCCACTCCAAGCTCCAGGGATTCGTCATCAAGCACTGCGAGGTATGTCATATCCCCGTCCAGTTCCAATGCCTGATCAACCTTCCCACCAACCCACTGGGATGACTCATCGGAAAAATCTATCAAGTCTGCATTGTTGTCGTTGTTTGAACTATCATTGGCAACCAGACCCTCTTTCTCATCAAGTTTCCAATATGCCTGCCTAGCTGTGTCCAGTCCTTCCACCGGAAGCACGGTTACGTTCGCCGACTCACTGAAAACCTCCCCGCCCGGGTTTGAAGCACGAACCTTGTAGGACCCCGAGTCTTCTTTCGCGGAATCTTCAATCATCAATGTTTTCTCCGTCGCCCAGCGAAGCGGTTCATCACCCTTAAGCCAAAGATATTTCATCGGTGGTGACCCAGAAGCTTTTGCGGTCAGGATAATTGAACCCCCTTCATAGGTATCCATCGAACCGGGGTCCTGGGTGATTGCCGGGGCACTGTCTGTATCCGGATTTAGTTCATTGGTAAACAGTGCACTCACTTCCTCTTCACTCAACGGTTTGTTCCAAATCATCACCTCATCCATTGAGCCATCGAAAAAGTTACCACTGTCATCAGATCCAATGCGCAGAGGCAATCCGGCATCATCAACAGGTGCAGGAACAGCGATGCTGCCCTTCTGCTCCCCATTGAGATACACGATCGCATTTTCACCATCGAACACCCCAACTATATGATTCCACTCACCGGCATCAATGGTCTCTCCTGTAGTGGCTGTTTTATTTGCCCCACCCTTTTTAACCAAAAAATTCATTCCGCCGCTCCCCACGCCCTGCAGGAAGAAATAGCTGTTTCCCTTTTCCAACATGCGATTGCCGCTGCCACCGGCCGCAAGTTCCACGTTTGAATTGAACCAGGCCGACACTGAAAAGCCGTTTATCAGATCCGCACCAATGGAGGGATCATGGGGCACTTCAACATAATTACTGCCGTTAAAACTGATAGCCCCGCCCACCTTGCCTTCCACCCATTGCGAATCATCACCATCAAAATTCACAAGTGTACCCAGATTGCTGTTGTGGCCGGAGTCGAATGCAAGTTCTCCCGATTTTTCATCAAATTTCCAGTGGGCAACCAGTCCCGGACCTGCGTTGGATTCCACAAGGCTAGCAATCTCATCAGTGCTCAGAGCCCGGTTGTAAATCCTGAGATCATCCAAAGACCCGTTTAAGGGGCAATTCTTTGATGAGGCCCTCTGGCCAAGGTGGACCACTGAAAACGGAGTGGTGCCGACCTTGCCGTTCCCCTTGGCTTCTCCATTGACATAAAGAGTGATGTCTTCGGAATCCGCGTTATATGTGACGGCAAGATGATTCCATTCACCGAGTTCGACTGGATCCGGAGCAACTATGGAAATATGCCCGTTAGCATGGTTCCAAAGAACCCTAGGATGACGCACAGTCCCGCCAGTGTGAAAGCCAAGACTATGGCCTGCGCCTGCACCATCAAAGGCAGCTGAAATAGCAGCTCCGTAAGACGAATCTGCATCCAGACGAACCCAGGCTGCCCACGTCGTGGATGTCACGTCTGGCAGTCCCGTGATTTCCAAATGCTCTGAGACTTGAGGTAGACTCAAGGCGCCGCCGATTTTCCCCTCCACCCAGTTGCTTACCTCACCGGCGGGATAACCAACCAGCGAACCATCATTTCCGTTTCCTGAAGAATCAGCACAGGCAAACCCTTCCTCCTCACCGAATTCCCAAGATAGAACCAAGCCATCAGTAACGGCTTCCCCATCGAATAATTGCTCGATTTCCTCACTTGAAAGGCCGCGGTCAAAAATCGAAACATCATCCAATGCTCCATTAAGAGGACAATTTTTTGACGAGGCTCTCCGACCCAAGTTGACTATACTAAAAGGCGTCGTTCCAACTGTGCCATCAGCCTTGGCTTCGCCATTTACGTAGAGAACGATTTCCTCGGAATCCGCATCATACGTAACTGCCAAATGGTTCCATTCCCCAAGTTCAACCGGTTCCTCTGACATGATTGATATATGTCCGTTCGCATGATTCCACAAAACCCTCGGTTTTCTCACATTACCACCCGTTTGAAAGCCGAGGCTATGGCCTGCGCCAGCACCATCAAAGGCAGCTGAAATTGCAGCCCCGTATGATGAATCCTTATCCAAGCGAACCCAGGCAGCCCAGGTGGTCGAGGTCATTTCCGGCAGATCAGACACGGCCACATGCCCTACACCGAGGGAGACTGCATTGTCGGATTTCCCATCCACCCACTGACTGTTTGCAACCGCAACCCCAACAAGTGTGCCATCGTGGCCGTTTCCTGACGAATCCTTGGCCAATTCACCACCCGCCTCATCTAGCTTTAGATGAATCAGAATCCCATCTTGCGCCACCGCACCAACTGAAGTGAGCAACAGTGAAAACATAACCTTCAATATAGGTTTCCTAATTTCGTTTGATAACACTTTCATTTTGTTTTTGGATTAAAAATACAGTTCGTTACCCGCCCCGAAGATCAGTTTGGGATAACGCGCAAACGTTGCCGCTTTTTTCCATTCAACATGCCCGTCCAAATAGGCATGGTTGGAACCCTCCGGAGCATCCCCTTGATCATTGTAGTGATTGACGCCTTTCTCATTAAGTAATCCCATGGGGCCCATCACCAATCCCCGACGCCCCCAGCTACCCCCCCATTTCCTGGTCAAGTCGGTTAGCAATACTTGGAAATGTGGAGTGTCTGTCTGGTTCAAAGCAAAAACCGGTTTTTTGGGTCTCATCCGAATGATGGCCGAATTGTCTCCATAGCTTTTTGACCCCGCCCAATAAAAATAGCCCATTACGCTGTTGGGAGCGGATACCCCCCCAATGTTCCATATTTGTTCATTGTTCCAACCGTAGTTTTCAGGGCAATAAAACATCTTACGGGGCAATGAATATTTCAACATGATGGTATCCCGAAATGTGCGGGTCATCCAGTAGGGTAAATTGTTTTTGGCCGATGGAAATTCACCTCCCTCATCATCAGCATACATGTTCAGGGAAAGCAGCCACTGTCGCTCGTTATTCTTGCATGATGTTATGTTCGCACTTCTTTTCGCCCTACCGAGTGCCGGCAACAACAACGCCGCGAGAATGGCGATGATCGCAACGACGACCAACAACTCAATCAAAGTGAATCCTCTCTTATCAAGTTCAAGTCGTTTGCTCATTCGCTTAAGTACGGCTGCATTAATGCTGGTCAAAAATTAAGAGAAGTCAAAAATAAATTAATTATTTATTTTCTATGTCATCTTGACTCACTTTGTGAATCGATTGAATATTCGCACACCGAAAACGGTTCGAATATAATGATCTATTTACGGCAAATGATCATCATATGTGTTGCGATGGCGTTCGCTCCACACTCAAACGGCGTGTCGATGCCTGACTTCAATCAGGACATCGCGCCACTGATCGCCAAGCGCTGTCTCGAGTGCCACAACAAACGCGACCTCAAGGGCGACGTCAATCTCACCACAGAGGTTGGCTTCACGAAGGGAACCGAGAACGGTCGACTCGCGCTTGAACTCGTCACCAAGGGCGAGATGCCACCCAAGATCAAGGGGCTCTCGCAAAAACTGCCCGAAGCAGAGATCGCACTGCTCAAGGCCTGGGTCGATTCCGGCGCCCCCTGGCCAAGCGAACGGGTGCTTGATCTCTACGAGACCACCACGGATGTGCGGGCCGGTCGTGACTGGTGGTCGCTGCAACCGATCGAGCGACCCGCCGTGCCGCGCCTGGCCAAGCAGCCAATCGACGCGTTCATTCTGGCGAAGCTCAAGCGCGAATCAATGAAGCCTGCTCCCCGTGCCGACCGTCGAACACTTGCCCGACGCGCCTACTTCGACCTGACCGGTTTGCCGCCGACCCCGGAACAACTTGAGCAATTCAACGGTGACACTTCACCGGACGCCTGGCCAAAACTCATCGAGCGGCTACTGGCCTCTCCGCGATATGGCGAACGCTGGTCGCGTTACTGGCTCGACCTTGTTCGCTTTGCTGAGACGGACGGCTACGAGCGCGACAAACTCAAGCCAAATATTTGGCGCTACCGCGACTGGGTCATCAACGCGCTGAACGATGATATGCCGTATACACGTTTCGTCGCCGAGCAACTAGCCGGCGACGAGGTGCCCGACCGCACCAAGCAATCGGCCATCGCGACCGGCATGATCCGTGCTGGAACGTGGAACGACGAACCCAACGACCCAGCCGACTATCTCTATACGCGACTTGAGGACATGGTGCACACGACGACCTCCGCTTTTCTCGGGTTGACCGTAAAGTGCGCACGTTGTCACGATCACAAGTTCGATCCCATCCTCCAGAGCGACTACTACCGGATCGCCAGCTTTTTCTGGGCCGGTCACATTGGCCAGGGCAACCAAGGTGGCCCGACAGAGAAGGATCTCGGCTTCGACGTTTACGGTTGGACGGACAAAAGCGCCAAGCCATTGACGATCCGTCTGCTCATTAATGGCGAACGCCATAAGCCCGGCCCGGAGATCGCACCCGGTTTTCTCTCCGCTGTGACAACGCTAGACAAGGCGCTCGCCCCGCCGCCGCCCAACAGCAAAACCACCCACCGGCGATTGCAGTTTGCCAAATGGATCACCAATGCCCGAAATCCGCTGACCGCACGGGTGCTGGTGAACCGGCTCTGGCAACACCATTTTGGGCAAGCGCTTGTCCGCACACCCAACAACTTTGGATATAAGAGCGATCCACCTACTCACCCCATGTTGCTTGACTGGTTGGCGGCAGAATTCATGGAACCGACGACCGGTGGTGGCGCGCCATGGACGCTCAAGCGGCTCCACAAACTTATTATGATGTCAGACACGTATCAGCAGCAATCGAGCCACCCACAGGAAGCCGAGTATGCGCAGCGTGATTTTCTGAATCGCAACTTATGGAAGTTCAACCGTCACCGCCTCAATTCCGAATCACTTCGAGATGCGATACTGGCGGTCAGCGGACAAATAAATCTTAAAATGGGCGGGTCTAGTTTTTACCCTAAAATGTCGAGTGAAGCGCTTGAAGGATTATCGCGAAAAGCCGGTGACTGGAAAGATTCGTCGACCGATGAACGTTCACGGCGCAGTATTTACATGATGACCAAGCGCTCACGCCTGCTGCCACTAATGACCGTGTTCAACTTCAGCGACACCACAGCCAGTTGCGGACAACGCAATGTCACCACCGTTGCTCCCCAGGCCCTCGCA
>ENA-UPTF01000513-UPTF01000513.1-marine-metagenome-genome-assembly--contig:-NODE-513-length-27118-cov-3.368293_pt1 | contig 27118 bp, 25 predicted proteins | sample MGYA00238166_ERZ767019 | MGnify/ENA primary metagenome ERZ767019 (study PRJEB28930, sample SAMN06266391) | marine metagenome | isolation source: Sea water from 250 m depth | place: Atlantic Ocean | study... | reverse complement strand
CCGATCTATGTCGATCATGCCAAAGGGGCGTGGGTCACAGATGTTGACGGGAATCGCTATTTAGATTGCAACAATAATTTCACTTCGATAATTCTTGGACACGCAGACCCTGAAATTGAGTCTGCTGTCCGCAAACAGTTGGCGAGCGGAACGGCTTTTTCGATGGCGACGGAGTCCGAAATCCAGCTGGCGGAGCTCCTATGTGATCGAGTAGCGAGTTGCGAACAAATCAGATTTTGTAACTCTGGTACCGAAGCTGTGATGGGTGCGATTAAAGCAGCAAGAGCTTTCACCGAGCGTCCCACCATTATCAAAGTGGAAGGCAGCTACCACGGAACCTATGACCATGCAGAAGCCAGTCTTGGATCAGACCCATCCAATTGGGGTTTACCGAATCGTCCGGCGACAATTCCTTACGCTTCAGGTGCACCCGGTTCTTTGACTGACGAGGTAGTGATTGTTCAGTTCAACGACACAAAAGGAGTGAGCGAAGCAATACAACGAGTTGGTCCTCGACTCGCCGCGGTGTTACTAGATCCAATGCCTTCGCGGGTTGGGATGCCGACACTCGATCCGCTATTCGCGGAGGCCATAAGAAAGGAAACACGAGCGGTTGGCGCGTTGCTGATACTTGATGAAGTGATCTCACTTCGGCTGGGACCAGGCGGTGCCCAGGCAATCCACAACATAGATCCAGATCTCACAGCGATGGCCAAGATCATTGGCGGAGGTTTCCCGGTAGGAGCAATAGGGGGCAAGTCCCAAGTGATGGATGTTTTTGCCGCTGTCCATGGAAATCGAGCTGCTGTCCCTTCGGGAGGCACCTTTACAGCCAACCCGATCACCATGACCGCGGGATTCGCATGTATGAGCCAACTCGATCAATCCAGTTTTGATCGTTTGGCGGACATAGGGATGCAGATTCGCAGAGGACTAACAGATCTCTTTGCCACTCATTCGCTTGATTGGCAGGTAACAGGTGCTGGTTCGTTGTTTCGGATTCACCCCCACCAGCGTCGGATCAATAGTTACAGAGACGCACATTTAGACAGTGATGAGACAGCGCTCATGGAGTCGCTGCAACACAGGTTGCTTGAACATGAGGTCTACTTCAGTTCGTATGGAATGGGATGCATGAATCTGGCAACTTCAGATAGCGATATCGAACATTTCGAAGAAGCGATCAACGAAGCGCTTACAGCTATCAGGAGTTGACAACAACTACGGTCTTTCTATGACCGACGACTTAATGCTCAAAAGCGCAGGAGAGTTATCTCGCCTCGTCCAGTCGCGCGAAGTCAGTTCTCGAGAACTACTGGAAGAAGCTATTGGGCGCTACGAAGCTTTTAATCCGAAAGTTAATGCTGTCACTGGACACCGGATCGAAAACGCCCAAATCCAGGCAAACGAGGCAGATGAGGCGACAGCTCGAGGTGAATCCAGGGGACCATTCCATGGTTTGCCTGTGACAATCAAAGAGGCTTATGACTGGGTCGGTACGCCGTCAACGTGGGGCAACCCCGAATGGGCTGACAATTTCCCTGATTCCAATAGCCCGTCGGTTGATCGTTTGATCGGCGCTGGAGCCATCATCTGGGCGAAAACCAACGTCCCGTTCATGTTGGGTGACTGGCAATCATTCAATGAGATCTATGGCTGTACCAACAACCCGTGGGATCTCAATCGAACACCGGGAGGTTCCTCAGGAGGATCAGCTGTTTCTTTGGCCACCGGAATGTCAGCGTTGGAGATTGGGAGCGACATCGGTGCCTCAATTCGAAACCCAGCGCATTACTGCGGAGTCTTTGGACACAAACCAACCATGGGTCTGATACCTCAAACGGGTCACGCTCCGCCCGGAGTGGAAACAGTCGTCGATATCGCGGTAATGGGTCCCCTTGCTCGCAGCGCAAACGACCTGGATCAAGCTCTTTCTGTGCTCGCCGGGCCAGACGGCTTTGACGCGAACGGGTATCGAACTGAACTGCCCGAAGCAAACAAAAAGTCGCTTACCGATTACAAAGTTGGAGTGTTGCTCGATAGTCCGGCTTGCGCGACGTCTACCGCCCTCATCGACCATTTGCAGCACACAGTTGATGATCTCTCAGGGTTAGGAGTTGACGTAGATCAGGCTGCACCCCAGATTGACCAAAACGAATTTTTTGAGAACTATTTGTTGTTGCTGCGAGCGGCAAATGGTGTGTCGATAGGAGACGAAGCGTTCAATAGGGCGCTACCGGGTCACGAAGGCTGGGAACGGGGGGAACGTAGCTACCGGAATCTGGTTGATCACGCCGCGCATATGACTCACCGGGAATGGTATGCGCTTCACCAGCAGCGAGAGTTGTATCGAAGAGATTGGGCGGCCTTCTTCGAAGACTTTGATTTGCTCTTATGTCCGGCAGCTGCGTCGACGGCTTTTGTGCATGATCATGAAGGAGAACGCCCAGATCGCACCATCGAAGTTAACGGTCGCCAAGAACCCGTTGTTGACCAATTATTTTGGGCTGGTTGGAGTTGCAGCGTGTACTTACCCAGCACGGTGGCGCCAGTAGGTCTCATCGATGGTTTGCCTGTTGGGTTGCAGATCGTTGCGCCTCACCTCCACGACAGAAGATCAATTCATTTCGCGTCGCTACTTGAAGCCGAAATAGGCGGATTTGTAGCCCCACCCGGTTACGAGAGAATTGGAAGTTAGGCGGCAAAGGAACGCCGCTTCTGGCAGCCTGTTGGTTAGTGGATGACTCAATCGATGACTTACTGGACCTTCTGTCTCTTTCCGAACAAGGAGAGGCAAGATTTGTGGGGCGTGGCTCCGGGCATGCCGGCTACGGCTTGTTCGGTGGACATCAATTAGCGCAGGCGATTGTGAGCGCCTACCGGTCGGTGGATGCCCAGCGTCGACTGCATTCCGTCCACGGCTTTTTTCTACGCGGTGGCGATGGAAACCAAAGCATCAGTTATGACGTTGAAAGCGTTCGGGACGGACGAGCGTTTTGTCAGCGACGAGTGACCGGCGTCCAAAACGACAAACAAATATTCGATTTAACAGCTTCATTTCAAACTCCTGAAACTGGCCCGGGTGTGATCACTCCGACACCACCTCGCGGCGCCGAACCTCCTGAAGGGCTCCCGACCTTTGAGGAGTGCATGCAAGAAGTCGGCCCCATCTTTGGCGAGGAATGGTCGGAGGGTCCTCGACCAGTGGAATATCGAATCGAGAATGCTCCCTGGGCTCCGGCCGGACCCTCTGAGCAAGGCGGCATCAATTTTTGGTTCCGGGCGCGGCGGTCCTTAACAGACGAACCGGAAATTCATGCAGCGATCCTTGCGTACATGAGCGACGACTGTGTCGCAGATACCCTCCTGGTCCCGTATGGACGCACTTGGGGTACTGAAGGAACCATGCTGGTTAGCTTGGACCATTCGATGTGGTTTCATTCAGAGGCACGAGCTGATGAATGGATATACGTTGAACAATGGCCAGTCGCAGCTTCAGGAGCCCGTGGTTTGGCCCAAGCCCGAATGTGGCAAAATGGTGAGCTCGTCGCCTCGGTAGCCCAGGAAGCCTTAACGCGTTTCTAATCTTTGTCCGGCCTGCCTGTGAACCACGTGCGCAGCGAGTCAGCCACCCGTTCCAAAGAAGCAAAACATCCGAAGTGACCGGAGTCGGCGAATACCTCCAGAGAACCGGAGGGGAGCCGTTCAGCTATTGATGCAGCCGCAGTCGATGGACGATCTAGGCCAGCGCCTCCGTACGCAACTCGCACGTCTATTTCCACTTGAGGCAAACGATCCCAGCCCAATTGTAGAAATTGTTCAAATGCTTTTGATTCAAGCAACGGGTTACATGCCAATTCGATCGAACCGTCGGAGCGATCAAAGAAACCGTGACGGACGTACGCCTCCAAACAATCAGGGTGCACCTCGTTTAACGGAGGGCGAGTGCTGTACCGATCGATTACTTCTTCACGAGAAGGAAAAATGGAGCGTCGACGTTTCGTCGCCTCAACGAAATCAACTGATCCTTCGGGCCGATCTTCCGTGCGTTCGAAAAGAATCGGTTCATAAACCCATGCTCGCTCGAATGCATCAGGACGCACAAGGCTCGTGAGAATGCTCGTGGCACCACCCATTGAATGGCCGACCACCCACGCGTCTTGAAGATTGAAAGCGTCCACCACCGATGCAAGGTCCGCGACCATGCGATGATCGAAAAAATCGATGTCCGAGGGATTGGTCGTTGCCCCGTGAGCGCGTAAATCGACACAAATCGCTCGAAATTCACCGCCGATCCGATCGATTATTGGCTCCCACATTCTAGAAACAAGACCTGTCCCGTGAACGAATAGTGTCGGATGTCCCGGGCCGCCGTAATCGTGAACGGCGACTTGGACCTGGTCTTCAGAAGAGACGAAATGGCTGTGTGGTTCATGCATAGATAGGAGCCGTTCAGGCAACGATATTTTGGGTGTGTAAATCGTCGATTTCGCTTTGGTTGAGCCCCAATTGGGTAAGTATCTCGTCAGTGTGTTCGCCTTTGCTTGGCGAATGGCGAGTTAAAGCTGTTGGAGTTCCACTGAACTTTGCGGGCGGTTTTACTGTCCTGATTGGCCCCGCCGTGGGATGCGTTTCGGTAATGATGATGTCGTTATGAAGAACCTGCGGATCGTCAAATACCTCTTGGCGCGAAATCACTCTGGCACACGGCACATCTGCCGCCTCTAACGCCGCTAACGCATCGTTAGTCGACATAGTTTCGAGTGTTGCCGCGAATTCAGATCTCTGGGCATCAGCGTTTTGTAAGCGCGCATCACGGGTGGCGAAGCGCGGGTCCTCAGCTAGTTCAGGCCTCCCCAATGCTTCACAGGCACCCTTGTACTGGTCAAAGTTCACCCAATTGGCGGCAATTTGACCGTCAGCGGTATCCCATGGTTCATACCATTCGCTGTAGGTCGGCGCGGGATCACCTTCAGGGAGTGATTCGTTCCAGAAAACTTCCAACCACATCCAATGAAGCATTGCGTCGAGTAACGCAAGTTCAATATGTTGACCCCCAGCTCCGTTGGAACGTGCAACTAACGCTGCAAGCACCGCGTTTGCTCCAGCCATTGCCGTCGTTTTATCGGCGACCACAGCTTTAACGTATGTGCCATTTTGGGCTTCAGCCATGCCTGAAATAGCTTGGATAATTGGGTCGTAGACAGGTCGACCCGCGTACGGTCCATTTTGCCCAAAACCGGACACAGAGAGATACACCAAATCTGGATTGACCGCAGACAACGCCTCGTAGCTAATTTGTAGACGCTCTGCGACTCCTGGTCGAAAGTTCTGTATGAACACGTCGGCTTCTGAAACCAGTCGCAACAAAATGTCGCGCCCAGCCTCGGAACGAATGTCGAGGTCCATTCCCCTCTTATTTCGGTGCATATGAACCCAACACCCAGACTGGTCTCCGCTGACAGCGCCGGTCATACGCATCACGTCGGGAACACCAACTTTTTCAATAAAAACCACCTCGGCTCCTAATTCAGCCAGCCAAGAACTCACCCACGGCCCAGCTACGGCGCTAGATACGTCAACGACTGTTATGCCGGCTAATGGGCCATGGCTAGCTGCTTTTGTGTCCTTCACTGGGTCAGGCTCCGGGGTTCGAGTGCTTCGTGATGAAATCTACTGCCGCTCGGTTCCACCCTTTTGGATCGTGAGCGTTGACTGCGTGAGAGGCCGGTAGGTCAACGATCTCAACTCCAGGGATGAGTCTTACTTGAGGCAAATGTTTTTGGAAGCGTTGCTCTTCGATGCCGTTGGTGAATAGAACCGGGACGGAAATCTCTTGCAACGAGTTTCCTAAAGGTAATGCGAAGTTCGTGATGCGAAACGAAGAAGAGATGCCTTTGGCGGAATGTTCGCTGAATTCCTGATCCAACAAGCTGAGTGTTTCATCTGCGATGCGTTTCGAACGCCCCGGGTTGATCCAGTTGTCACGAAGGCATTCAACGCCCTCCTCGTCCACCTGGTCAGCAATTTTGCTTACCATTGTCCGATTGCGCTCCTGCCATTCAATTGGGTCGGCGAAGCCTGACGCTGAGTTGGTGATAACCATCCCTGCAACCCTGTGAGGGCGCGCAACGGCATAATGCATGACGAGCGCGGCACCCATTGATTGACCTACGAGCCAAACGGTGTCGACACCTAGTTCCTGGCGGATCCGATCGAATTCTTGGACGTACCCCGAGGGTTCATATTGAGCAGGGTCGTCTGGGCTGGGTGAACGCCCATGCCCCCACAATTCGATGACCACCGGCCGACACACTTCTTGCAGAGCAGAAAGATTGTCATTCCAATAGGAGCGACTACCCAAAGCCCCGTGAACCAAAAGGGCAACTGGGCCATCCCCTTGATGGACTACGGCATGTAATTGTTGGTCGTTCACTGCCAGCCATCATGGCATTACAAAGAAGGTAATTGTCCTATCGTCGATCTGGAATTAGCTGGTAGTGGGGCTTTCGCGGAGGCCGAGAGTCGCGTGAACAAGCAATACGGCGAGCACTAAACAACCCCCTGTGATTGCTCTACCCGAAATTGTTTCCCCGACGACCCAAGCTGCGAACAGTGGGCTTAGCGCCGTTTCTCCCAAGATGAGAAGTGCAGTTTCTGGGCTTGGCAATAGGCGACCACCCAAAGTGATGAGCGCCATCGCTGTAGGCAGAATGATCAGGCCAAGTAAAAGTAAGAATACGAGATCTTTGGAGGACAACGCTGCGCTGGTCCCCGCAAATGCCAAAGCGATGCAACCTAAGAACCCGCCGCAGGCTGCTGTTGGCAGCATGTCGAGGTGTTTGTTCATCCTGATAATTGTCAGATTGGCGGAGAAGCCGAGGGAACAGCACAGAGCAAAAAGGTTCCCATCGTCGAAAAGTCCTCCCGACGCGCCGCCCACGGCTATAGCAACTCCGATCAACGCGAAGGGCATCGAAAGGAGTGTCCGACGAGCGACAGCTACTCCCGCCACGGTTCGGGTCCAAATAGCAGCCCAAAAGGGTGATAGGGCGAGTATTAACAACACGTTTGATACGGGTGCGCGATCCACTGCTACTACGAACAGAATGGTCCCCGACCCGGACAAGATGCTGCTGACTATGCCCCAGGGCCCAAGTGACGTGACAAGCTGAGGAAGTCGACGTTTGTAGCGACCCAAAAGAAAGACGCTTAACGAAAGCCCGAGGAGCCCTGTCCTCCACATGGCGTTAGTCATGCTCGGCGCGTCAACGAGTCGAACAAAAGTCGCATCAGGGATGATGGCCGCAACTCCAAGAGAAGTGAGCAGTAGACCTCGTCGATGTTCTGAAGTCGCCACCCTTAGGTTCGGTCCAAGTGAATTGGAAACATCTCGCGAATCAATTGATCAGCGGCTGCGTCGATATGTGACGAAGGCGGGAGCGACAAGATCTCGTTAACCCTGTGATGGGCGCGTTGGCGAACGTCTAACGAATTCTTTGCTACTTCGCCGACAATTCCTGTGATCACGATCGAACCCTCTGGTTCGCTGAGTCATAGAAACTCTTAATGCTTGGAGTTACGGCGCGTCTGCGCGTGCCAATTTCGATCTGCCAGTCCCCAGAATCCAACCAGGACTGATCAACGCCGCTTGGGTTGTTGAGATAGGCCATCGAGAGGCAACGATCTTGGGTGTGGCTCCACATACCACCGGTGGTCCGCCCGACATAAACACCGTCCCGAAAGATGGGATCGTCGTGATAGCTGATGAGCTCCGGGTCCTCAATTCGCAATTGGATGAGACGCTTTGCTCGAGGCTGATCTTTTTGCGCTAACAGTGCCTCACGTCCTATGAATCCACCAGGTTTTTGCCATGCGACGGCGAAACCAAGGCCAGCCTCAAGTGGAGTGTCCTCATCGGAGATGTCGTGACCCCAATGGCGGTACCCGGCTTCCAAACGCAACGAATTCATCGCGTGAAATCCGGCGTGGCGCAGGCCGAAAGAATCACCGCTGGCGATGATTTCCTCATAGACAGAATTTGCTTCGTTCGCGGGGATGTACAACTCCCAACCGAGTTCACCTACATAACTCATACGCAAGGCGTTGCAAGGAACTCCGGCAATATTGATCAGGTTCATAGACCCGAAAGGGCAAGATCCGTTTGAAAGATCGAAGTTGGAGATTGTTTGCAAAAGATTGCGAGAGTGAGGACCCATCACCCCTAAGACACTCCAGTCGTCTGTGATGTCGGAGATCTCAACGGAGCGACCGCGACAGGCTCGACGTAGCCACGCCCAGTCACGTGTTTGGGATGCAGCACTCGTGACAACCCAGAACTCGTCGCTGGCGAGTCGGGTAACGGTGAGGTCGGCTTCAATGCCACCTCTCTCGTTGAGCCACTGGGTATACACGCCCCTTCCGGGAGCCACATCAATCGAGTTAGCGCTGAGCTGTTCGAGAACCTCAAGAGCTTCGGGCCCTCGCACAGCGAACTTCGCGAAAGAACTTTGGTCGAAGAGTCCGACGGCGTTGCGCACGGCGTCACATTCGGCTCGCATGTTGTCATGCCAGTTCTGTTTCCCGTATGAATACTGATATTCACGATCCTGACCATCGTTGGCAAACCAATTTGGGCGCTCCCAACCAGCTGTTTCACCAAAGACGGCTCCAGCGTTATCCAACGCGTCGTGGAGCGAACTTTTTCGCGCTCCTCGAGCCGACTCGTACTGTCGGAAAGGCCAATGCATTGCATACAAGAGACCCAACGACTCCGAGATTCGTTCCTTCAGGTAAGAACGATCGTTTTGGAAAGGAAAAGAGCGACGTATATCGGCACCGGAAAGATCCATGGGCGGATATCCGTCGACAATCCAGTCCGCAAGAACCCATCCAGCACCGCCAGCTGTTTGAATACCAACCGAGTTGAAACCCGCCGCTACGAAGCATCGGTCAACTTCGGGCGACTCGCCCAGATAAAAAGTTCCGTCTGGTGTGAAGGCCTCAGGGCCATTGAAGAACAGTTGCAGCCCGGCATCAGCCAGAGATGGCATTCGGCGGCATGCAGCTTCGAAGATCGGTCCAATGTGATCCCAATCTTCGGGTAGCGTGCCGAAACAAAAATCTCGAGGAACACCATCGAGATTCCAGATCTTTGCTTTCGGTTCGAAGAACCCAGCCATGATCTTCCCTGTCTCTTCCTTGAAATAGGTGTAATTACTGGGATCGCGAACTATCGGCATGCCCCGCTCGGCGCCTTCGAGTGGTTCGGTAACGATGTAGAAGTGTTCACATGCTTGGAGGGGTACGTTCACTCCGATTGTCTCGGCAAGGTGCCGTGTCCACATTCCAGCAGCCATCACGACTGTCTCAGCTTCAACGGTATGGCCGTCTTCGGTTTCTACGCCGATGCAGGTGTCGCCGTCCTTGAGGAGTCGTTGAACTGCGACTCCTTCAACGATTGTCGCGCCGCCTTGGCGGGCGCCCTTAATCAACGCCATTGTTGTATCAACAGGTGACGTCTGGCCATCTTTAGGAATGAATAGCGCTCCGACCAGGTCGTCGGTGCGCAACAAAGGCACCTTTTCTTGCAGCTCGTCCATATCGATTTCACGAATGTCGACACCAACAGTTGACGCCATCGAAATCCCGCGACGCATCTCTTCCCAACGCTCGAGGTCCGACGCAACCGAAATAGAACCAGGTGCCCTGTAACCAGTTGCTTGACCAGTTTCGTCTTAGTTCTTCAAATAGACGATTTGAATATGTGGCCAGTTTGGTTAGGGAGTGCGTCGGCTTGAGCTGTGACACGAGACCTGCGGCGTGCCAAGTTGTCCCACCCGTCAGTTGGCCCTGCTCCAAAAGGAGAACATCGGTAATTCCTCGTTTCGTCAAGTGGTACGCGATGCTCGCACCAATGATGCCTCCACCTACGACTACTACTTGTGCTCGATCCGGTAGGCCAACAGACATGGTTTGGTAAATCTAGACGCGTCCTTGGTCAGCGGAGATACTTCTTGACGCATCGTTGTGTTGGCGATGGAAAGATATGGCAGCAGCCATGCCGGACGATAGGGGAGAGAAGATGCAGCTTGACTTGGACGGAAAACGGGCAGTCGTAACAGGGGCCAGTTTGGGAATAGGCGCAGCCACTGTTCGACTCTTAGCGGATATGGGAGCAGAAGTTGAATTTTGTGCACGCAACAAGGACGCTGTAGAAGACCTAGCGGCGTATCAACCATCGCGAGACGGATCGGTCAATGGTCACGTAGCAGATATGGGCGATCGACAATCGGTTCAGGAGTTCTTGTCACACGTAAGCGACCGAGGGCCTGTATCGATCCTAGTGAACAACGTTGGAGCCTCACCGTCTCGCAACTTCCAATATATGAGTGACGAAGAATGGGCCGAGCTTCACGAATTGAACCTGATGTCAGCGGTGCGATGCACTAGGCATTTCCTGCCTGATATGCGTGACCAAAAGTGGGGTCGAGTGATCATGATTGCCAGCGGCGCAGCGAAATACCCTGGAGCGGCGCTGGTTGATTATGCGGCGACGAAGGCAGCGATGGTGGCTACCGGCAAGGCGTTAGCCGGAAAATATGGGAGAGATGGCGTGCTCGTTAACTCGGTGCTCCCTGGATTGATCCATACCGCTATGTGGGATCGGGCCGCCGGAGAAGTCGCCGATGCCGCTGGTACTTCAGCTGAGGAAATTCTGGCCAACAACTCTAAGAGCGTCCCAGTTGGACGCTATGGAAGCGCTGAGGAAGTAGCTAACGTTATTGCCTTCCTATGTTCCGATGCGGCGTCCTACGTGAATGGCGCAGCGATAGACGTCGACGGCGGCCAAGGCACTCACATCTGATTGGTCGGCTGTTCTCGGCTCTTAAATTTTAGAAACCCTCCGGCCGTTGGAAGCCCCCAAGAGCCTGTTGCAGAAACCGACCAGCTGCCAACGTTGTGCGGTCTTCAAGAAATGGCCCCGCTATCTGAACACCAACAGGCTTTGAGTCAATTTGACCGATGGGAACAACGGTTGCTGGAAGCCAGGAGACCCCTGTGAGGCCCATCCATTTGAGTTGGTCTGTGTAAGGCCGTTGTTGGTCATCTACTTGGATTGTTCGACCAGTAAAAGGACTTGAGTGGTCGTGTCGAATCGCCTCAGTCAAAGTCACTGGAAGCAGGACGACATCGAACGACTCAAAAAATTCTCGCCAACGATTCCTTTGTTGGAGGCGCCGCTCATGCCAACTCAACCATTCCCGATGACGCATTGAGGCATACCAAATCCCGAGTTCCCCCTGAGGTTCCTCCTTGCTGGCTGCTTGCTCTTCAATCTCAGACAAGGTCCATGTACCAGCCTCCGCTGCTGACAGGAGATGCCGGAAAGTGTCGACCGCTTTTTCAAACGTGAAACTCGGTCGAGCCTCATAATCAACATGAGCTCCAGCTTCTTCGAACGCTGCCGCTGCTTTCAGCAACAGATTTCTGTACGCGTCGCTGATAGGTGCAGCTTCCTCGTCAATCCACACGGCGACACGAAAATTCTTGACGTCTTCGTGCCGGGCCGGAGGCAATGTAAGGGAGTATGCGAGTTGATTCCAACTATCAGGACCCGCCAAAATATCGAGAGCGATTTCCAAATCATCGACATCTCGAGCCATTGGCCCGGCGACAGCGATATCGGCCTGACTGAGAGTCCCAGGCATTCCCGGGATTTGCCCGAGTGCGGAGACAACTCCATAACTCGGTTTGTGGCCACACACGCCTGACCAGTGGCAAGGGATACGAATTGAACCCCCAATATCTGATCCCAATTCAAGTGGCGTGTATCCGGCAGCCAGCGACGCCCCAGAACCGCCCGACGAACCACCAGGGGTGCATTCGATGTCATATGGGTTGGCTGTTGTGCCATAAACCTTGTTATACGACTGAAGGTCACCGGCCCAGATTGGGAGGTTGGTTTTTGCGTACACAATCGCCCCCGCGTCTTTGTAACGGGCGACCGGGTCAGCGTCTCGATCAGGTACGAAATCAGCTAACTCAGGTGCCCCCGAAGTGGTGATAACGCCTTCTGTTTGGAAGCTGTCTTTAATCGTTATCGGCACTCCGTGAAGCGGACCCAGCTGATCCCCACGGGCAACAGCTTGGTCAGCTTGATCTGCTGCGTCGAGTGCCCGTTCGGCGTCGAGGGCGACTACCGCGTTGATGGGACCATCCAACTGGTCGACACGAGCCAATGCTGCTTCCAGCAACTCTCGGCTCGACACGTCGCCGGAAGCGATTGCGGCAGCTGTCTCGGCTGCAGTGCTATAGGTATGTTCAGTCACGGACACCCTCCATGGTCGAATTCACGACTGGTATGTCACGTTAATAGCTTTCGAAGTTGATCAACACAGAAATACTCGAATCCAAAGATCGCAGCGTGTGGCCTTGTAATTAGAGGTCTAAATAGTGAATTATCTTGTGAGTCTCTAAGAGGGGAAAGAGATCAATGTTGTCTCCATACCGAGTTCTAGATCTAACGGACGAAAAAGGGCAGTTGGCTGGCGCGATGCTTGCCGATGTCGGGGCCGAAGTAATTCTGATCGAACCACCAGAAGGCTCTGCCTCCCGGACCCTTGGCCCGTGGGTCAAAGGAAAAGAAGGTGACCCCGAATCGTCACTGAGATTCTGGGCTTATAACCGTGGCAAAAAAAGTGTGACCCTTGACCTAACCACAGACGCAGGGCGACAAGAGTTACTTGAATTGGTGTCAGGAGCTGACCTTCTCATTGAATCCAATGCGCCTGGTGAACTAGCCAGCCAAGGACTCGGATTCGATGACCTTCACGCAGTGAACTCCGCACTCGTCGTAACGTCCATTTCTGCATTTGGTCAGAATGGACCCAAATCCGGATGGGCTGCTACGGACTTAACGGTCGGTGCAGCATCGATGGTGAATACCTTGGTCGGTGACAGCGACCGCGCACCACTTCGAGTCCCACTTGACCAAGCATGGATGCATGCAGCCGCCGAAGCTGCTGCGGCGAGCCTGATAGCGCTACATGAACGTGTTCGATCGGGTCAGGGTCAACACGTTGATGTCAGTGCCCAACAAGCTTTCAACGCCGCGACCATGTCGCTATCTCTAGCCCATTTGTACAATGCGCAAGAATCACAACGATTTAGTGGAGGAGCAACGCTGGGGCCCTTCAGTGTCCGCCTACGAGCCCCGGCCTTAGATGGCTACGTATCCCCAACAATCTTGTTCGGCGGCGGAATTGGTCCCTTTGGTAAACGCCTCTTCGAGTGGATTCACGAAGAAGGAATGTGCGAAGACAGCGACCTTGAAATCGATTGGATCGACTTCGTTGAGGGCGTGATGACGGGACGCATCGGCCTAGGTGAATACGACCGCATTCAAAACATCGTTGCTGAGTTCACTGCCACCAAGACCAAGAAGGAACTACTCGACGCAAGCTTAGAGAAACGACTACTGATCGTTCCCATCTCAACGGTCGAAGACATAGTCGAAGAAGAACACTATTCGGCACGAGAGTTTTGGGCCGACGTGGAACACGACGACGGTTTAACTGTGCGATACCCAGGTGCTTTCGCAAAAATGGGGGAGACGCCGCTCCAGATTGACTCCCCACCGCCTCATATAGGGCAACACAATGACGAAGTCCTCGGGACAACTCGATCAATGGAACTTCAAGAATCTGAAAGTCCAAGCGACGGTAGTGAACTACCTCTATCGGATGTGAAAATTCTTGACCTCATGTGGGTTATGGCTGGTCCCGCCTCAACTCGGGTGTTGACTGACTGGGGGGCAACCGTCATCCGAGTCGAGTCGTCGAACAAGGTTGAGACGGCTCGAACAATTCAGCCGTTTCTCAACGACGAGGGAGGCGCGGATAACAGTGGACTGTTTCAGAACATGAACGCTGGTAAGACCGGCCTGACATTGGACATGTCGAAACCGGAAAGTAAAGAAGTAATTCTTGATCTCGTTCGATGGGCTGATGTTGTTTGTGAGTCGTTTTCGCCGAGAGCAATGGCGTCGTGGGGTCTGAGTTACGAGGATTTACGCGAAGTAAATCCCAGCATCATCATGGCTAGCAGTTGTCTGTTCGGCCAAAGTGGTCCACTCTCAGCGCTCGCCGGGTTCGGGACCATGGGCGCAGCAATGTCGGGTTTCTACGCGATGACCAGCTGGCCAGACCGTGACCCGGCAGGTGTTTTCGCTGCCTACACCGACTATGTCGCCCCGAAGTTCTTGAGCACCGCTATCTTGTCGGCGCTAGATCACTGCAGACGAACCGGCGAAGGTCAACATATTGATCTTTCTCAGGCCGAGGCCTCAATGAATTTTCTGGCTCCCGCAGTTCTTGACTACGTCCTAAACAACGAACTACCGGAGAAAATTGGGAACAGTCACCCTGTGATGGCGCCGCACGGCACTTTCCCAAGTCAGGGTGACGACCGGTGGGTGGCCGTTGCATGTGAGACGGAGGAACACTGGCATTCTCTGTGTGAAGTCGTCGGATTTGGGGATGAATACCTGAACCTAGGGCTGGAAGAACGTCGAAATAGGAGCACCGAAATAGAGGAGGTCATCAGCGACTGGTCCGCAGGACTGACAGGAGTCGAAGCCCAGGAGCTGTTGCAAGCAGCGGGAGTGCCTGCGCATCAATTACAGAACTCCGAAGATCTGGCGAACGATCCGCAACTTCAACATCGTCGTCATTTCCGTGAAGTGGCGAGCGCCACCAACGGGACGATGTTTGTTGAAGGTACTCGCTTTCAAATGTCGCGCAGCACCGACGAAATCACTGACAGTGGTCCAACCTATGGGCAACACACTTTCCAGGTACTGGAAGAAATTCTGGGATATGACGCTGACCGGATAGCAGAGTTAGCTGTTGCCGGTGTCTTGGAATAAAACAGTCCGCTTATGGCGGTGTGGCCGCAGCGGTTTGCCCTGTTAAACCGCGATAGTTGCGATCCAAAAACCAACGCTGGTAGTCACCATAAGTAATCGGTTCATATCGACTAGGAGTTTGTGGCGACACCGTTGTAGGGACAGGGTCAATAACGGCGTCTTCCCTTGCCCCGTAGAAGAACGGCATCGCGTAGCGATCAACATTGGACAAATTGCTTGCTCGATGCGCGGTATATAAGTAGCGCCCATTAGTCCACCTCTTCAACATGTCCCCGCTGTTGACGATAAAGTAGCAAGGAACATCCGGCGGCTGGATCCAATCATGCCCGGTGGGACGCACCTCAAGACCAGGAACGTCGTTGGCTGGCAAGAAAGTAAAGATCGAACTGTCAGTGTGAGGAGCTAAACCCCATTCGTTGTCGCTGTAATCCATAACCGGATAGTGCGACATTCGAAGGGTCACGCTTGGAACATCGAAGTCGCCGGCAAAAAATTCAGCGTCTAGTTCGAGTGAAATTGCCAAGAGCGGCAACAAGGAAGTAGCTAGTCCCTGCATCGCTTGAATGTAGGCGGCGGTCAAGTCTTCGAAACCTTCGAGGTGGGGATACTGGTTGCCTTCTAGGTAGCCGCCCTCATGAACGAAGAAGGCTTCGTTCTGGTTTGGTTTGCGAACCTCTCCGGCTATCTCACTTGCGTAAGAGGTACCCGCGCCCATACCGAGATAGCCGCCGTGGGTGCGATCCATGGTGATGGCATCCTTTTGGGATTGAGGAAGCGCATGCAACTTGCGTGTCGCATCATAAACAGCCTCCACCATCGACCATGGAACGCCATGGTTGATTATGGAGAAAAACCCCGTTTGCTCAAGAGCTTTCCCTAAGTCGACAGCCAAGGCGTTGATACCGCGCTCGTCGCCGTCGAGGAGCGGTTGAAGATCTAGCACGGGAATTAGTTCCATCGGAGTCAGATCAGTTGACATGGGTCCCCCTCAACCTTTCCTACAAATCTAGGACAAAGACCTGCGCCCAATGTGAAGGCGGTTGTTTATGCCGGGTCGATTGTTACTTCGCGTTCAACAAACTTCCAGCCGCTCTCTGTTCGAGAGAGGCGATCTCTGTACACACCGGTTGCTCTGAAGAGGGCCGAGTCGCCCTGGCCGGCGCTATACGCGTTCAGGTAGCACTGCATCGTCGCAGCATCACCGCTTCCTTCAATGAGGAGATTCCAATTCCAGTGTCGAGCTCGGCCTTGATTGATTGCGAAATGCGATTCAGCGTAAGCGCGAAGCGCATCCTTGCCTTCATGTTTTCCGCCTAATGGAGCACCATCAGGAAGTCCCACGCAACTGAACGTGCCGTCGGCTGTGAACGTATCTACCCACTCATCAATGTGACCGAAATCAACGGCAAAGTTGTATCGAGCTAGTAGCTGCCGAATTTCTTCATAATCACTTGGTTGTAGCGCCATCAGTGAACCTCCATTTCACGCCCACGTTAGGGGCTTCTGGTAGGGCGTGTCATCCGGCCGATAGTTCGTGAAGATCTGCTGAAATTTCGCCAACCTGGATTCGAAGCTGCTTCAAGACGCTGACACCGTCCTTTTGTGCTTTCCACTCGCGTCGCTTCATGCGCTCTAATCGGTCGCAAATAGAACCGAGCACCCTTTCGATTTCATGAGGCGCAAAGGTGTGTGCTGTCGGATCACCGAGATGCACAGCTATATCTTGCAAACGGGATCGTAGGAGATCCAAAAGATGTTGGCTCTCTTCTCGCGTTGAACGCGGAACGCGCGGTGACAGAGTCCGAAAAAAATAGTCAATGTCTGCTGGAGTGAGTCGGGACAGGTCAAGACCCGCGATGTGATCGGATCTGTTCATTGACCGGCCTTGGAACCGCTCAACTGACTAACTCCGCAACCCGATTCGCAGCGTCGATCCCCGAGTTGAACGCGCCTTCAACTTTCGGTCCATTGAACGCTTCGCCAGCAATGACCAAAGAGGGTTCTTGTCCCCAGGTCGCAGACGACTCGGGAAGTACCTCTACCGGACCGGCGTAACGCCATCTAGTGATCGAATGACCGACAACGTCTCCGACTTCAACCCAACTTCCCGCCTGCTTTATCGCAAAGTTCATGACTGTTTCATCGGGTTGATCCCACAGGTCGAGACTCGCGTCGTTGGATAGGTGAATTGTTAGCGCGGGCCGCGAACTGACTCCCTTTTGGTAGTTGTCGCTGATGAAAGCGAGATCTTGATCATCTGAGAGTTGTATGCCTCCATCTTCAGGCATTCCTCTCAGCGGGCTCTTCAAAACCAGCAACACTGCAATGGTGCGCTTGTATTGGACCGCCTCTAGCCGACCCATGAGGTCCGATGGAGGCTCGAAGCCAGAATTTCTGGCAAGCGCGACGCTCACCGGAATGGGAGGGGTCAAGATAATTCCCGAAGTGGAGAGTTGACCAAGGTCGACCACCGGTGACTCCAAATGCACCCTTGCCTCAGACTTACCCAGGAGCCACGCGGCCAAAGCAGTCATATCAGGAACACCTCGCCATCTCTCATAACCATCCGGGGCTTCCCCGAACCCATGTGTCCAGACTCTGGTAGCACCTTCAGTTTCGGCAGCTTCAACCAAAGTTCGAAATTCGTTTCCTCGAGTAGTGAAGAATTGTGCACCGTGATCAAAGACGGCTCCACCCAACTGAGACCGAGCCATCCTCCCACCGACATTTGGGTCGGCTTCATACACGTCGGCGGCTACTCCCAATTGGCTTAAACGATACGCGGCGGCAGCCCCAGTGATACCGGCTCCGATGATGGTGATGTGCGGAGACGCGTTCGACATGATTTGAACTTACTCCGACAGCCATAGGAGTTCGTTGGTACGGTGCAATTCATTCGTAAATCCGAAAGGAAACAGATGCGAGCTTGGCGACTGAGCGAATTAGGGGACCCGTGGGATGTCTTATCCCTGCAAGAGGTTGAATCTCCATCACCCGGGACTGGAGAGGCACGGGTCCAGGTTTCAGCGAGTGACTTAAACTTCGCGGACATTCTTCAATGCCAGGGGCAGTACCAAGTGCGCTTAGACCCCCCGTTTACGCCTGGAATGAGTGTTGCTGGCACTGTGGTGGAAGTAGGTTCCGACTGCGAATTACAGGTCGGTGATCGTGTCTTGGGGATGACCGCTTCAGGTTGGGGTGGTTACGCCGAAGAGGCCTTGGTTCGTGGCCATGAGATGCGAATTGTTCCTAATGATGTTTCGTTGTCTGCGGCCGCAGCGATGAATGTGATCTATGGAACTGGTTGGACCGCTCTTCATCGGCGTGGACAGATGCAACCCGGTGAGACAGTGCTGGTTCTAGCGGCTGCTGGAGGAGTTGGTTCCGCGGCTGTGCAGATGGCAAAGGCTCATGGTTGCACGGTCATCGCAGCTGCTGGTGGCCAGGACAAGGTTGAGGTGTGCAGATCGCTCGGAGCCGACGTCGTCGTCGACTACAACTCTGAGGATTTGTACGAGAAGGTGATGGACGCAACCTCAGGTCGAGGCTGCGACCTTATTTATGACCCAGTCGGAGGAGAATTTTTTGATATAGCGCGTCGACTCGTGGCTTGGGAGGGTCGCTTGCTCGTCGTTGGGTTTGCCAGCGGTGACATACCTATGGCCCCAGCGAACCACGTGCTCGTGAAAAACTATTCAATCGTCGGTGTCCATATGGGTGGATACAAGGGCCGCATGGATGACGTTCTTGACCATTGCTATGACGAACTTTGGGAGCTCGTTGGCTCAGGTGCCTTAGCTCCATTAGTTAGCAAAGAGTTGCATCTCGAAGATTTGATGGATGGGTTGATTGATTTGTCGAGTCGTAAGACGACCGGTCGAGTGATGCTTCGCCCAGATATGGACTGACAGAGGGTCAGGTTTTATTCGAGGAAATTCGTACTTCCCCGACAGCAGTTCCAGTCCAATTTCGTAAAATCTTTGGCGACGCAAATTCGATACAACCCAACCGGTCCAAGATCCATTCCGCAGCCATTTCTGCGGCGCGAGCTTGACCATCTCGGGCTTTGAGGGCGAAAGCAAAACCATTCCGCAAATCGACGCCACAAAAGACCCCTTCAGCTCCCGTTTTCACTGCGGCATCTCCGCTGGATGCGTCCATGAGACGTGTGCACGCGCGATCTGTTCCGGCGACCAGAAACGGTTCGTCGGTCATGGCCTGTAACAGTCGTTTCCCTGATCCACGTGCACGGAGTTGTGACCAGCCACCGGCTAAATGGTTCAGTGGAATAGACCAAACAGGCACACCGCAACCATCTACGCCAGGCGTCTGGTCGCTGAGATCGATCCGACAAAAATCTTCCACGGCGGGCGTAACAAGACGTTTCATCACAGGATGGCTCGGTGAGATGTATCCCGAGACGTCTGCATCGCAATGCTGGGACATTGCAACAAAGCCGGCGTGTTTGCCAGAACAATTGTTGTGACGACTGTCGGGTTCGATACCGGCAAGAACTAGGTCGCGTGCAGCCTGCGGGTTTGATGGCGCATGAGCACCGCACTCAAGAACAGCATGAGAAAATCCCATCATGTCGAGCCAACGGTCAACCACTTGGACATGACGAGGCTCGCCGTTATGACTCGAACAGGCGACAGCCAGTTGTTCGGTGTTTAGACCTGCCGAATCAGCAATACCTTCAGTGATCAAAGGTGTTGCTTGGATAGGTTTCAGAGATGACCGAGGCAAAGTCGGTCGATTTGCCTCGCCCCAAGCGTCAACCAATTTGCCCGTGCTATCAACTAATGCAATATCGACTAGATGAATGCTTTCAACAGTTGAACCCCGAGTGACCTCAACAACGAGCGGATCGTTCACAGCACCAGTCTTTCAGAGCGCACTACCTGCAGTGCTGCAACAATTGGATCTGTCGAAAGGTAACGCATGGGAACACTAGAGGGACGACTTGCGCTGGTAACCGGGGCGAGTCGCGGAATAGGTGAACATTGCGCTCGTTCACTAGCAGAACAGGGAGCCCGAGTGGCTTTGGCCGCGCGATCAGAACAAGATTTATTGCGGGTGGCTGAAGACCTTCCGAACGATCCTGTTGTTCTTACCGCTGACTTGGCCCAGCCCGGTGCGGGTGGCGAACTTGCAGTCGCAACGCTTGAAGCCTTAGGAGGAATAGACATCCTTGTCAATAATGCGGGGGTCAGTGAAATCAAAGGTCAAGATGAAATGATCATGCGACTCAACTATCACGCACCCCTCGAAACTACTAAGGCATTGGTTCGTCAAATGGCTGAACGTGGCCACGGCTCAGTAATCCACATGTCGTCTGTAGCTGGTGCCACAGGTGTCGCCGAACTTCCCACGTACGGTGCGACCAAAGCTGCCCTGGACTCACTGACTCGAAGTCAAGCCGCACAATTTGGCAAACACGGAGTTCGAGTCAACGCAGTCGCGCCCGGGTTAATCATCACCGAAATGTGGGAAGAAGGCAGAAAAACTCCGGGACTTGCAGAGGGCCTCGCAGGTCACATCGCTTTAGGAAGATGGGGAGAACCTCAAGAAATCAGTTCGGTCGTGGCGTTCCTGGCTAGTGATGCGGCTAGCTACGTGACGGGCCAAACAATCATCGTAGATGGAGGATTCCACGGAGTCACCGCCTGGGGTGACTACTTCTAGGTGCTCTAGTTACGACTTATGACGTAACCAACAGATTCACGGTCCCACGTGTCCGCAGTCACGCCGGCATCACGAATGGCTTGTTTTCGTATTTTTCCCGAAGCTGTTTTGTCCAGTTCGGTCACAAACTCGAGGTATCGCGGGACCGTGTGACGCGGCATCCTCGGAACACACCAATCTAGGAATGCTGTTGGATCCGGTGCAGGTCCGTCAATCGCCAGAACTGCCTTAATTTCATCCTCGCCACCAGCACCTGGGACCCGTAAACCAACGGCCGCCGATTCCACGACAGATGGGTGTTCGTTGAGGGCCTGTTCGAGTTCATACGACGAGATATTTTCCCCTCGCCGACGAATACGGTCTTTAATTCGATCAACAAAGAACAGTCTTCCTTCTGAGTCCATTCGACCGGCATCGCCAGTGTGGAACCAAAGATTGCGCCACGCTTCGACTGTCTTGTCAGGCATATTGAAATAGCCGACATTGAAACAGAATGGCACTTTCGGTCGGACCAAAATTTCGCCGATGTTGTCTCTTGGTAATTCAGCGTCAGTTTCGGGGTCCGCAATTATTACGTCAAAGAATTCGCTCAAAGGCGGTCCGGCGCATCCAGCCATAACAGGGTCTTCAAGGTCGCTGTAGGTGACCATGTTTACCTCGGTCATCCCGAAACCTTGGCGTAACTTGACACCGAAACGGTCTTGCATTGCCACCCCCCATTCCTCGGCTACGGGAATAGCAAGAATTCGAGTCAACTTGTGATCTCGATCGTGTGGCGATTCGGGACTTCGGAAAATGAACTCAGGCATAACCCCGAGAGCGTTGGTGACTGTTATTTGTTCTTCGCGGACAATGCTGAGCCAATCTGTGACGCTGAAACGTTTGGTTACGTGACATGAGTTGCCAGCGAGGAGCGAGGCATAGGCTTGCATGAATAAGCCGTTGGCATGAAACAAGGGCATGCAGCAGAAGTAGCGGTCGTCTTCAGTTAGTTCCATCGCGGCAACGGTGCCCAAAGCGAACAGGTAGCAGTGCCCTTGGGGCATTAAGACGCCTTTAGAAGGCCCTGTTGTCCCTGAGGTATACATGATTGTGCACACATCGCTGGGGGTAGGGTCGGACAACGCTTCCATATTCGGTTCGGTGTTGAGAAGCGAGTCCATGCGTACCAGAGGTATGTCGGCGAGGGCGCCGGGGGGGACTGCACGGGTGGAGGTTCCGTCGCTTACCCCGATGACTGTTTCGATATCGGATTGTGAGGTATCTACGGTGCCGAAACGATCTAATAAGTCATCATCGACAACGATGATCCGGGGTGAACTGTTCTGTACCTGATGTTCGAGGAAGCCGCCGCGGAGTTCAGTATTAACTGGTACGAACACGGCGCGAAGTTTGTGTGCAGCGATCATGGTGATCATGAACTCGCGACTATTGGTCAACAGACCCAAGATCCGGTCACCGATTCCCAAACCCAAGCCTGCGAGAGCGCTAGCTAGACAGTCGGTGAGGTAGTCGAACTCAGAGAAGGAAACCGCTGTCCCATCTTCGAAGGACAAAAATTCTCGGTCCGCGTGGACGTTGGCTTGATGGCGGACAGCGTCGACTAACGTCCAACGTTCCCTCGGGAGGGCTGGGCCCAAGTCATCAAGTCTCGGATGTCCTCGCACAAGTAGTGATCGTAGGACCTGAAGCCCATAGGGTGCAGGTATGCGAAAAGGATCGGCCGTAGATGACTTTGAAGCCACAAATCAGTTCGGGGAACCGGTCCGTCTTTTTGATTTGTTAGAGGTTGGCCCTGTTGTCTTGTTTTTCTATCCGAAAGCATTGACGCCGGGTTGAACTAAGCAAAGTTGTTACTTCCGGGACCTAACTGAAGAATTCGAAAAAGTTGGTGCCTCGGTGGTGGGAATGAGCGCTGATCCGTGGGACCGGCAACATAAATTTGACGAGATTAATCAGTTGAATCTCCCGCTGTTATCTGATCCCGATAGAAGCGTAGCGAAGCAATTTGGGGTGAAACGGCTGGGGTCTCTCCCAAATAGGAGGAAGACCTTCGTTATCGGACGCGACAGACAGATTCTGACCGTTATAACGAGTGAAACAGATATGACAAAACATGCAGATGAAGCGCTCAACGTATTGCGCGGCACCACATAGACCCTGATCGTTGCTCAAAACAATCACTGTCTAGTAGCGGTGTCTTAGGTTCAGCCGCGGCCCATCGCGAAGAACTCGTCGTTCGGTCGCATCGAAGCTAAATGGGCCAACCGGTTGGACATCGCGAAAAGGCCGGTTATGGCGCCGATATCCCAAATATCGTCATCGCTGAAACCGTGATCACGAAGAAGCTGATGATCCGATTGGCTGAGATCTTCGGGTGTTCGCGCCAACTTGACAGCAAAGGCGATCATGGCCTTTTGTCGGTCATCAAGATCCGCTTTGGATGGGTCAACAGCTAGTTGGTCCGCGATAAGTGGATTCTTGGCTCTGATTCGAAGAATGGCGCCATGGGCGACAACGCAGTACAAGCAACTGTTGGCTCCGCTGGTTGCCACCACGATCATTTCCCGTTCAGCCTTACTTAATCCGCTGTCGCGTTCCATCAGCGCGTCGTGGTACGCCATGAACGCTCGCAGTTCATCTGGTCGATGCGCTAAACCCAAGAAAACGTTTGGAATGAATCCCGTCTTTTCTTGAATGGCCAACATCATGGACCGCAGGTCTTCGGGGATGACGTCGAGTTCAGGAACGGGAAAGGTTGAGATTGGGTCTTGAGTCATAGATGCAGCATTACACAGACAAACTCGCAGATAGCTATAGGTACCCGCGTTTTCGACCTGCATAGGTCGCCCATTGTCCGGTTCCCGCAGTGACTCCGCCATCAACGGGGATGGCGGCTCCTGTGACGAATGATGACTCGTCAGACGTTAAGAAGGCAATAACTGCGGCAACTTCTTCGGGTTGTCCGAAACGTCCCAGAGGCAGGCGAGCTTCCATAGCATCGGCTATCTCAGTTCCCTGGGTATCTTCGGTGAGGCCGGTGTGAATTGGGCCTGGACAGACGGCATTCACGCGGATGTTGAGATGACCGAGATCTAGTGCGGCGGCTCTGGCCAGGTTGACAACAGCGCCTTTCGACACGTTGTATGCCCATAGGCCACTGTCACCCCGTAGTCCTGAGACAGACCCGGTGATAGCGATCGATCCGCCGGCAGGAGCCATCGCAGCGACAGCTGACTTGAGGCCAAGAGCGACACCACGGACGTTGACGTCCATGACTCGGTCGTAGTCGGTCATTGATCCTCGAACAATGTCGCCTTGAACCAAGATGCCAGCGTTTAACACTGCCGCGTTCAGAGGTCCGTAAGTATCAACAGCAAGTTCCACCATCTGCTCGTTCACCTGTGGATCGGTGACATCCCCAGCCAGAGAGGTCACTGAATCAAGGTCTTGCAGCCACTCCAACGAAGCTTTCGTTAAATCGACAGCAACAACCTTCGCCTGCTCATCAGCTAGGCGTCGAACAGTTGCCTTACCAATACCAGAACCGGCTCCGGTCACCACAACTACTTTGTCCTGATTGTTACCCATAGCAACCCTTCCATTATTCAAACTTCAAAGATTCAACAGCGATTCCGCATTCTCGCGTAGGTAACGCCGTTCAATCTCGGGTGGTAGCGCCCAACTTGAAATTATTGAACGCAGATCGCTTAGCGACCCGCAATTTGGATAAACGCTTCCGAAAATTATTTGCTCTGAACACTGTCTTCGAAGTGCTGCTATGTACTCAGCCGAGCCAGGAAAGTCGTAGTGGATGTATTGCCCTGGCACCATGAAAACATTCGGTTGTTTATAGAGAACGCCGATGGCTTCATGGACATAGGGCCAACCGCCGTGCTGAATGACGATCTTCAGATCCGGCATATCGGTCGCAACCCGGTCAACATATTCGGGACGACAATCCTCCATGTAAGGACCCAACAAACAACTTTGAGTAGTGGTGATCAACATTCCTTGTTCTGAGGCTTCTTCGTATAGCGGATACAAAGCAGGGTCGTGGAACTGGCGATGAACGCGTGCTGTTGAAGGATCGATAGTTACCCCTTTGACGCCTGCTTGACCCATTTCTTTTATAGATCGGGCAGCAGAGTCAATGTCGCTCGGTTCCACTGCACCAAATATCACGAAACGCTCGGGATGCTGTTCGACTAGACCGGAGACAGCGTCGCCACCAACAGGGTCTAAGCCTCTGATGCCTGTGGGACCAGGAACCCCTATAACCCCGAGCGCAATGCCTGCCTGATCCATCTCTTCGAACATGAGATCAACCGATTGAAGTTCAAATGATGGTGTCGGTTCGAGCTGCATACGATTCAAGTAGTGAAGCGTCGTTTCTCTGTTCCAACTTTGTGAACCCACAGGACGGAAACGGAAGTCGATTACGTCGTTCATGAAATCCTTTCTCAAGATGAGCAATAGCTTGCTCAAGCAGGCTAGAACTTGAACTATGCCTCATCCCCTTGTTCCTGTGCCGACGCCTGAAACGCAACCTTTCTGGGATGGATGCGAAGACGGTGTTCTGCGAATCAACAGATGTCGTGCTTGCGGGGACGCGTATTTCCCGCCATCACTGATCTGCCCGGAGTGTTCTTCAACCGATGTTGAGTTTTTTGACGCGACAGGAGACGCGACCCTCTACAGCTACACGATTCAACAAAAACCGTTTGCTCTGTGGGACAGCGACGGTCCGCGATCAGTAGCCCTGGTGCGGCTCGCTGAAGGTCCGCTACTCACCTCCTCAATCGTGAACTGCGAACAAACCCCCGAAGCGCTCCAACTCGACATGCCTGTCAGGGCAACGTTCGTTCCTTTTGACGAAATCACTGTGCTGTGCTTCGAACCAGTGGGAGAGCAACCATGATTCCCCCGGGCGCGACGGCAATAGTAGGAGCCGCAGAGTCAACGGAAATCGGCACGGTGCCCGACATGTCATCAGTAGGTCTCGCCGTTGACGCCGCGGCAAACGCGATGAGGGATGCAGGAATCACAGCAGCAGATATTGACGGCTTTACGTGCGGTTATTTCCCGGTTGCTGACATGAGCCGGCAATTAGGCATCTTTCCATCATGGGCCGACAACACAGTCGTCGGGGGCTGTTCTTGGATGTTTCAACTACGTAACGCGGTAGCCGCTATCCACGCGGGATACTGCAACACCGTTTTGATCGTCTACGGAGAATCTGGCAAATCAACCCGAGGGCTGGGTCAGAGCTTTGACGCCGGGCAACGCGGAGGCACTGGACAGCAGTTCGACATGTTCTACAGCGGCGGTCAAGCCGCAGCTACATTCACGCTCCCCGTTGTCAGATACCAACACGAATACGGGCTCACCGATGAGGAACTCGCAGTCGGAGCTGTAAGCCAAAGAGAATGGGCCGTCGACGTGCCCCGGGCGACGCTGCGTGAACCAACCTCGGTAGAGGAAGTATTAGCTTCGCCAATGATTGCCTGGCCGATCCGCAGAGCAATGTGCTGCCTGGTTTCTGATGCGGGTGGCGCACTCGTCGTTACCTCATCTGACAGAGCTAAGGATTACCCGAAACCGCCCGTCTACGTCCTTGGAACAGGTGGAGCTTTAGAGGCTGGGGTCATGAGTCCAGGAGGGGTTCGTGAACCTTTGCGACCAGAGTTCATTCGCACTAGCGGCGACGCTGCATTTGGGAGTTCAGGAGTCACCCACGCCGACATAGATCACCTCATGATTTACGACGCCTTTATTCACAATCCGATCTTCGGGTTAGAAGGCCTTGGTTTTGTGGAGTACGGCGAAGGAGGCCATTTCATAGCTGAAGGACATACCGCTCCAGGTGGAAAGTTGCCGATGAACACCAGTGGGGGAGGGCTCAGTTACGCCCACACCGGTGCCTACGGGATGCTGTGCATGCTTGAGTCAATTCGCCAAGTGCGAGGCGAAGCAGCGAACCAAGTCGCGGACGTTGACATAGCGTTGTGTCACGGATGGGGTGGCTACTGGTCTGCCTGTTCCACGTTGATCTTCGGAAACTCTGCTCCTTGAGCCTATGTCTCAAATCCCGATCTGATTTAGCGTTCCGAGCGCCACATTCCCCACATTGTTGGGCCATTAGGGAGAGCTATCTCGCTAATCACTTCAAATCCAAGGCGCTCATACAGTGGAATGTTTCGTGGACTTGAGCTCTCCAAGTAGCAAGGTTGCCCATCGCTATCGGCTAAGTCGAGTGTGTGGCGAATAATCGTTCCGCCGTGGCCTTGTCCGGCGAGATTTGGTACGACTCCCACGGTGTTGAGATAAAAGTGTGATTGTGTGGGGTGGGTATCGCCAATCGCCGACAAGCCTTCAGCTAATTCCGACGTGCGGTTGGGGTTGGCTCCCAAAACCAGATACCAGAGTTGGTTGAAAGTTCCTCCCTCATGGAGATCGCGACCGGGCGGTGCCCAAATGGTCCCCGCGACAATTTCATCGTTA
>ENA-UPTF01000512-UPTF01000512.1-marine-metagenome-genome-assembly--contig:-NODE-512-length-27190-cov-9.023384_pt1 | contig 27190 bp, 39 predicted proteins | sample MGYA00238166_ERZ767019 | MGnify/ENA primary metagenome ERZ767019 (study PRJEB28930, sample SAMN06266391) | marine metagenome | isolation source: Sea water from 250 m depth | place: Atlantic Ocean | study... | reverse complement strand
ATAGCAAAAGATGAAACAAATGCAATCATTGGTGCAATAGTTCCGGTTCCAGACACAAGTCGTTCTGACTCATCAAGACTTCGTTCAATTGCAATTACAGTACTGGAAATATCTCCCATTGGGACACCTTCATTGATTTGGTTTCTTAATGTCGCAAACTGAAATTCAACTTCTAAAGTGAAATCAGGTGCAATTGCACGTAATGGAATTTCAACATACTCATAACTATCAAGATACGCACTTCGTGCACTTGCATATGCAGATTGTGTATCGCCCAGTTCATAGAAAATTTCAGTTGCCATAAGTTGTTCACGAATAACATCAATCTCATCTCGAACTTCACCCTTTTGGCCTTCTGTTGCAGAGCCCATTGGTTTCTTTTCTTTCATTGCAAGTGCATCTGCAATTACTACACCTGATGCTTTCAATTCAGCAACTTTGCCTTGTGCAATGTCTAGTCTAGGAATTATCGAGTCAACCAAAAATGATTTTATCGTATCAGGTGCTTCTCGGTTTTTGATCATTGTACGTAGTTCTTCACGCATATCCCACTCTAATTCATACAATAATTCAGCGTCTGCAACTTCAATTTCTGGTTCCAAATACTCAAAGTTTTCAAGATATGCCTCTATCCCAATTTGTTCTGCCTTTTTGTAATCTCCATTATCTAGTTCAGTCATTAAATCGGTGTATAAGTCACGAATTACACTGTACAGATTGGTGCTATCTAATCCAACAGTTCCAATAACATCAGTTCCAAGCAAATCTCTCTGAACCCAAACATTAGTTGATGCAATTGATGCATATGGATCCCTGTTTTGTACCATATCAAACATGTCATTGAAGAATGACTCTATTTCGATTTTTTGACGTTCACCGTAATCAGTTTGAGAATAGAACATTTGATTTGCTCTTTCCATAAATCCTAGTGACATCTTATAAGAAAATTCATCGTCATTAGATTCAAAATGTTCGTATTGTTGATCAACTATTATTAGATGTGCAACTATGATATTTGGAGTAATCTCAGGATCTTCAGGGACAGTATCAAGAAGTTCGTTAATTCTATTTAATTCAGATAAGATAGAAGATCTATTTTCAGTGCTAATCTCTTTTGTTTGAAGATCAATTAGTGATATATGAACTTCGTCAGTTAATGATGTATCAGCATCTCTTAATTTCTGTAAATTATTTGAAAACTGTTTAGAGCCAAACTCGATATATTTTTTGGTAGAATCAAAGTCACCATCTTCTAGACTTTGCTCAGCAAGAGTGATACTAGTTTGAGTAATTTCTGAAATTGAAAGATATGTTACCATATCTGGATCAGCAGAATATGCATTTGGTATTGCAAGCATTAAAGCAGAAAGTGCGATAATACCAAAGAGACTTCTCTTCATCATCAGTTCTCTTCTTGAACCCTATTTTAGGAAAATACTCATTCTAAGATTATAGAATGAAAATTGTTGCCAAAGTATAAAAAAGAGGATTAAATTGCACCAAAGGTTTCATAATCTATTCTAAGAAATTGTAATACAAAGATAAACTCAGCATTATTTTTAATAATTTGTAAAAATTAACTTCAGTATACCGTTAGTGACCCATTGTCGCATGCTTGATCTCTAACCGACAACCATTGGCAAAAGAGTTTTTCATGAAAGTCACATGCCGTCGTCTACTGGAAGTGTTGCTAACGGTATATTTTCTAACTTTATAGAACAAAATCTTGAAAAGTTCACAGGTTTTTAATAATTAGATTTTGATATTTTTCTTATGGAAGAAATTAACAGAGAGCCGTTTGTTCTTGTTAGTGTTTTCAAAGAAGATGCAAAGCCAGAAGAAATTGCAACTGCTATGCCTGCACTATCATTGATCATTGATGAATGGCATAATTCTGGAAAAATGATTTGGAGTGGACCATTCAATGATAACAAAACTTCAATGTCAGTTATAGAGGCAACCAAGTCTGAGGCAGAGCAGTTCTACACAAAATACAATAGCACCGCAGAACAATTCCTGTCTACATACATGTACCAATGGGATGCAATGCCATTTTTGTCACTAATTGGTAACAAAATAAACCAGGCAACCCTACAGATTACGCCTGAACAGCAGTAATCATCCTTTTTTATTCTATAACATATCGTTTTGCCATTTCAACATGTTCATCTGTAAGATGTTTTGCCATCATTACGCCAAGCATGTATGATCTAGCAACTGCATCATTAGGTTTACTTTTCAAAACCTGTATATTCATTTCAAATTGCTCTATTGCAATTCTGTTAAAATCAGTCATAGACAGATGATATCATACATCTTAATCATTCTTGCTTAGTGGTGTAGCAAAGACAATGGGATAGCCATCAGGATCTCGTACTTGGAAAAATCTCTCACCCCATTCAGCATCTGTAGGTTTTGTTTCAAATTTTCCTAGATTAGAAATAGTATCATCATTTCTCAGGTAATAATACAATGCATCCACATCCTCTGTATGAAAAATTATTCTGCAATATTCATTATCTATGCTGTTTGCTTTCTCAATAGTTTGCTGTTGCAATTCTATGTTTAGATACATGTCTGGTGATTGGCTGATTTTAAACGTGGTAAAATTTGAGTCTGGTCCACCATATGATATCTCAAACTTCGGGATACTGGAATAAAACATGCAGGAGTTTTTCATGTTTCTTGTAAAAATTGTAACTGCGGAAATTTTTGAAACTTTCATAATATTCATTAGATTGAAATTATTTCAAGTTTTGAATTTTTATCTATTTCAAATTCATCTACAAATCCTGCAGTCACTTCCAATGCATATTTTGCATCTCTAGAAGTTGCTCCATCAGATTCACATGCCATAATTTCTGAAGGTGTCTGGCAAGGAGGAACATCTTTTGATATGCTGACTATATTACCATCTTCATCAAACCAAATAATATCAAGTGGAAATTGCATATTTAGCATCCACATGGATTTTGGTCCAGGTTCATCAAAAACAAAAAGCATTCCCTGATCAAATGGCAACTCATTTTGGAACATTAAACCTCTTACATGTCTAGGTTCAGTATCAGCTATCTGCACCTCCAATATTTTATCACCAACCATAATTGTTCCACGCGGAAACTCAACTTGCTCTAATTTTATCTCAGCGGGTAACGTGGCAACTCCCGCAACACCTACAATTAATGCTGCGATACTAATCGGAATTAAAACTTGTAATCTGGTTGGCATATTAACTAATAATTTTTACAAGATAAAAACTAAGATGGACTGATATTGCCTTTAAAATTTTTTATTGTTGACATTGCTTGATTTGTGTGACTTCCTATATCCTTCAATGTTGCCCCATTGTAGACTTTGTCCAAGTATCTTCCAGCTAAAATCATGGGTGCCCCCACTGCAACAGTTACACCAGTAGGTTCTGGGACCCAAAGCATGATAAATCCAAACTTCTGTAGTTTTTTTCCAGGTGCTGACGCTCTGTTTAATGCGCCTAATGATCTGGCTGTATCTTTATTGTCCATTTTTGTAATGTCTGAATATAGACTAGAGCGCCTATTGGCAGATTCTCTCATTAACCTTAGTTTTTCTATACGTTTTTTGAGTAAATCGGACATCTTCTATGCATTTCAAGAAAATTAATTAAAAATCAGTGATCAAATTGCACTACACCCATGTCAAGAATTTGTAACAAACTTACGGAATTTATATCAGAAAGTACTTGAAACAAACTATAATGAAAAAGATGAATTCCAAGCGACTGGATTCCATTAGAGCCGCACACGAGTCAGAAAAATTAGAAACCAGTACAAGAATGGAAGATTACCTAGAAGTCATTGCAGAATTAGTTGATTTGAAAGGATATGCGACAACATTAGATATTTCCAGATACATGAATGTCAGTCCTCCAAGTGTCACAAAAATGCTCAAAAAACTGGATAAAAATGGATATTTGTATTATGAAAAATACCATGGAATATCACTTACACCTACAGGAGAACAGCTTGCAGAGTCAATCAGGCAAAAGCATGGAACGTTATTAGATTTCTTTGAAATACTTGGAATAGGAAGAGACATTGCAAATCAGGATGCTGAGGGAATTGAACATCATCTAAATCCAAAGACAACAAGGCAACTAAGAAAATTTGTCACATTTCTAAAATCTAATCCAAAAATTATAAATAATTTTAACGACTTCTAAGGAAAACCTGAACACTGCTTTTTGAATGTACAAATCTAGTAAATTTTTTACCATCATTTGAACGCTTTAAAATTTTGATTTGTCCCTTCCTGCCAATTCTTGATGAAAAAAGAAATTCACCGTCAACATGAATGTCAGCAGAGTTTCCAGAATACTGTTTGCCTACATCTAATAGTAATGATGTTCTAGATTCAGAAAAGTCAAATGGAACATCATTATCATTGGTTAAATTAGAATTACTGACATACTCTGAATTAATTTCTTCTACATCAATGTGTAAGTTTAGTGATGACTCTAATTCCTTGATGTTACTTCCATTACGACCAATTATTCCTGCTATGGAGTCTTTGGAAACATATACCTTGATTCTTGAATCACTGAGAAATTCTACCTGTGGGTTGGGATCATAGCGCCTTAATCTCTCAATTATTTTTTCTTCAGCTAAACTTTCTATTCCTAATTTTTTTTGTTTCTTCGATACAGGTATTATTACATTCTCTTCGCCAAATGTATAAATCTCATATTCTAAGTTATTGGTTTCAAAATCACAGATCTCAATCACTGGTCTTGCCAAATCTTGTTCCATCATTCCACTTGGTACTTTGACTTTTAGTTCCAATTCGTAAACCTTGGTGATTTTTCCATCTTTTACAAAAACTACAGTGTCTAAAATACTGGGAATTATTCCAAGTTCAATTTTTCCAATGAATCGCTGAACAGCATCAAGAGGTGTATTTGCGTGTACAACTCCAACCATACCAACTCCTGTTAATCTCAAATCACTGAAAATTCTAAAGTCATCTCTACGTCTAACTTCGTCAAATATTGTATAATCAGGTCTGACAAGTAGAAGAATATCTGCAGAATTTTCAAAACTTCCATCAAGTCTGGTATACTGTGTTACACCAGGGTCCACTTGCAAGTCTCTAGGTGACTCAAATGTTTTTACAATTTTTCCACTTCGATTATAGAAGTTTGCAAGTCCTGAAGCCAATGTACTTTTACCAGAACCAGGTGGCCCAGAAATCAATATTCCTTCTGCTTGTTCTGTTAATCTTGCCATTAATTTTTCAGAAACATTGTATTCTTCCAATGACATTTGTTTGATTGGATGAACAATTGTAATCTCTAGTAATTCAGAAAATGGTGGTCTAGTAATGGCAATTCTATAATCCCTATACTGAATAACAAGAGCCCCAGGTTTTGAGATTTCAACATTTCCCAACATCTCATCGTCAACTGCAGTGAGAATTTGGGATGTGATTAATTCAAGATAATCTCTTTGTAATGTTTTATTGCCTATTTGAACAAGTTCAAAATTTCCTGGTTTTCCTTTTTTGCCTAGAGGTTTTTGATTTTCTTTTAGATGTATGCTCATAGTTGTTGGATCAAAGAATTTCAAAAATTCCAGACTACTGGATTTTTGCTCATCAATTAATTCTGATTCAAAATTTTGAGCTTCAGTCATAATTGTAGTTTGTTGATGGTTTTATTATGTCATTCTTAACGAATTGATTAATTATTAAGAAACTTATCAATAGTAATGAAACACGGAGAATTAATTGGCCAATAAACTAGATGAAATTGCAGAGCAAGTCAAATCATGTCAAAAATGTGATTTATGTCAAACTAGAACTAACGCAGTGCCTGGAAAAGGAAATCCTAATGCTGAGATAATACTTGTCGGTGAGGCACCTGGAAGAAACGAGGACAAAAAAGGAGAGCCATTTGTAGGGTCTGCTGGAAAAAGACTAGATGAAATTCTTTTGGATGTAGGAATTGACAGAGATGACGTATACATTACAAATATTGTAAAATGCAGACCACCTAGCAATAGGATTCCAGCAAAAAATGAGGAAGAATCATGCCTAGAATATATCAATGAAGAAATCTCGATTATTAATCCAAAAATTGTATGTGTAATGGGAAATACTGCATACAACACACTCCTGGGTGGAAAAGAAATTAGTAAAAATCATGGGAGTTTTGTAGAAAAGGATGGTAGAACATACTTTGTCACTTATCATCCTGCTGCGACAATTTATAATCAGAAACTCATTGATGATCTAAAAGAGGATTTCAAAAAAATTACCGATTTTTTAAAACCAAATCATAATTCAAATGGATATGAAGAGCGTAGGTGTAGTTATTGTGTTGCAAGAACGAAACATGCAATAGTTAAGATTCCAGAAATTGTTACACGGAAAAGACGCTGGCTTTACAGATGTACTGAATGTAATCACGAATACTGGCTTCCGCCATATAGAACAGTTGCAGAAAGTCTGTACTAGTATTTGTAACTTAAAGTTCTAGACCAAATGAATTAGCAAATTCATAAAACTTTTGATATTCTGATAAAAATATCATTCCTTTCTCAGTAATTACATAGCAATTTCTGCCATCATATTCAATTTTGTTGATAAGACCAGAACCTATCAAATTACTTGTCAATGAGGTTAATCTATCATGAGAAAGATTTGCTTTTTGTGTTAGTCTGGAAATAATCAGACCGTTACTTCCTGCATCTTGCATTTTGTCAAGTACCTGGGCCATAATCTGCATATTTGTTCTGTACTTCAATTCTGTAGTTCCTCCATATCTACAAGTAACCCAGACCAAATGTAATCATGTGTCTGATTATTGTCTTCTTGAATTCTAGACTCTTGCATTAGTTCACTCATGCTATAGCCCCCAAAACAGTTGTTGCTAAGTTATGTGTGTTTAGACATGGCATTCCTTCACTTTTGGCACATTTGATAAGTTTACTATCACAGCTTAGAAGTGTGGCATTATGAATTATTGAAAATGCCAAAATTTGGTTGTCAGGTTCGTGAAGATTTTGACTATACTTGCCTAATAGATCATTTGCTAACAAAATTGTTTCTTTGGAATGGTCTATAATCTTAACACTGGCATTTAATTTCTGTTCTAACTTGTTGAGTATTTCTTGCAATGAAAGTTCAGGATTTATTAATTTGATTTGATTCTTAATCTCCCATAATACGGTTTTACTGATTATGATATGGGAGTCTGAGAAATTTACATGTGTGCTAATACAGTTAAGGTAATTAGGATTTTCAAGAATTTTTCTTATCACACATGTGTCTAATGTGTATGTTTTTTGTTCTTGTTTTTGCACATAAAGCATTGTATTTCTCATCATAAAGCCTATTATGTTGTAGAATATAAGTATAGTGAGTGAAAGGTCCATTTTTTTAACATAAAAGTCTATTTTATATAAAGATAATAGATTATGTTAATTTTAATACAAGTTATTTTCACATAAAGCATGTCAAATGATGAATCGCTTGATTCTGTTAGGGAACAATATGAATCACTTCTACAAAAATCTGGTGGAAAAATTGTCAGATTAAGCCCTGATCACAAAAACAAAATCAATCAACTAGTTGAAACAAATCCTGATAGATTTAGAGATGCTAATGATTTTATCTTCAGAGCAATTGATGTCTTTTTGGCATGGGAAAAAAATCCCATCAAAGTAATAGAAAAATTGACCGATATGGAGCCAACAATGCCTCAATTTGCATTTATGCAAAGCATGGTTGACTCAGATGTTCTAAAACAAATCTATCCTGGGTATCCTGAAAAATATGGTGATGCATGGAATCAGTTTTTACGTTCAGTACCTAATCTAGATTCAAATACAAATGAATCACAAGTAATAGAACAAGTTTTTGAATCGGATTATGAGTTTGAAAAAATTCATTCGAATCTAAATTCATCAAGAGAATTCATCAAACAAATTAATTTCAATAACATAACAAAAGAAGGATATGATAATATTCAGTTTGATGGTTGGCCATTACTTTTTACACACTATAGTAGACTCTTACCTGTAAAGATAGCAATCTGTCTTCTTGGTAATATGATGAGAGAGCAAAAATCACCAGTTATAAGCTTCAATGACTTTAAAGGGAGAGCATATGATCTTGCAGAATCAATTTCAAAAAGATTAACAGTATATGAAAAGGAAAATAGGAAAAAAAGAGAAGAAAAAATTTCAACAGGTCTTCCAAAACCATACATATCTAATGAAATCACCGCAAAACAAGCACTTGCAGAACAAAGGTACAAGGATAGATATTTTGGTAAATTAAAGAAAAGTCAGGATTCGGGAGAAACTACTTTTGAAGGAGCACTGATGGCACTTGGTATAATAAAGATATTTGCAAAAAAGAAAGATGTCTTAATCACATTAACTGACCTGGGAAAGAAATTCTATCTTTTAGATAATCCAATTATTGATGGAATGAACTTCCCAGCATTTTCAAATGAAGAACGGGAATTCTTAGTAACAAAAATAATTCCAAACAGGCCATTAGAAACAAAACTAATCAAAACTGCAACTGAAATCATTACATATGAAGATGCATTATCATCAGATATTACCAGCACTCTTGATACAGAATTTGAAAATACCTTGAAAAATTTTGTCAAATCATCAAATGACAAAAAATTCACTGACAAAATTCAAAGAGATATTATCGATAAAACCAATGAAATAAAAGAAAATAATGATGGTAAACAGACCCCTGTAGAGGCATGTAGAATTGCCACCATGGGAAGACTAACGGAATTAGGCGTGGTTTCTTGGGATATTAACAGTGATGGAAAATCTGAGTATGAGATTGCAGATAAAGAACTAGCTACATCAATCAAAAAATTATAAAAAATAAGATTTTCGTCTATACCTTTTTCTCAAATTCTCTGTATTCGCCAATAATAGCAGAACATTGATGACAAATGTATTGCCCTCTCTCAACTAGAACCAAACCATCGGCAATTTCCTCATTTGGTGTTTCTTCTATCTGATATTTTGGTGAACCATCAAATTCAGAATTGCAATTTTTGCAAAAATGCTTATGCATATCTTTTTCAGCAAGTTTTCCAACAGGAGCAAGAAAGTACTTGTCGATATTTGGAACTAATTTTGATTTAGCTGCAAGATCATCAGATAATTCTGCAATTACATAACCACCGGATCCTTCTAGTTTTAACTCGACCAATTCAAACTATCTTAAAATTCTAAGAAATAAAATGTTATCCTAGTCCTCGTCTAAATCATCGTTTTTTTCTTTTTTATGATACAAAACCCATTCATGTTTTTTGAATAATGGCTCCATTACAACATTTAGCAAGTTTTTCCGATCATTAATGTGCTGATAAACAATGTTTGGCAAATTAGTCATTTATGACATGTTTCCTAATATTATCAAACTACCTAGTGATGATATGGAACATGCATTAGACAGTAAAAAAACGCTTATTGTTGGTTTGGGCCTGATGTTAGGGATAACAATTCTGGGTGGATTCATAATAACTACATTTATGCCAATAAAGTAAATTACTAAAAAATTAAAAGATTAATTTTCTTTTTTCCAATCTGACACCCAATACTTTAAAGAACATTTGACTAATTCCTTTCTCGTATGCTCTCTCAAGTCCCTCTTACATTTTGGGCAAATTGAATTCATGTACTTAGATATGACATGGTTCCAAAAAAGTATTACATTTTGACAGTAATTTGTTAATAATCGATTTTCTTAATTCTTACATTACTGCCCTTTGTCTCAAGATAATGCCCAAGGAAATTTTTTAGTTGCTCGCTAAATCCTACACCCTGTGCATTAATCATCATGCCAGATGTCTCTATCACAGACAGCATTTCTGTACTTAATTCAATATTGAAAAATGCCCAACCAGCCATCATTGATGGTTCTTTAAGAATAAAACCATTCTTTACATTACATTTGTCTTCAAGTTGTACCATCGCATTTTTTACTAGAATGATCTCTTCATCATATTTTCTTGTGCTCAGCTGGAATAATGGTTTCATTTGATAATCTTATTGAAAATTAAACAGAAAATCTGGTAATAAATAATTTGTAATTGTTCCTAAGCAAATTATACCAACTGCAATTATTACCCATTTCCACGGTACATCAATCAATACTAGATGTTTTTAGAATCAATATTTAAGAGAACATTTCTTATAACCAGCTCATACCTTGAAATCTTAAATGAAGTTTGGAAATCTATCAAAGATTATCATATTACTAGGTGTATTCATTTTTGCATATGGTATATTTTCTATAATGGGTGTTTGAGATTATTCTCTCTTCCATATTTCATAAAATACACAAATTTTAGAACACCGATATAGTAATTTTGAAGCATAGGCGAATTAATCTATTAAATCAATTACATTTTGATGCAAACGGACCTAAACAAAATTCTTGTAGGATTTTTGCCCATTCTCTTACTCCATCACCAAATGGAAACAAGATTCGGAGGCAATCATCTGATGCAGATTCAAACTCCATTAGGCAAGAAGCACCAACGGAAATGTCTTTATTCCAAGTTGAGCCTCCAACCCAACCTGCAACATAACCTATTGCAATATTTATGCATAATAAAATCAACAGTATTACTAGTGCGCTTCTGAGAATATTTCGATAATTTTTTGTTTTAGATGTTTTTATCATATGCATCAACACTATAATGGAAAGAACTATTGTTCCTTCCAAAAATAAATTTGAAAATAAAACATACCGTGGTGACAGAGCTTGCTCTGGTCCTAAATTCACTCTTGCAATTCCCGTAACAAGAGCGGATATTAAACCAAATAATGCAATTTGTAACCATGGTTTGATACTATGATTATGTCGTAAAATCTGATTATTATAACAAAGCACATTCATGACAACAAAAATTGATAAGATGCATGCTCCTATTCCCATGGCCATATGAATTTGATCCAAACCACCTACATCGTATGTACCAATTCTAGGTCCATTTCCTAAATATGCTAACACATAGTTTATCCATTCATGATAATCATTTGGTAAACCTGGGTTAGGACTGTAGCCAAACCATGTAATGTCATAGTTCCATGCAATATAATATAGAATAAATGATGTAATTCCAGCAATTAAAAATATTACAAATGTTTTTTGTCGTGATCTTAACAAACCTCGAAAATTTAATAATCCAATTAACCAAATTAGTAAAACTATAAAATGTGAAAATGTCCCAATAAAACCAAAAATTATTGCAGGTAAAACTGAAGATGGTGAAAATTTAATTCTATTCAAAAAATATATTGATGCAATGATCGATAATATCGATAAATTCCATGCGATGGATGTCAAGCCCTGAAGAGCAACCTCATAATGTGAGAAAGAATATGTTAACCATGCGATAGGTATGATTATCCATTTTGCCTCAGGAATAGTTTGCCGTACGAGAAGCCAAAAAAAGAACACTGTAATACCAACAAACATCCACCCAACAATCAGTTCATAGAATATGTTATAGGAAGTCAGATAGGCAATCTCAAGGACTATTAATCGTGGAAAAATTGGAATGAATGTATTATGTCGCGCTGGTATCTCCTGTAACCAATTTTCTCCTGTTATGAATAATTCTAGTAATGGAACAAAAGCCCATTCATCCCCAAATATTGCATTTAATCCAAACTGAAAAATAAAATAAAGACTTAGTAAAGCTGGAGTTACTACTCCGAACCAGATTAACACTGTTGATAATCTTTCACTATATTGCATAAACAATTAAAATCTTAGTGGTTAGATCCTATTTATTCTTCTAGATTAAAATGGATCCGAAGGGATTTGAACCCTTGACCTCCGCAGTGTGAGTGCGGCATCCAAACCAAACTAGACGACGGATCCAAGATGAATTTGAAAATGTGTTATTTAGACGTTAAAATGCATTGAAAAGATATACAAACTCAACCAAATTATAAAAAACATGGGAAGTGAATGCGAGCACTTTGGGCAGGCAAAAGACGTGAACCCAAATACAAAAGGCTGTGAAGAATGTGAAAATGAAAAAACTCCATGGGTTGCAATTAGAATGTGTCTTACATGTGGACATGTAGGATGCTGCGATTCATCAATTGGTAGACATGCGACAAAACACCATGAAGAAACTGGACATCCAGTAATGGTTGCTCTGCCAACAAAGTCATGGCGATGGTGCTACGTTCACAAGGATTACTATTAGGATTGAAAATGAAAAGTACTGAGAATGGAAAATGGAATTTAAGTGATTTAGTCAAAAATCCATCAAAGCAAGTGTTCGATAAAAAAATTAGAGAAATTGAAAAAAAATCCACACAGTTCGAAAAGCAAAAAAAGATACTAAACTCATCCATCTCTGAATCAAAATTTCTTAAAATGCTACACCAGATAGAAGAGATAACCGAAAAATCTAGCCACATTGGTGGCTATGCATCACTCAAGTATTCAGAAGACACACAATCAGATGAGGCAACTGCACTCCTGACAAAAATATCACAGTTTGGATCAAGGATTGAAAATCAAATATTATTTTTTGATTTATGGTGGAAAAAACAAGTTGATGATAAAAATGCAAAAAGACTCATGAAAAATGCAGGAGAACTTTCAGATTATCTAAGATACAAGCGCTTAATGTCAAAATATTCACTGACTGAGCCAGAAGAAAGAATCATCAATACGCTAGACGTTACTGGTATATCTGCACTAGTCAAACTATATGACAAGATTACAAATGCGTTTACCTATACAATTAAGATTAATGGTAAGAAAAAAACAATGGGGCGTGAGGAACTTACAACATATGTTCGAAGTAAAAATGCAAAGACCAGAGAATCAGCCTACAAAGCGTTACTAACAAAATATCAGAAAAATAAAGGTGTAGTAGGAGAAATTTATCAAAATATTGTTCTAAACTGGAAAAATGAAGGAATTGGAATGAGAAAATTTTCATCTCCAATATCAATTCAAAATGTTGGTAATGACATAGATGATAAGACAGTTGAATCATTGTTGCAAGTTTGCAAAAAAAATTCCCCCGTGTTTCAGAAATATTTTTCAAAAAAAGCAAAAATGGCTGGAATGAAGAAACTTAGACGATATGATTTATACGCACCAACAAAAAGTACGATGAAAGAAAAAAATTACTCATATGATAATGCAGTAAAACTTGTTCTTGACTCACTTGCTAAATTTAGTCCAAAGATCTCTGAATTTGCATCACATGTATTCAATGAAAACCATGTTGATCATTCCATTAGACCTGGTAAACGTGACGGTGCGTTCTGTAGTACCCCATTACCATACATAACTCCGTTTGTTCTCATTAACTATACTGGGAAATCCAGAGATGTCTTCACACTGGCACATGAGATTGGACACGCAGTACACAGTATTGCAGCATCAGACAAATCTATTCTAGTATCTGATGCATCATTACCACTTGCAGAAACTGCATCCACATACTCTGAACTCTTGTTATATGATAATATTTCTGACTCGATTAATGACTATGAAAAAAAATCAATGCTAGCTGAAAAAATTGATGACTTTTATGCAACAATTTGCCGACAGTCGTTTTTCACAATATTCGAAATGGATGCACATAAACAAATTGCAAATTCTACAACGGTCGATGAACTATCAAATACATACCTTGAAAATCTCAAGACTCAATTTGGAAATTCAATTGATATATCAGATGACTTTGGGGTAGAATGGAGTTACATTCCTCATTTTTACCACAGCCCATTTTACTGCTATTCATATGCATTTGGAAATCTCCTTTCTCTATCTCTATTCCAAACTTACAAAAAAGAAGGTGATAGTTTTGCCTCTACATATATTGACATTCTTGCTGCAGGGGGTTCCAAAAAGCCTGAATTGTTACTCAAAGAACATGGATTTGATATCAGTAAGACAAAGTTCTGGCAGGATGGATTTGACTACATCAAAAATCAAGTAAATACACTTTCGAAATTATAGATAATAAAATGGGGCTGACAGTCAGAGCCATCCGACTGCCAGCTTGTTCCCCAACGGTTTGAATCGATGTCAATTTTTGGTAATATAATTTGGATTTAAACGTTGATTATGTCATAGTAAAATTAATAATCCAAATTTTTTGTTCAGAGATGTGTACAAATTACTTTTCCTTTTTATGATTATGACATTTACAGTTATTCTAGTACCACAAGCATTTGCACAAGAATTCACAAAATCCACATTTTTTGAAAATATTGTGGTTGTGTATGACTTGGAACTGTACAAAGAAAGTGGTAACTTTTTAGTGAAAAAAGCATCTGGTGATGTAGAAGTAGTAATAGGTCTACAAAGTACGAGTACTGATGATTTTAATTTCTCAGATGAGTTAATTGAAAAAATTCAATCTGAGAATATAGTTCAGTCTATCGTATTTACAAACATGGAAGAAATTGACCATGATGGTTATCCGGTTGGATGTGTTCCAGGGGTGAAAGGAGATGAACAATGTATAATGATTAATCTTGATTTTGCTGAAATTAAGAAATTCTTTACTGATGAGGATAGAGAGCAAGTAGATGGAAAAATAAATAGAGTTCATACTGAGACACAGCGAATTGCTGATTCATTAATTGAACAAGTAAATGAGGAATTGGGAATTAATGCAAAATTTCATTCCGTGTTTATTCAGACAGAAATGGCTGAATATAGTGAAGAGGGGGATGAAGAAGCACAACAACTAGTTTCAGCGGTTTACACTTCTCCAAAACAAACTTCTTATGATTTAATTAATAATTTTTCAAAATTAGTTCTATCTGATAAGATAACTACGGGTGGTGGGTTTTACGATATAGCAAAAGAATTTTCAAAAGATGAAACACGCGACCTGATACTATATTCAGGCGAAATTACTGGAAAAACTATCACACCGTCAACTGTTTCACTGACAATATTTCCAACCGATGACGGTGCACGGTATCTACTTAACGTCTCAGTAGTTTATCGTAATGTTGCAAATAATATAGCAGAAATTTATCCTCTTGAATATCTAAACATCACTGAATTACAACGTTCTACATATTTTGATGATGAGTTTGTGCCATTAGATTCACTTTTAGATTTGATTATAGTTACCCCAGAAAATCAACCAATTATGATTGGTTCAGCAAATGCAAATATTATTGAAAAAATTTCAACTGTCACTGATATAAGAAACAAAGGTTGGTTCTTTGATTCACCGTACGGAAGTTTTATTGCTGGAAAGTTTCTTTTTGGTGAAACTAGCCTGGTTACAAATGATGAATTAAAACTAGAAATTATACCATGGGATGGAAATACCCAAGTAGAAATTCAATCTAGTGTATTACTTGAAGATGTGATTGAAAGTGAGATAGAGGAAGAGGTAGAAGAGAATCAATCACAATATGTCATTTTAGCAGTAATTATTGTAGTAGCTGTAGCAGCTGCAATTTATTATATGAAGGGATACAAGCGTTAAAGAATTAATACTGCAGCCGCAAACACGGTGGTCCATTTACCATTCTTTTCACCTTTTGCAGTCTGTGTCATATTCTGTGTCTTGTAAATTTTACCAGAAATATTCCACTGCTGCCTTTTCTCATCCCAGCTTTTTTCAGGATCAAAGTCAATTCCCAAAGATGATGCAAGCATTTGTGCTGCAATATCTTCTGCATAATCACCTGCAACCTTTTCATTTTGACCAAATGCCTCATACTCAGATAGATAACCGTATTTACTACGATCCTTTGGCTGTGCAATTCCAACTGAGGCCGAAATTAATCTATGTGGTTCGTTTGTCTGATTTTTAGAATAAATTGTAAACAAAATCTGTCCGGGTTTTATCAATTTCAAACCTTCCTTTCTTGGGACAATCTTTGCTTTTGGTGGAAATATACTTGAGATAAGTACAATATTTGTGCCCTCAATTCCAGCATCTCTCAATGCATACTCAAAGCTTGTAAGTTTGTCTTCATGAACTCCAATTCCTTTTGTAAGAAATAATTTCTTTGCAACTAAATCAAGCATTGCAAGGAATTTCTATATCAACAATTTATAGTTTATAATTTGGTTCTAAAGATGCTTTAATGACTCAACGATTTGCATTCCATGATTTTTTGCATCAATTTCTCGGAAAATACTTCTAACAATTCCTTTTTTGTCAATTACAAAAGTGGAACGTTTTGCCAATCCGACCATATTTAGACCTGCATATTTCTTACACACAGTTTTGTCCGTATCGCTAAGATGGGTATAAGGAATTTTGTATTCATCAACAAATTTTGCCTGTGATTCTATACTATCAATTGAAATTGCAAAAATCACTCCATCTTCAGATTCAATCTGAGAAAAAACAGAGATAACACTTTCTGCCATCTCAAAGACTTTTTTTGATGGGCATGCAAAAAGATGATTCTTCGGATAAAAACATAATACAACATTTTTCTTATCTTTGTATGACTCTAAGATTATTTTAGACCCATCGTGTGCACTAAGCTCAAAATTTTCTGCAATGTCACCTTGCTGAATTGTCATAATTGTAATTGTCGAATAGCTTATTTAACGAATACCCTCGAACTTTTCCATGGATACATCTTTTTTTAATTCAGACATGTTTGTAATAGGGTACTACGTACTTACTGTTGGTAGCAGTCTACTTTTAATCAAAGAAACAAAAAAGAGAATATTCAATCTAAAAAATGGATTAAAGTCAATAAAATATGCACCAATTCCATTTGGAATTTTGGTATTTTACATCTTAGTTATTTTTCCTTACATTGATGAAATACCAATACTAAATTGGAGTTGGTTAGGCTACAACATTGCATTTGGTCCATTTGCAGATGATGGTTTCTGGGGGATAGTGCCATTAATACCACTACTCCTTTACATGTTCCTTCACATTAACTACTTTGAGGAACGCTTTTTTAGAAAATCAAAAAAAATGGTAATTGTCTGGGCATTAATTCACATTGCAATGGGAATAAAGATTCACATGGCACTAATTCTCATACCAGTCGGTTTTGTCTTCAAGTATGTATATGACAAAAAAGGAGTAGACAATTCTTATGCAATGCACTTTGCAACAAATATCTTAGTAGTGTGTACCCTATTTCTTTCGTTTGTACTTTGAGTCCTTTCTTGGATCTACACTTCGTACCTGTGTCAAAAATAGATACGCAAACAATGCTCCAAGTCCCACATTAATAACACCTAGAACTGTTATCATGAAATAATTCAGAGATGCCTGAAACTGACCTAACCATAAACCAAAAACTATACCCCATAAACCAATTCCAAAACAGACTGCCATGAGGATTTTTAACTTCTTTGGTGCAATGTACTTAAGTTTCATTAATCGTTTGAGATTTTTGAAGTTATTAAATTATGTCTATCTTAACATTTTAAACCAACTATATTTTAAACAAATTTAGTGCCAATGTAGCTCAGCCTGGTTAGAGCAATTGATTTGTAATCAATAGGTCGAGAGTTCAAATCTCTCTATTGGCTTTTTACTTTAAAAATAATGAATTTTCATATGTGTTTGATGTACCGTCTCATATGGTGTAATATGACCACAATGAGGGCAAGAAAATAATCCTTCTGCAGATTGTTTTGAATCACGTTCGATTGTTTTACCAGCAATAGATTCTATTGAAATTATTTCACCTCGGGAAATTACAGCAAAGTTACGTTGTTCTCCAATTGATTCTAAAAATTCCTTGATTGATGTAACCACTTCATTTGTATCAATGACACCTTCTTCTTCTATAGGAGATAATACAAACTCGTGATATTTTATGTTAGGAATTGCTGCAACATTATCTGCGACATAAATTAGCAATTCATTTTGAATTGATTCAACTTCATGACAGTCAACTGTTATCATATATGAAATTCTAATTGGGTGATTATAAAAAATTTCACAATTATTTTACGATATTAGAAGTTAGATTATAATATCAATTCAAGGGTAAAGATGTGATATGACTGACCTGTATAGGCTACTTCCAGAAGAAATGGAAAAAATGGTAATCGACATGGGATATCAAAGGTATAGGGCAGATCAAATCCTAATGCCTCTTTATTTCAAATTTCCCAAAAGTATTGCAGATATCAAACAGCTGCCAAAAAAAATGATTGCAGAGTTGGTTGAGGCAGGATATACGATTGGTTCTGCAAAAGAGATTCACAGAGTTACAAGCGAAGATGGAGATACTACAAAATTATTGCTTAATCTTACTAATGATAAATCAGTTGAAACGGTTCTCATGCAGTACGAGTCTGAAAAAGAAAACGGACTTCCAAGATCAACTGTATGTGTTTCTACTCAGATTGGTTGTGCAATGGGATGTACATTTTGTGCAACAGGGCAGATGGGCTTTGAGACAAATCTAAAGGCTGAACATATCGTAGCACAGGTAGTTCATTTTGAAGAGATGATTGAGCAAAGAAAGGAGCACATTACAAATTTAGTTTTCATGGGAATGGGAGAACCGATGGCAAACTATGATGAAATGATTAGGGCTGTGAAAATTTTAACAGACCCAAGAGGTTTTGGATTAGGACAACGACATATTACAATTTCAACAATCGGAATCAAAGAAGGAATTGAAAAATTAGCTGATGAGGATTTGCAGATTGGTCTTGCAATATCTCTACATGCACCAAATAATGAATTACGAAAAAAATTAGTTCCTACCGCTACAAGAGATTCAGTTAAAGAGATAATTGATGCAGGGCATTATTATTTCAAAAAAACAGGCAGACGGGTGACATTTGAGTATGCGTTAATGGAAGGGGTAAATGATTCACGAGATACTGCACAGGAATTGGCAGAACTGTTACGAGGAAACGGATCACATGTGAATTTAATTCCGATAAATCCAACTGCAGGCGACTTTAAACGCCCATCAAAAAGTAGAGTGTTTGAGTTTAAACGAATTTTAAATGAAGCAGGAGTAAACTGTACCATTCGTATTGAAAAGGGTACAGAAATATCTGCTGCATGCGGTCAGCTTCGAACAGATATTGTACAAATAAAGTAAATGAAAATAATCACAATAGGGTTAATCACAGGTTTGTTAGTTCTTACTGCATACATTGTCATATCAGATGTAACAAATTTTGAGACAGATGATGAGCAGATAAATTCAATTTATTCTGAGACAGAAATTTTTTCAGAGGCACCATACAGCGGAAATACAGATGAAAAGGCACAACATTTGATCATAATAGCAAAAGATTCATGGAAACCAGGATGTGAAGTAGATGATTTGTGCTTTTTGCCATACGAAAAGACAATCAATGCAGGAGAAACTGTATTGTTTGTAAATGAAGATGAGTTTGAACACAACGTTAGACTTAGAGGAGACCCGAACTATCTGCATTTTCCAACAGATGTCATAAGACAAAATGAATACTTTGTTTACAAATTTTATGAGATGGGAGAATATCAATACCATTGCACGCTTCATCCCTGGATGGAAGGTGTGATTAACATCAGATGATTTACTATTCATAAATTTTCGATAGTTGTACTATATCGTTTTAAATTAGAAATGGCATAACTGGAAAATATGTTCAGTTACCAGAAATTTGCTGAAAGCAAACCAAAATTACTCATCGCAGTCATTTTGACAACTGTCGGAGCATTATCAGTTCCCGTATTGATGCCTCACATTTACCATGGCGCTCACATTTGGCATCTGCTTTTACACACATCTGGAATTATTTTGTCGGTATTTCTTGCAATACTCAGTGTAAATGCATACTATAAGATGAGAACAAAGAAGATGATCATAACTACAATTGCATTTATGGTGTTTACAGCAGCAGAAATTGTTCAACTTTTAGACGCAACTAAAACTCATGTTTACAATATTTTAGAATCACCATCAGAGATAGCACATCTAATGATGCTTGCAATGATTGGATTACTAGCATTAGCTATATTTAGGAGGGATTGAAATTGGCAAACATGGAATCTAGAGAGGAATTAATCGTTTCAGAGATCAAAAGAAATCCTGGAATCAGATTTAGAGAAGTCATGGAAAAAATAAACCTCTCAAATGGCGTTTTAAGTTACTATGTCAGAAAATTAGAAAATAATGGAGTAATCAAAACTCAAAGAACAACACGAGTTTCAAGATTTTTCATTAATGACATGACAGAAGAAGAATCCAAAGTAGCATCACGTCTAAGACAAACAACACCAAAAGCAATTCTCGTATCATTATTAGAAAATGACACAATGGAGTTTCAAGAAATTGTATCAAGTGTTGGAAAGGCAAGCGCCACAGTATCATTTTATTTATCAAAATTAGTAAACGACGGAATTGTTGATTTCAAGAAATCTAACTTGAAAAAGAGATACTTTGTAGTAGAAAAACAAAGAATTGCAAATCTAATTACAGAATATCACCCAGATATTGTAGAATCTGCATCAGACAACCTTGCAGATATCATGTCTTCACTATAGAATATTCTTAAGATTCAAGTTCAGAATTATGAGAAATAGTTAGTCTAAGAGATTTCTATAGGATCTTAAGCCTCAGTATTTTCAATTGTTTTCATAGAAACAATAGAATCTACTGTATCATTCATGACAACTTCAGATATGTCTAGGATGTAATCTAAAATTCTTCTATTTTGATATATCAAATTTTGATATACAAGAGTGGCTTCAGAGTTGGTTTTAGTTGATTTGACCAAGGCGTTTGTCTCATCAATTAGTGCCTCTATTTCTTCAGCATGTTTTTCTGCCTGTGAGTAGTTTCTCTCAGAAATGAGAGCCATAGTTTTATCGAAAAGTTCGATTGTTTTTTGATATGTATTGATGATGTCTTTTGGGGTTTTTGAGATGTTTTTATCCATGTCAACAACTACTTTTGCAATTGTAGAAATGTGGTCTGCAATTCTTTCAACGCATGTGATAATTCGTTTGTATCCAATTGCTTGAGATGTTTTTTCTAATCCTAATGCAGATAAGATGTTGGCATCATCTAAGGCCATAACCAGATTTCTGGTAAGATAATATGAAAAGCGGTTAATCTCATCGTCCATGTGAACTATTTCTTGGGCATACTCAGAATCGCCTTTTTCAATTGCATGCATTGTCTCAGAAAACATGTTGGATGTTGATTTGAACATTCTGTTGAATGCCAACTCTAGTTTCATCTCAGGAATTGTAGAAAGCACCTTGATTGTTATTGATTCTGAATCAGATTCTATGATTTCTGTTCCTACAAATTTAGTTCGGATTAATTTCATAACCATAGAGCGTACATCGGTTTCAATTTTTGCTCTTGGGGAGTTTAACACCATGAAACTGTGCCCAGAAATGTATAATGAGATGATTTTTCGCTTTATTGACTCTACAGAGTCTGTTTTTTTGATTTTAATTTCAGGATAGGTTGTTGATTCTTCTTGAATAGAATCAGCAGAAAGTGTGATGGAATTGTTTGGGTTGTTTACAATTTGCATGGAATCTCCATTTTTTAGGTTTAATTTTTCAATCCATTTTTTTGGAAGTGAGATTACATATGTAGAGCCTCCGCTGATCTGGATATTTCTACGTTCCATGTTTTTGGTCTTTGTAGACATCATAATTTTTCTTGAAAATATAGTGGATATAAGGGAGTAACATAGTTCCATGTTATAATAACAGAGTTATAGAATAAGCTACATAGTGCCAACAATTATCGAGTGACTGTAATTTGAAATTAATTTTACAAAAACAAATGAATTATGTATGTAAATGCAATTCCTAAACCTGCAGCGCCTGGAATTGTTATGACCCATGAAAAAATAATTTGTCTACTTACCCTCCATCTTACAGCACGTATTCTTCGCGCTGAACCTGCACCCATAATCGTTCCAGTGATTGCATGAGTTGTACTTGCAGGAATTCCTAATGTTGCAAAGACTGCAAGCATTAATCCGCCACTAGTTTCAGCTGCAAATCCTTGATACGGTTTTAATCGTGTAACTTTGACGCCTAAGGTTTTGATTACTTTGTATCCTCCAAAGAATGTACCTAATCCCATGGCCGCAGCTGCTGCAAATATTACCCATAAAGGCATTTCAAGTTCTTCAATCAATCCTACGGAGAATAAAATCAAAACAATAATTCCCATAGTTTTTTGTCCATCGTTTGCACCATGTGTTAAAGCAAACCAAGCTGATGAAATTATTTGTAATCGTCCAAATGTCCGATTCACTATTGCAGGTTTTTTTCTTGCGAAAAAGTAGATAATTAGTCCAGTTGCTGCAATGCCAAACATCATTCCTCCTATAGGTGCAACAATTATTCCGGTAAACACTTTGGCTAATCCGTCATATACTAATTTTTCAAATCCTAATCCTGCAATTCCTGCACCCATTATTCCTCCTATTAATGAATGGCTGTTTGAGATTGGTAATCCAAAGTATGTACATAGAGTACTCCATGTGATTGCACCTGCCAAACCTCCTATTATCATGTAGACTGTAATATCATCAGGACTGACAATTCCTTTTGCTATTGTTGTTGCAACTGCAACTCCAAAAACAAACGGTCCAGCAAAATTTGCAGCAGCTGAAATTGTGACAGCATGAATTGGTTTTAAAACACGTGTACCGATTACGGTGGCTACAGAGTTTGCTGAATCATTAAATCCATTAACAAAATCAAATACCAAAGCGATAATAATTCCAATAATCGCTATTTCTATCATATTTTTTCACTAGGTATATTTTAGAACAATATCTTCTACGACATCTGCAACATCTACGCATCTGTCTGATGCGGTTTCCATAGTTTCATAGATGTCTTTTAGTTTGATTATTTTTATTGGATCGTTACTTTCAAAGAGTTCAGATATTGCTAATCTGTACAAATCATCAATGACATGTTCGATTACACTTGTATTTCTACAATGTTCTATCATTAATTTAGGATTTTTTACATTACCTAATTTTCCTACCATGTATTCAACCTCTCTTGTTGCCTTGGCTAACTCTTCGGCCATTTGTTTTGTGTGTGGAGGTGATTCGGTAATTTTATAGCTGGCAAATCTTGCGCCAATTCCATCCATGAAATCAATAATGTCGTCTATCTTTGAAGCAACTCTTTGCATGTCTTCTCTGTCAAGTGGAGTGATGAATGTTTTGTTTAATTCTGAAAAGATATCTCGTGTTAGAACGTCTGCCTCAGTTTCAATTTCTGAAATGTGTGCTATCTTATCTTTATTGGTTGGATCATCCATTAATTCCAAAACTGCATCTGATGCTTCAACAGCTTTTTTTGCTAGATTTTCCAAAATAGTTAAAAGCTCTTTCTCATTTGATTTTACCCAAGAGAAGAATTGTACCATAACAAACGAAATGAAATTTTGGAGTTAACCCTGATCAGTATATTCTATATGGCAACTATATAGCAGACATGTCACGCGATCAAAAGATTTTGTTTATCAATCACCCATAAGAGTTTGATTTGATAATCTTAGAACAAGATCTTAGAATAACAATTTGATTTATGTTAGAAAAGAAGTTCAAACGAACATGAAACAAATATCTGAAATTGAGAGTGAAGTAGAAGAAGAACTTCCAATTTTCATTTGCGATGCTGACGAACACATGTTGGACCCATTAGAGACTATCAAATATTCACTAAATGAGATTCAGCTCACATATGGCTCTGTAGTGAAAGTTCGAGATGCACCTTAATCATGAAAACAAAAAATACAATACCAGAAAATAAGATTGATGAATTAAAAGCACTCATCGCAAGAAGTATTTTGATTAGAATAGAACAAAAAAAGATTGAAGCAAAGTTACATGAGATTGCAAAATATTATGATGAAGAATCACTCAAATCGATTTATGAACCAATTGGAGAATCTATGATGAGTGTAGTAGGATTAGATTTACCAAGAAAACATCCAAAAGAATCACAAAAACCAAAATCCAAATAATTATAAAAAAAAGGAAATTAGGAAATTTCCAGTTTGTCTAGGATGTCTTCAATGTCTTGTTCGTCTTTTGCTTCGTCACTTACCAAGTCTAATGCGAGATGGTATGTTATGTGGTCTTTTCCTTGAGTGCTGCTTGCAAGTTCGTTGTAATGTGCTATTGCAGTTCTTTCGAATTCAAGTGCATATTCTAATGCATTTCGCAATGTAACATGTTTACCAGGTTCCAAGTTTCCTAGTCCAGAAACTTCTGCCCAGTCTTGTGGATTGTCAGTTGCTTTTGCTCCCAACTGATCCAATCTTAATGCAACTTTTTTTGCATGTTCTAACTCGTCGTTAGCACTTTCTGAATAAAAATCACTGTGCAAGAATCCCAATCCTTCTGCATACTGGTCAATGTAAAACCAGTAATGAAATGCAGACATTTCTAATGCATATGCTTTTTTTAGCATTTCAATTGTACCGTCGGATGGTCCAGCAATTTCAATATTCTTTTTGCCCATAAGCCAAAAATGTAATACTAGTATATACGACTGATCCGTTTTGTTAAACGCCGTAGTATAACATTGTGATATTGTAAAAAAATTATTTTTCTAAAATATCATATGCAATAATTACAGATCTCTTTTTTTTCTTAGAACCCCATTCATTTTCTGTGTGTCCTAAATCAATTGAATTCATGTTTTTGAGAAGTGATGCTAGTATATACGACTGATCCGTTTTGTTAAACGCCGTAGTATAACATTGTGATATAGAATGTTTTAGAAAACATAGATCAAATAATATCAATTTAGGCATCAAGAATGACCTCTTGATTTTTATTTCCGCGAAAAATTTTTTCAAACATAACTAATGGATATTTTAGAACTAATCCAATCGAATCTGTTAACTCCAATAGTCCTTTTCTTCCTGTTTGGGATAATTGCAGCACGAATAAAGTCTGACTTGAAGATGCCTGAGGCAATTTCAGAGTTTTTGCCGATATACCTTCTAGCCGCTATTGGTCTTCATGGAGGAATAGAGATGAGAAAGACCGGTTTTGAGGAAATGTTAGTCCCAATGCTAGTTGCAATAGGTCTTTCATTGTTATTTACACTAAATCATTATCAGATTCTAAGAAGACTAGGAAAATTCAACATCTTTGATTCATACGCATTAGCATCAACGTATGGTGCAGTAGGAGCCGTAACATTCTCTGTAGGATTATCATTTCTCAAAAATCAAGGGGTCACTTCAGAAGGATATCTTGCTGCAATTCTTGCAGTTTTAGAGCCGGTTGCATTCATCTTGGCAATATTTCTTACAAACATGGCAGTATCAAAACAAATCCGTACAAAAAAACAGTCCATTTCAGATGATGAGGAATTAGATATTGGAATGAAACAGACAAAAACAAAACTTTCTCAGGTCTTAAAAGAATCAATTACAGGAAAGGCAATAGTCATCCTACTTGGAAGTATTGTAATTGGGTACATCATAGGAAAGGAAGGCTTTGAGCCAATTAGCATAGTCTTTGATGAGCTGTTTACTGGAGCAATTGTAATTTTCATGATTGAAATGGGAATCATTGCAGGACAAAGATTGGAAGATATCAAAAAGGTAGGAATCTTCCTGACATCATTTTCTATAATAATACCAACCATAAATGGAATAATTGGAGTGCTAGTTTCAACAGCACTAGGGTTAAGTTTAGGCGGAGCAGTCATGTTTGGATTGCTTTTAGCTAGTGCATCATTTATCGCAGCCCCTGCAGTACTACGTCATGCCATTCCACAAGCAAATCCAAGTTTGTACATTACATCTGCATTAGGAATTACATTCCCATACAACATTATCGTATTACTTCCAATCATGTTTACAATATCAACATGGGTTCATGGTGAAGAAGCAATAGACTTATTCAATTATGTATCAAAGGTGTTCATATGAAACTCTATGATGTGAAATTACTCACAATCACATGCGAGATTTTGGCCCAGAAAAATGTCATTGAAATTTTGAAGAATCATGACATTACAGGATATACCACATACGAGGTAGAAGGAAATGGAGCAAAAGGCTTGCGTGGTCAAGGGTTCAAAAATGAAAAAAATGTCAAAGTGGAGGTAGTTATGAGAGAAGAGAAATTATCAGGAGTGGTAGAAGATATCTCTAGAACATTATTTCCAGATTTTGCCATAATCCTGTATGTCAGCGATGTAGGCGTAGTTAGAACAGAAAAATTCTAGCAAGAGTTTTCATCATTACATAGAGTTGGGATTTTATTGCTTGTTTTAGTTACAGTGGATATTAGAGTAGATAATTGAAGATTAGAAATTGAATACATTGCCTTTTTTCCTTCTTCTCTTGATTTTACAATTCCACATTGTTTTAGAGTTTTAAGATGATGTGATATGAGTGGTTGATCTTTTTTTAATTTCTCAACAAAATCATTTACACATAATTCATTGTCTTTTTGTAGTAATTCTAAAATTTCAAATCTAGTTTCATCACAAATACACTTCAAAAGTGCAGGACCATTCATATCAATCAATATTTATATCAACCTATATTTATATAAGCATTATGACCAAGAACGTACTCTTTGTATGCGTAGAAAATGCAGGACGCAGTCAAATGGCTGAATCTTTTTTTAAAAAATTTACAAAAGATAGATTCAATGTAATTAGTGCAGGTACTGTTCCATCAAAAAATCTAAATCCAATTGTTGTACAAGTGATGAAAGAGATTGGTATTGACATGACAAGTCAATCACCAAAAACAATATCTAATTCAATGATTGATAATTCATTTAAGACAGTGAACATGGGATGTATGGATAAAGAATCATGTCCAGCACTTTTTGTAAAAGATGTTATAGAGTGGAACATACAAGATCCTAAAGAAAAAACAATTGAAGAGGTCAGAAAAATTCGTGATCAAATAAAATCAGAAGTTTTGAATTTGATAAAATCAATAGATAATGAAAAATTATGACATATTCTAATTTACAAATTTTTACAGTTGAATTAGTTGGAACGTTCATTTTGGTAGTTTTTGCCACAGGTTCAATTGTTTTGGATGCAGAGATGTTTAATGGAGAACTGGGAATTCCATTTGCAGCAGTTGCGCCATTCATTGCGTTACTAATTGGAGTGTATTCATTTGGAAAGGTATCACTTGCACACTTCAATCCAGCAGTTACAATCGGGTATTATATC
>ENA-UPTF01000511-UPTF01000511.1-marine-metagenome-genome-assembly--contig:-NODE-511-length-27194-cov-2.972047_pt1 | contig 27194 bp, 28 predicted proteins | sample MGYA00238166_ERZ767019 | MGnify/ENA primary metagenome ERZ767019 (study PRJEB28930, sample SAMN06266391) | marine metagenome | isolation source: Sea water from 250 m depth | place: Atlantic Ocean | study... | reverse complement strand
CCATCTCCGGATTCCGGGGATTTTTGCGATGCTATCTCCGTGTCTACTAGCGAAGTACCAGCCAGTTACTAAAAACATTGCGCTTGCACAAAGAAATATCTGCAGAAATTGTGGCAACCATTTAATTCCAATCAATCCTAACGATACAATGGCTACGACGTCCGTGACACGCTCCATGAACACTACAGGAGCCGTTATCGAGACCGAGATTTGGTGCCGCTTTTGTAAAAAATATCCTTTCAGCACTTCTCCGATTTTCCACGGTGTGAGTGACATACCTAAACCTGCTATGAATATCAACACCGATTCTGTGGTAGGGACCTTAATTTGTAGCATTCCTAAATAATATTCCCATCGTAAAAACCGTAACAAGCAATGAAAAGTTGTTAAGGCTATAGCAGCTAGGAAACATTTTATGGGGAAAATCTTGATATGAGACATCACCTGATCAAGATCACCATAGGGAATCAAACCGGAGAACACTACTATAGTTAATATTATTGAGAGCCATATTTTGTTTGTGAACATCTAAAAACTAATAAAACACGGTAACTTTACGAGGTGTTTTGGTAAGGAGACAATAATCTGTATTTAGCGACAAGCGGTATTATATCTCGCTTTAATTAAAAATTCATGATTAGAATTAACACTGAGGAATCTCAATTGGATTAATGAATAGAGGGATTGGTTCGAAATTATTTGGGCGTCCCGGGGTGAGTTAGGATGGGTTTTAATATGTCCGGAATACAGGAAACTTTTGACAGCGTGAGTGTTACGATGTAGCATTAAGGCCTTACATAACATATGCGATTTGCCTGAAGTTCGTGATTGTAATTCTGCTTTTGTGACCAATCAAGTGAATCCCCTGGATGATGAAGTAGTGGACTCAAATTCTTTCCTTTCTGGCCCCTCTAACAGTACCCAATTTTTAGAAGCCCTGGATAGTTTGGTAACGGCAGCTGTCGCTGGACATGACTCGTCATGCGAGCTATTTAACCCGTCAGATGATTGGTTGAAAGAACGTATGCCAATATTTCAGGATATGTCCCATGACCAGCAACAAGAAATATTGGCGGAAGTTGAATCATTAAGAGAGTTGGCTGCTGAAGCCAATGCTTCGGGAAAGGCAGCAGAAAGAGTTTGGCCTGCTGCAGTCGTTCGGCTTGATAATGGTGGGCTGGATTTCTTTAGCCAGTTGGGGGTAGTTAGGCGGCCTGATCTTACCCAATATTTGGTTGAGGGATTCCAAAGAAATCGTGATGGCTTGGCCTTTGAAGAGTCGCAGCAAAATCTATTCAGCGAAGTTTTCCCGTATATCACAGATTATATGGAAAGATGTTTTGCTCAAGGGAAAAGTATAATCCAAACTGATAGACAGATTGGAGATGCGCCAGGTCGATCTTTTCATGCCCGGCAATTGTTATTTGGTGATGATTATCTTCAAGCTCCGTACATGTGGAAACAACTGACTTTCCCGTTGCCACAGGCCGAATACCAAGATAGGCCTCATATTTTGGAGGTGTCGATACCTAATTGGTTGGATGACTTAGGCCTTCCCGAAGAGTTGAAAGGGAAAATAAAAAAAATAGGGTTAACACAGTTAATTTTTAAAGCACCGACTAAGGGTTTGTCGTTGCATTTGGGATTTGATTACGTAGGCGAACACAAGATGGGTCCGCTTTCGATAGCAATGTTCTTGGCTAAACAAAACAATGGCTTGGCTGTTCAGGCAGCTCTGAGTATGGCTAGGGTTAAGACTTTAGACGGGGAATCTAAGAATACCGCACTAGTAACTATAGGTCCTTCTCTACATGGGAAAAGCACCTTGACAATTATGATTGAATTAGCGAACAGTGATCTGGCAAGACTTCTCAACTTGCCCCAGGATGGGGATGAAGGGGTCTACCCCATGAATGACGATATAGTGCTTTTGCAGCCGTTAAATGAGCCTATTGAGACATTGAAAGACGGGCACCGAATCCATATACCGTATGGCATAGATGGGACAGAAAACAATCTTTATGCAGTACCATTTGGATTAACTCGAGAGGACGACCCGATTACCTATGATGTTGTAAGAGGAAATGCTAATAATCCGAGTTCATTGGAGACTCTTGAAAACGTTCCCGTACACCTGAATGACTTTACCCCGAACTATTTGGAAAATCCGGTACGTAATATGAGGATGATTCTATCTAGGGTCAGATTGTTAGAGAGAAAAGGTTCTGGGGACTTGTTGGAGTCTATTACACATGGCCAGCTAAAAGATTCAGTTCACGTACCTATGGAGAATACGGACCAGATATTTTGGCAAGCGGTGATGCGCCAAAATACCGTGATACCACCTTTACGTCGTTTGTCGTTAGAGCAATATGTGAGGGTGTTGATGTATGGTGAAGCTGTACAGATGGGAGCTGCTGTTGGGGCTATTGGCAGGCCATATGTGGAGTATTTCTCAGATCCTTTTATCATCGGGTTAGAAGATGAGAATGCGAATATAATGCATTACATACTTCAACAGATACAGGCAGGAGGATTGCCACAATATTGTTACGTTTTTAATACGGGAGGTGTAGGTGCAGATACCAACGATGAAGCAACTGGTGTCAAATATAAGAAGATACCCCGAGAATTGACACTGACTCTTCAAGAAGCCCTATTAAGAGAAGCTATCAAGTTTGAATATGATGCCGTTTTGCGATCTGATATAGCGGTTGCGATTGTTGATAAAAATGGCAATGAGGTTATGAATCTCAGAAAGGATTGGCTGCCAGTTAACATATATGGGGAGGAGGATTATTATCCGAGAGTTTTAGATCTGCGCAGGCGGCGATATTACGGTAAGGACCATCACGACAAAGCAGGCATATTGCGCTATACCAAGGTTACCGATGCTTTAATTGATTTAACTGATATACCGGAACCATCCAATGAACGGGAATTGTCATGGTTACTTTCGTTCTATTGGAAGGTTGATCAAGCTTATCAGTCTCTAGAGGATTTGCTAGAGCATCAAGCAGAAGGACGTCAACCTCTCCCGCACTTACTGAGAGCGATTGAACAAACTTGTCAATCAGCATTAGGGCAAGAACTAAAGTTGGACGAAAGCCAACGTGGTATTTTGGGTCAGTTAGGTATTGCTCTATAGGTATTATTGAGAAAATTCTATACATAACTTGATCATATCAGTTAGTTATCTGTAGCCTCAAAAGCAAGGTAGCAGTATCTGATAAAAATTCCACCTCGCGGCTCAGCTAACGGACCATTTAATACCAAGCAGGCTATCACGAAATCTTGGCCTGGCATCGCAGCATCGGTAACCTCAACTCTTTGCTGGCTATTAATTCCGACAATTGTGCCAGTGTTGCGATCGACTGTTCCATTAACCCAGATTTCACCATAATTGTCGAAATTGGTTTCTAGAAATACTCGATAACCATTAATATTTGTCCCTTTTAGCTGATTCGGAATTCTGATTTTGATTCGGTACCATGCGAACGTAAATCCTTCTGATAAACTCTGACGTAAATCGGTGCAAATGGGCCAATTTGAGTCATCGTAGTCAATTAATCTGGGCGGGCTACTCGATAATTTGGAGGTCAATCCTTCATTAGGTTCACCTGGAACAAAACCTGTCCCCACCTTCCAAGTTCCATTTATGGTTTGCAAATCTGTCGGTTCGTTCAAATTTAAAACGATTCTAGGCATATATTGACCTCCTATGGTCTGATTAACCCTGTTGATATATTTCGACAAAATCAACAAATTATATTTTTGGGCTGAGTCTATTTGGGTGGTTGGTAATATCGAACGATTAAAAACAGGTGTCAGTTTGTCACATCACCAATTAACCAAATCAGCGGGGTGGGCTCTCATGGTACCAATCGTCTTAGTACTAATATACACAATTGAACCCATAGATTAGAGAGTAATCCAACTTATACAATCTATGGTCTACTGGGTTTTAGTTGTTAACATTTTAACTTTAGGTGGTTTAGCAAAGAATAATAGGAACGTCACGGCTAAACCGAGAAATGCGTATAGTATAAAAGCTCCTTTATATGTGCCGGTAATGTCGAAAATTACGCCCGATAAGACTGATCCGATTGCCTGCCCTAGTGCTAAAAACGGCTCCGTTAACCCTCTTATCGCTCCAAGGGATGTTCTGCCAAAATAATCCGCATAAGCGACAGGTGGAACAACTATTATTCCCCCTACGGCAGCTCCAAACAAGAATGCGTAAATGTATGCTTCCATTCTAGTGTCTACGAGAGTAAAGAGACCAATCGAAATTCCCATTAATAACCCTACACCACCAAAAACGTACCGGATCGGCAATTTTTCGGAGGTCCAACCCCAAATCAAGCTGGCTGCAGCTGCGCCTATAGCACTATATACAATGGCCAGATTAGAAGTTCCTTGACTAAGCCCCTGGTCTATAAAATAGGCTCCTAGATGTAAATTGGTGCCGGCTTGAATGAAATAAACAAACCCTGTGGAGAGAGCTAATATCCATAAAGCTGGTGTCTTAACTGCCTGCCCTAATGACCATATTGGTTCATCAAGATATTGCTCCTGCGAATCGGCAATTTCTCTTGTGTCAGGGTTTTCTCCATCAGGTAATAGCCCGACGTCTTCTGGTACCTGAATAATGAGTAACGCTACTGGTATTAGTGATATGGTCAGGACCAAAATTCCTAATACCAGCCAAGCAATTTGCCAGCTGTGCAGATGAATAACTAGAGATGCGACAGCAGGGAATAAAATCATTCCACCAGTATGGCAAAACGAGAGCATACCTGTAGCACGCCCTCTCTTTTTTATGAACCAACGTGCAACCACAACTGACGCTGCTATTGGGATAGGTCCTGTGAAAATCACTCTGCCTATCGCATAGGATACGTAAAATACGAATGGGATCGTAGCCCACGTCAGGGATAAGGTGGAAATTCCTAAGATGATTACTCCGATTGTAAGTATTATCCGAGACCCGAATTTATCTACTGCCCAACCTACAGGGGGTGATCCAGCGATGGACAATATACCACCTAGACTTGCCGCCCCGCTGATTAAAGTTCTACTCCAACCTAACTCTAGTGATATAGGGTACACGAAAACAGCTAATGTGAGGCTGCCAACAGCATTCCTTACGAACATCGACGTTCCAGCCGCGCCAACGATATACCATCCGTAAAAAAAAGGAGTCTTGTTTGCTATGTGACTCAATTTATGGAGGCCCTCCAAGTTTTGAATGGTATTTCATTTAATTTTCCTTTCGCCTCAGTACTGAGTACATTGCCCCAAGAGTGCTCATACTTCCTGAATATAGGGCGGCAACCAACACCATTACGGTAATAATTTGTGCATGATGAGATCCTAGCCCATAAATTTTCATCATCATGATACCTATCAATGTTGCAGGTATTAAAAAAAGGACCCCTATGCACGTGCCGAATAATAGGCTTTTGCTGGCATATTTTTCTTTGCTAACTTGAGTACATTGAATTCCAAAGTATCCGGCTATAAATGGACTCAAAGGGAAGGTGACGAAATGGAGAATCGGTATGAATGCTGAAACGCTGATTATTGCAAGTGATAACATGATACCCTTTAACATGAATTCCTCCGAGTATGTAGCCGTACCCTTTTTATTGCGAGCGAGGCCGCGGTACAACGTGATTTAGCGACGAATTTCACTAGATAATCTATGGCAGTTTTGAGAATGGTAATCAGTAGTATAACTATCTAACCTTGTGGCGGTTATAAAATTTTTATTGTTGTCAATAAAGTCAACCCGGACGTCACCTCGGTGTAATTAGACTAAACAAGCATATAAGAACTGATTTTAGGGTAGATATTCCGTCTGGATAGGTTTATAAACAGGCAGTTTGATTGGTCTCCCGTCCATTAGTTTGATTGGTATTGATGTTTGGTCGGTGCTATAATTCATGTTAAAGACCTCTCTGAAGGTGATAATAATGAAAATCCCGATGAAAGTCGACTATGGAGTTCGGGCATTGGTCGAGCTAGCACATCACTACGGAGAAGGCCATATTCAAACCTCAGATATTGCGTCTAGACAAGGTATTCCTGAACCATATTTAGAGCAACTTATGGTTACGTTGCAGAAGGTTGGTTTCATACAAAGTCGTCGAGGACCTCAAGGAGGGCATTCGTTGGCTATAGCGCCGGACTCTCTTGATTTAGGTATGGTAATGAATACACTTGAGGGTAATGGATCTCCTTTGGATTGCTTCATATACCCCAATGACTGTATGTTCTCTGAATCATGTGCACAACAAGAGATATGGAAGTCAGTAGAAGACTCTATACAAAATGTTCTCAGTAACACTACATTAGCTCATTTAGTTCAACGGCAAAAGGATTTAAGTGAATCGGTTCGCATCACATATGATCATACCGCAGGTTAACTTCGACCTTGAATCTGACTTCGTTGGTTTACGAAAAGATTGTGAGGAACGTTATCAAATAGGGGGATATCACATATGACACAACAACCGCAAACGCTCACCCCGGATCAGGTCAAGAGATATAGTCGACATATCATAATGGGTGATGTTGGGAGCGCAGGACAACGGAAATTGATACAATCCAAAGCGTTAATAATTGGTGCCGGTGGGTTAGGTTCCCCCTCTGCTGTTTACTTGGCTCTTGCTGGGGTAGGCACTATCGGCATTGTAGACTTTGATGTCGTTGAATTATCGAATTTACAGCGCCAAATTCTACACCATACTGGGGACGTGGGGAGATCTAAGGTAGAATCTGCCAAGGATAACATCAAGTCCTACAACCCAGATGTTAATGTAGTTTTACATGATGTACGGTTGGAGTCTGACAACGCTATGGATATCATTAGTCAATATGATCTAGTGATAAATGGTGCGGACAATTTTGCCACTCGGTATTTGGTTAATGATGCATGTTATTTACTAAACAAAACGTTAGTAGATGGGAGTATATTGATTTTTGATGGTCAGGCGACTGTATTTCTTCCAGGTGAAGGCTGTTACCGGTGCTTATTTCCGGAACCACCGCCACCTGGTATGGTTCCTAACTGTGCCGAGGCGGGGGTTTTGGGGGCGTTGACGGGATTAGTCGGTAGCATACAAGCCACAGAAGCTCTGAAACAGTTTATTGGAATAGGCGATAGCCTTAGCTCACGCTTATTATTAATAGATGCCCTGAGTATGACCTTTAGGGAAGTCAAATTGAAGAGAAATCCATCTTGCCCATTGTGTGGTGATAACCCAACGGTGACTGAATTAATAGATTACGAGGTCTTTTGTGGCTTTAGTTCTCACGAAGAGGCTGTAATTGCATCAGATTAAAGGGATTTGCTAGGAATCTTGTTAATTTCAAAATTGGTCGATTGAAGGATTTATGGTAACGAGGCTGAGCTACCCGGGAATATTAAGTACTATTGGAAACACTCCACTAGTTGAGCTCCAAAATGTTAGTCCTAAGAAGAGTGTTCGGATTTACGCCAAACTAGAAGGAAACAATCCGACCGGCAGTATAAAAGATCGAATAGCTCTTAGGATGATAGAAACTGCCGAGGCTGATGGAGAAATTTCCTCTAAAAGAACCATACTTGAACCTACCAGCGGTAATACGGGTATAGCTCTTGCTATGATTTCTCGCCTTAAAGGGTACCCGATTTCGGTTGTAATGCCGGAAAACGTCAGCGTAGAGCGGACCCAACTGCTTGAAGCCTATGGTGCCAACATAATATATTCCGACGGGTCTTTAGGCACGAACGGTTCTATAGATGTCGCAAAGGATTTGGTGGCGACTAAGCCTAACGATTATTTGATGATGTATCAATACGGCAATCAAGCTAACCCCGATGCGCATTATTATGGTACTGGAAATGAGATAGTGGAAACGATACCGGATTTAGATATGTTGGTAGCTGGGTTAGGGACAGGTGGGACTTTGATGGGGGTTGCCCGGCGTATCAAAGAGCATAAACGAGAAGTTAAAGTCGTCGCGGTGGCTCCTGAACCGGATGATTTCATATCGGGTCTTAGGAGTTTGGAAGCAGGGTTTATACCCCCGATTTTGGATTTAAACCTGCTCGATTCTCGTATGTTAGTGGGTAGCTTCGATTCTTTTAATACAACTAAAGAGCTTCTAGTGAAGGAAGGAATATTCGCTGGGGTTTCATCGGGATCCGTAGTATTTGCAGCAATCAAGCAGGCTGAAAAAATGGATGAGGGTAATTTAGTTTGTATTTTGGCGGACGGGGGATGGAAGTATCTGAGTACAGCTCTCTGGACTAAAGACTACGAAAAATTGGCTGCGGAATCACAGGGTAAAATTTGGTGGTGACCTCGATGGTCAGAATCTGATTTATGAGTGTTAGTCAAAACTTAAATTTGGTGATTACTATGTGAAATAGTAATTGCTGCTGGTCTGCTAAGTAATAATGGCATGGCGATCCTTGAAACTGTTTTTGTGCGATGCTATACTCAAGGATGGCTCGAGCTCGAAAAGCGGGAATTTCCCGCTTTCTTGTTACTCAGCTAGGTAAACAAATAGGTGGTTATACAGGGGGCCTCGCTATGAAGAGCGACTTTTTAATAGCCTTGACCCAGTTAGCGTCCGAACGACATTTGCCTAAAGAGCAGGTGCTCCAAGCTATTGAAGTTGCGCTAGCTTCTGCATTCAAGAAAGATAATCCTGTAACGGGCCAGAATATTTCTGTAAAACTTAATCCCAATACTGGTGATGTTAGCGTTTTCGCCTTGAAAACTGTGGTTGATGAAGTCGAAGATCCCGATAGAGAGATTGGTTTTACAGAAGCAAAAACTATTAGGCCGGCAATTGCCCTCGGAGACGAAGTAGCGTTGCCGGAACGTCTTCCCCATAATGCCAGTCGAATAGCGGCACAGACTGCAAAACAGGTAGTACTACAGAGGTTGCGAGAGGCTGAGAGGGACCTGTTATATGAGGAATTCGCACAGCACAAAGAAGATATAATATCTGGGGTGGTGGAGCATAACGAGATAGGTCGATCTATGTCTTTGGATTTAGGAAGAGCTCATGCTGTTATGCCCCCTGAAGAACAAGTACCCACTGAGCGTTATAAAAAGGGTCAACGGGTCAAAGTATACGTGTTAGATGTTAGGACTACTCCAAAGGGTCCAGAGATATTAGTTTCACGTAGTCATAAAGATATGTTGAAGCGCCTCTTTGAAATTGAGGTTCCTGAAGTTTATAACGGGGTAGTAGAGATTAAATCTATCTCTAGAGAGGCTGGACAAAGAAGTAAAGTTGCGGTTCATTCAGAACAAGAAGGAATAGACGCAGTCGGTTCGTGCATAGGGATCCGTGGAAATCGTATCCAAAGTATAGTAAATGAGTTGCAAGGGGAGAAGATAGACGTCGTTTCATGGGATCCTGATCCTAAGACATTTATCGCGAGATCTATTAGTCCTTCTGAGGTCCTTCATGTTGAATTGGATACCGCGGAACAAACGGCTGTTGTTGTGGTTCCTGATAAACAATTGTCCTTAGCTATAGGTAAAGAGGGGCAAAACGCACGTTTGGCAGCTCGGCTAGCAGGGTGGAGATTAGATATAAAGGGTTTGGTAGAGTGGGAGGAGATTCAAGAGGCAATGCTTGCTGCTAGGCTGGCTGAAGAAGCGTTGGCGACGAAAACAGGCCCTGACGATATAGATGCAGGTACAGCTACTGAATCTGTGTCATTGGCTATGGATGGCAACGATCTAACAGGGGTTGCAGTTAGGGATGAGGTTATTTCTATAGAAGAAGATCTGAGTTCACCAGAATCGGCCGAAAATTCAGTTAATGAGTTGGATGAGGAAGCATTAATAGAAGCCCTGATAAAAGAGGAAGAGGATCAACCCTTAATTGAAGACAAGAATGAACAAGCCTCAGTAACTGATGGACTTAGCGTAGAAGAGCTAGCTGATTTTACGCTTGATGAAATGTCTGATGAATTAGATGAAGACATAGATGAAGACATAGATGAGATGCCTGCACAGGTCGCGTTATTAACCCCCGACGCAGGGAAGATCCGGTTTGCAGAGGATTTACTTGGGGAGTTTCGTGGGCCCAGTAGGGCCAACAGACGAGCTGCCAGGAAAGGCGGAAGTAAAAATACGACTAAGGGAAGCAATAACAAGGGTCAGGGCGGTGCTAGATAGCCCCGTCGGTGACTCTAGGAATGGGCGGACAGATTCTGTGAAAGCCCATCCACCCGTGAGGACTTGTGTCGCTTGTGGAGTTAAAAAGTACAAGGCAAATCTGGTAAGGGTTTCAATAGATAGTCAGGGAGTTATGAATATTGGTGCCACCAACAATCAAAAAGGGCGAGGTGTTTACCTCTGTCCTTCTTACGCATGTTGGAACCCCGACTCTTATAAAAATGGGTTGGAGAAGGGGTTGCGGGTAACAATGTCCAAAGAAATAAATAATACGTTGGTTAACTATCATAAGGATAATATAGATTCGCCGTTGGGAGAGCCAATATGACATCTGAAACTCAAAGAGTGGCCGGAGACGGTAATGCTGTCAATGTTGATAAGGGCGGTCGTAAGAGCTCCGCGAGGGCGCTAGTGCTGCCTCAGACTCTCACGGTTAAAAATCTAGCAGAACTAGTGGATGAAAGCCCAGTCGATGTCATAAAGCAACTAATGAGGAACGGCATCATGGTGGGTATGAATCAGGTAATAGACCACAATGTAGCTGCATTAGTCACAACAGCGTACGGCATCAGGGTTAGGGTAGTTGGTAAAGACGAGGAAGCAGGGTCTTTGTCGTCCACCGTTGAACTTGATCTGGATTCGCCTGATCTAGTTTCTAGGCCTCCAGTTGTTACTATATTAGGTCATGTTGATCATGGCAAAACTAGCTTACTGGACGCTATTAGACAAGCTAACGTTGCGGACAAAGAGGTTGGCGGTATTACTCAGCATATGGCAGCTTATCAAATAGAGACAGCAGGCCAAAAGATAACTTTTCTTGATACACCCGGGCATGCAGCTTTCACGGCTATCCGTTCTAGAGGGGCGAGGGTGACTGATATTGCAATTCTTGTTGTAGCTGCTGACGACGGGATTATGCCTCAAACACTTGAGGCTATAAGTCACGCCAAGGCTGCGGAAGTCCCCATAGTTGTGGCTATAAATAAAATGGATCTTCCCGGAGCAGACCCTGAACGGGTAAAAAGACAATTGAGCGAACAAAATCTGTTAGTAGAAGACTGGGGTGGTGATGTTATATCTGTTCCGGTATCTGCTAGAACCGGCGATGGGATGCAGGATCTTCTGGATAATATACTATTGGTTTCTGAAATTGCAGAACTTAAAGCGGACCCGAACCAAGCGGCTTCTGGTGTAGTAATAGAAGCTAGATTAGACAGAAAAAGAGGTCCTACGACTACAGTGTTGATCCAAGGGGGGACCTTGAACATTGGGGATTTTGTGGTTGCGGGGAGCGCTTGGGGACGAGTCAAAGCACTAACAAACGATTTGGGAGAAGGAATTAAGACTGCCGTCCCAGGTACTCCAGTGGAGGTGTTAGGGTTTGGTGCCTTGCCTGAAGCAGGGGACATGTTCGCCGTTGTTGGAAATGAAAGATTGGCTAGGACCACTGCAAACGAGAAGAGGCAATCTAAGGTAATCCAATCAAATCAAGCGAGAGCACTTACTCTGGATCAAGTCGTAAACCAAATTGACGCAGGTGATGTTAAAGAGTTGAATTTGGTTCTTAAAGCTGATGTGCAAGGGAGTTTGGAAGCTTTACGTCAATCGTTAGAGCAAATAACGGAGGGCGATGCAAAGGTCCGAATATTACATGCGGGTAGTGGTAATGTTACGGAGTCAGATATACTTTTGGCTAGTGCGTCTGAGGCAATCATTGTTGGGTTTAACGTAGGCGAAGAACTTGGTGTGGAGAGAGTTTCCGAGCGTATGGGTGTGGAAATTCGACATTATCAGATTATATATCAGTTAATTGAAGATATAGAAAGGGCATTACACGGAATTCTAGAACCTACTTATACCGATGTAATAATTGGAAGAGCTGAAGTTAGAGAGATCTTCCCATCTAGGCGAAACGTACAGATTGCAGGTTGTAGGGTGGTTGAAGGGCGTATAACTAGGGGAGGGGCAATCAGGATTGTTCGTAATGGTGAAATCCTAATGGAAACCAGCATAGTTAGTTTACGTCATTTTAGAGATGAGGTTAACGAAATAAACACAGGCGTAGAGTGTGGAATAATGCTTCAGGGATTTAATGATTACGAGATTGGGGATCTGTTAGAGGCTCACAGGCAGGAACGTAACCCCATTTAGGTATAGCCATCTATCAAACACTAAAGCATTCCTTCCGCAAGGATAACGATGTCAAGAAGGGTTGACCGCATTAATGGGCTACTAAGGGAAGAGATCAGTAGGCTGCTTTCGCGGGAGATCAAAGACCCACGCCTAAGTGGCTTGTTGACTATTACTCAAGTTAGCACAAGTTCTGATCTGCGTAACGCGAAGGTTTATCTCAGCGTCTTGGGTACTGATGAGGAGAATACTGCCGCTTTACGGGGTATTCAGTCTGCAGCTACATTTATGAGGAAACAACTCCGTGAACGCTTGCGGCTGAAGTATGTGCCATTTCTTACCTTCGAGATCGATAATTCAATGGAGACCTCCGATCATATATTCCGTCTGATGGACCAAGCACGTCAAGAATCTGATACGCGTTTTTTATCTGACGGAGATATAGAAGGTTCAGGTCCAAAGTCAGCCAGTACAATCGATTTTGAGAATTAGTATCTATGGTGTTCCAAGACAAAAATATAACTGCCAACGGGTTTATTAATTTCTATAAAGGTCCCGGGATTACTTCCATGGAAGCGGTCAGACGAATAAAGAAGATTCCTGGCATGCCTAGAAAAATTGGACACGCGGGTACATTGGATCCTTTAGCTAAGGGGCTGCTTCCGATCTGTGTCGGAAAAGGTACTAGACTCATGGAGAATGTTCTTGAAGGACGGAAACGCTACCAAGTAGATATAACACTAGGTGCTGTCACAGAGACGTATGATGCAGAAGGTACTATTACGATTACAGGGTCCGTTGATGGTCTGAGCCAACCCGAAATAGAACGATGTATGCAAACATTTATAGGTGAGAGTCAGCAAATACCACCTATGTATAGTGCTCTTAAGGTAGACGGTAAAAGACTTTATGAACTAGCGAGAGCAGGAAAATCCGTTCCTAGACAACCCAGGCCAATAACGATATATGACATCCATATTTTGGATTTTTATAAATCTTCGCTGAGGTTGATGGTGGAATGTGGGAAAGGCGTTTACATACGTTCTTTAGCACACGATCTGGGGCAAAAATTAGGTTGTGGTGGGTACGTAACTGATCTTGAAAGGACAGCCTGCGGTTCATTCTATAAGTCAGAGGCAGTTACTTTGCAGGACTTAGAGGCGAAGGGTAGTTACGGTGACATTGGGTGGGTTAATTTCTTGGAACCAATAGATTTTGTGTTGCAGGGGCTAAATGCGCTAGTGGTCAGTGATTCCGCTAAACCTCAACTCGTTGATGGAATGTCTGTTGAATTAAATTATGTGCCAGAATCCAGTGAGGCTTCTGAATTGTTTAGAGCCTATGATAAATTGGGAAGATTTTTGGCCTTAGTTCATTATGACACTTCTAATGGTCTTTGGAAGCCTGTTAAAGTGTTCAATGAAAATCAGATTTCGAAGTACGCTTCTGCATTAAACTCTATCTGACTCCGCATTAAACGGTTGTATTCTGATTGTTTTACGTGTGCATTTAGTTTTAAGATTGGTGTTCGAGTGAAACCGAGGTGTTTTGCCTTGACAACTGTGATGAGGGCTGTATATTGCAGATAAGGATCGTTCCTGTTGGACTGGTTTCATACCTACAACAGCGGTACTTGGTAGGATTTTCTCAGTGGGTGCGAGCGAGTATGTCATGTTAGTCGGGGTCGGGTCCTAAGAATTTAAACTTAGTCAAACAAGAGGGGTGAAGAAGATGGAAGCTTATTGCTTCAAATGTCGTAGTAAACGGGAAATTAAAAGTCCACAACAAGTCACACTGAAGAATGGTCGCCCAGCCACCCAGGGGGTATGCCCAGATTGTAATACTAAAGTCTTCCGTATTGGGAAGGCGTAGCTAAATGGCGAATTGCCTCACTCGAGAGAATGATAGCTTAAAACAAGCGACGTTATTTTGTAAGAAAACTTAGGCCGGCCGCGAAATGGTTTTTGGGCGTAAACTTCCGATATGAGGAAGTTTGCGCCTAACTGGTTTTAGACGAGCAAATTCCTGAGAAAAAAGAGTATTTGTTGAGCCGAGTTGATGGATAAGCTAACTGAAAAGAACCTTAGTTTGTTTAATGTCAGAAACAAGAACTAACCGGAAGGCTTCGGGGGGACGGTGCTTTGGATGTAACGCCGAGGTGAGTGACGGGATGTCGTTTCGGTTTAATTCACCAGAATGTGGCGGGGATATCTTGAAGTGTTTTAGGTGTGGGTTGCATCATACTCCGATCCTGAAACGCTCGTTTCGTGTCGCGTTGGTGGTTGGGACAATTTTAACCTTATTAAACCAAGGGGATGCCTTGATCATGGGGAGAGTCAATGATTCTCTCATGTGGAAAATACCGTTGACCTATTGTGTACCATTTGTGGTGGCTACTTACGGCGCATTATCAAGTAATCGCACTAAATAGTGCGAATTGGGTAATGTGATTCAACGTCCTAAAACTTCCGCATTACGCTGACAACCCGGCCTTTAATTTCGAGTTGATCGGCGGGGCAATATATGGGGTTCATCTGATTATTAGCCGGTTGGAGCCTGACCGTATTGCCTTCAAGGAAAAACTTTTTGAGGGTTGCCTCTTCGTCCAGTTTCAACCAAGCGACGATGGTATCTCCATTGTCTGCAATGCTAGTGGGCTGGACAATTATGATGTCCCCGTCGTCTATCAAGGCATCGATCATTGAAGTACCCACTACGTTGAGAGCAAAAAGCTCACCGTATTTACGATGGAGATCTGGGGATATTTCTACAGTGTCGATGGAATCTGAGTTATTCGCATCGGAAAAGATGGGGATAGGTAGTCCAGCTGCTATTTTGCCAATGATTGGGATTTTGGGAGTAGTGGAGACTAATTGTCCTGAGTCGTCCAAGAGTTCAATGCCCCGAGAGACGTCTGGCCTGCGACGTATAAACCCGTCTCTCTCCAATAACCGGAGATTGTAGTCTACAACTGACGTGGAACTTATGTCGCAGGATTTTTGGATGTCTCGCACGGTCGGGGGAAGTCCGTTATCTTGAAGGAACTCATGCAGATAATCTAGGATTTGTTGACGTCGTTTGGATAGCTTGTATTTTGTTTCCAATTGGGCTCCTTACTGAAGGGTGTTGTTATTACAAGCTAACAATTGATTGTAGAAGTGTCAACGAGGATGTGTCACCTGGGGAAATTACGCCGAAGGGATATAATTGCCACGACGGCAAGAGGGCTAGGACGGGATTTTGTTAAAACTAATGGTCAATCTAGATTTACTTCTTGAGGCAGTATTCTTGTGGAGGACTCGTTTTTTTACTGCTATGTCTAGGTGACTGATGGCTGAATTGACAGCCTCATTGGCTGCGTCTTTCTCGCCCGCATCAATTGCTTTCCTAGCGTTAGTTAACGAGGTTCTCACAGAACTTATAATGCTGTGGTTTCGACTGTATCGCTTTACTGATTGACGGGCGGCTTTTTTTGCTGGCACTTAAAACTCCGAATTCATTCATTAAGGACTTGTTGTACGTATTATAAACAATATGAGTTAGATGGGCAAATGCTAGGAGCGAGGCCTGGGTGCATAGAGTGTGGACTACATAGTAGATCTACACGTCCAGGTTAGTAACGCTACGGGCATGGGCCTGGATGAAGCTTTTCCGAGGGGCCACGGCTTCACTCATTAGGGTTGAGAATACTCCGTCAACCTCCATAACATCATCAATGTTAACTTGTAGCATTTGGCGAGTCTCTGGATTCATGGTGGTTTCCCAGAGTTGATCGGGATTCATTTCTCCCAACCCTTTGTAGCGTTGTATTTGGATGTTTCGGCGCCCATTGTTTGATTCCATATGAGAATCTTTAGCTTCTTCAGAGTATGCATACTGTATGTTTCGGCCGGATTGGAGTCTGTATAATGGCGGCTGTGCTATGTAAAGGTATCCGGCGTCTATAAGCGATTGCATCCTGCGATAAAAAAACGTAAGAATCAAAGTTCGTATATGAGACCCGTCAACATCAGCGTCCGTCATAATGATAATCTTATGGTATCGAATTTTACTTGGATCGAAGTCTTCACCTTCACCAGCACCTAGTGCTGCTATTATGGACCTTATTTCATCATGCCCCAAAATCTTGTCGGGTTGTTGGAGTACCCTCTCGACGTTCAGAATCTTACCTTTCAAGGGCAAGATTGCTTGGAAACTGCGGTCACGCCCCATTTTGGCGGATCCACCCGCGGATTCTCCTTCAACGATATACAATTCCGATTTAGAAGGATCCCGCTCTGCGCAATCAGCCAACTTGCCTGGCAGCGAAGTTCCGTCTAAAGCATTCTTCCGTATTACAAGCTCACGAGCCTTTCTAGCGGCCTCTCGTGCTCTTTGAGAGGTCAGACATTTTTCAATCACTAGTTTGCTATCATTGGGATGACTTTCTAGGTACCTACTCAAGCCTTCGCTAACTACGGATTCTACGGTACTCCGGACTTCGGCGTTGCCCAGTTTAGTTTTGGTTTGTCCTTCGAATTGAGGATTGGCTAATTTAACACTTACTACTGCAGCCAACCCTTCTCTGACATCTTCTCCTGTCAGGTTGGGTTGGTCGTCTTTAATGAATCCCTGCTTGCGAGTGTAATCGTTTATAACGCGTGTCAGCGCGGATCGGAATCCTGTGAGGTGGGAACCACCTTCCTGTGTGTTTATACAATTTGCAAAAGAATAGACTATTTCATTGAAGCTATCGTTGTATTGGATCGCAACTTCTACAGTTGTGTCATCTTGATTTTTTTGGTAATAAAACGGCTCATTTTGCATCACCTTACGGTTTTTGTTTACGCTCCGCACTAAATTGGAGATGCCTCCATCAAAGAAATATGTCCTTTCGACATCCCCTTTACGTAACGAACTATGCCAGAAACTCTTGAAGTTTATCTGTAGGCCTTTGTTCAGATATGCGATTTCCTTAAAGTGATTAATTAATAGATCGAAGTCATAATCAATATTTGGGAAGATCTCCGGATCTGGCCGAAAACAAATGGAAGTACCGTGTTCGGAAGTTTTATCCGCACGTTTAACGGGACCGGTTGGGATACCTCTAACATATTCTTGACGATGTAGCCAGCCATCCCGCTGAACTTCTGCGGCAAGTTCAGATGAAAGGGCATTTACGACAGATCCACCAACTCCGTGCAACCCTCCAGTGACTTTATACGCTCCGCCACCAAATTTGCCGCCCGCATGTAAGGTGGTCATCACAGTTTCAAGTCCAGATTTTCCTGTGGACGGATGTACGTCGACGGGTATCCCTCTGCCATCATCTGATACTTGGATAAGGCCATTGTCTGTTATGGAGATTTGTACTTTAGTACAAAAACCAGCCATAGCTTCGTCGACTGAATTGTCTAAAACTTCGAATATGAGGTGGTGAAGCCCCCGTTGATCTGTGCTTCCAATATACATGCCGGGACGAACTCGTACCGCCTCTAATCCTTCCAATACTTGTATATCTTTTGATGTGTAAGCTGTCTTTGCTTGCTGCATTTATCGTCCAATTAACGAGAATTTAAGAATCAATTACCTATCATTTATTGTAAACTATTATACCAGACTCATATCTGAGTAAAGCTCTTTTTCGTGGGTTATTAGGCTGGGTTTTGTGTGTTGATACATCTAGGACAATTTGAAAATTGAACGTATAGATCAAAGCTTCTAATACAAAAGTGAAGACTTTATTTCTCACGCAAGGGTTTAGGCGCGGTCTCACAATCTGATTGTATCAAGGGTAATAACTTTGGCCTGTGAGTAGGCTGTCAATAGCTATCCGCACTGGTTCGAAAAGTGGACTGGGCAATTCTGATAGGGAAAACCACTGTAAATTGGCGAAGGAATCTTGCTCCTGTATTTTGGGAATTTGAATACTGAGATCGCCTAAAAATTCAATATCTATATAATGACGATCGTAAGCAACTATGTTAGAAACACATAAGAAGGTCATCCTTTGTATGTGAATGCCAAATTCTTCGAGTGCTTCTCGCCTGGCACATTCTTCTAGAGTTTCCCCGAATTCTAAGTGGCCGCCGGCAGATGCCCAAGTATTTTCCCCATGGGAACCTTTACGCTCAGCTAGGAGTATTTTGCCGTCTCTAATTATAATGACTCCGACACCTACTAGTGGGCGCGATCCTTCTGACGACATGATGGACAGTATAGCACCTAACTATAACCGGATTCATGTCTAGAGGGCAAAAAGACAGAGTTGGTTGCCCGGCTAACCAGCGCATGCTAGACTTCTCGCTGTGCCCTTGCCCAAAGTGTTTTAATATTATTTTGATTAAAGAAGGGACAATTAAGTCAGGTTGGTAATTGGATGCATAACAAAAATAAAAAGGGAGTAATTCTTTCCGGCATGCGTCCCACCGGTCGTCTTCATTTAGGGAACTATTTGGGGGCCTTAGAGAATTGGGTTGCAATGCAGGAAGAATATAATTGTATTTATACAGTTGTAGACATTCATGCTTTGACGACTGTTAGTTCGCCACAAGATATCTCTGATATTCAGCCTAACATATATGAAATGGTCCTTGATTGGCTAGCTGCAGGAGTAGATCCACAAAAATCAACTTTGTTTGTTCAATCGCAGGTTCCTGAAGTAATGACCCTGCATACCATATTGAGTATGATAACCCCTCTAGGATGGCTTTTGAGGGTTCCCACGTTTAAGGAAAAGGTTCGGCAATTGGATGAAACTGAAGAAAGTGTCAATTATGGTCTTGTAGGTTACCCTGTTCTACAAACAGCCGATATAATTCTTTATAAGGCTGATACAGTTCCTGTTGGGCAAGATCAACTTCCGCACTTGGAGTTAGCAAGAGAGATAGTTCGTAGATTTAATTCTAAGTTTGGAGAAACGTTTCCAGAGCCACAGGCTAAATTGACCGAGGTCCCGTTAATACGTGGCTTGGACGGCCATCAGAAAATGAGTAAATCAATTGATAACCATTTAGATTTAGCTGCCACTGAACATGATACAAATCAACGTGTGCTAACGGCTTTTACAGACCCTGGGCGGCTGCGGCGATCAGATCCCGGAAGGCCCGATATATGTAACGTGTATGCTTTGCATAAAATGTTTAGCGAAGAAGAAGAAGTCAAATCGGTTTACTCTGAATGTACCAGGGCTGAAAGGGGTTGCGTAGACTGTAAAAAACACTTGGCTGGGAGTCTTAACCGATTCCTTGAACCGATACGAGATCGACGAATTGAATTCGAAAAAAGGCCCGGATTGGTCAAAGAAATCCTGGAAGAAGGCTGTAAGACGGCTAGGAGTATAGCCCAAGATACGATAGAGGAAGTTTACCAAAAGATGGGATTGGCTTAATGGCTCGGGATGATATATCTATCCCTGTATCCACATCAGGGCAGAGTGCCCTGGAGATCTCCATTACAGTCGCTAAAGAAGCGGGTATTATCATACGGGATCGGTTTCTGACTGAAAAGAAGATAAGTTTCAAAGGTAGGTCCGATATAGTAACTGATGTCGACTTGGAAGTTGAAAGTCTGATTCTTGATAGGGTTAAATACGAATATCCACAATTCAGCGTATTAGCTGAAGAATCTTCTCCCATTAAAACGAGTTCTGAATATACTTGGGTGATAGATCCAATAGATGGTACACGAAACTTTGCAGAAGGAATCCCGCATTTTTGTGTTATCGTGGCCCTGGCTAAGGGAACGGATGTAGAACTTGGTGTTATCTATGATCCGATAAAGGAAGAATTATTTACTGCTCAGAAAGGTATGGGGTCGTTTTTAAATGGTGAGCCAATATACATCACAACCAAAACAGAGATTGCAGATTGCCTCTTAGGCTTTGATCTAGGGTATGTGGATGAGAAAGCGGGCACAGCTATAGACATGATCAGATCTTTGTGGCCAGGTTTTCAAAGTATGAGACTGATGGGCTCCGCAGGACTTGGGATGGCATATGCGTCTGCGGGTCGGGTAGATTTATATTTTCACCATTCCCTTTCACCTTGGGATATGGCCGCCGGATTGGTTCTGGCCAGAGAAGCTGGCGGAGTGGTGGTAGACCGCCAGGGGAATCCTGCAAATTTATTTACTCCTAGTGTTATTGTGTCTAATCCTCAGACCATAAATAATTTCCTGGTTGCAACGCATGGTATGGAGTGGAGGCAAGACTAGGGGAAATGTTTTCATGGACGGCTAACATTGTAGGACTAAGGGTAAGCCTGGGTGAAATCAAACAATAGTATCAAGGATAATTAAGCTCAGATGTCACAATCACATTGTCAAGTAAAATACTAAATATGTGTTTCGTATGTTAGAAAGTGTGGCCTCGCCTGTAACTTTGGGAGCTTCTTTATTGGTTGGATATTTATTAGGGTCTATACCTTTCGCACATTTAGCGGCGAGACTTAAAGGTGTAGATATTTTCGAGACGGGGAGCACAAGAGCCGGAACTGCTAACTTGTTTTGGAATGTTGGTCGTCGTATAGCTTTGTTAGTTTTTCTGGCAGATGTAGCAAAAGGTAGCTTAGCTATTTTTATAGCTGGGTTAATGGATATAAACAATTCATGGATGTTGATCTCCGGAGCAGGTGCCATTTTAGGTCACTGGAAATCCATATTTACGAATTTTAGAGGAGGAGATGGAATGGCTACTTTAATTGGCATCAGCCTGACAATGTCTCCTGTACTAGCGTTTGTATCTGGGATCGTTGGACTGATCGCCGTAATAATTTTTTGGAAATTCGCATTCAGATCCGCATTTGGATTAACCGTTTCGTTCTTGATGATGCTATTTCTTAGCCAGTATTATCATCTGGACAGAGAAATAATTTCCGTATTGAGTGTACTCGGGGGATTAGTTTTAGCTTACAACGTTTTGCGTCATAGCAGGCATGTTGGTATAGCGGGACACAATAACATCAATATAATCGATGTTGATGTTCAAATAGAGGAACCAGATTTGGATGATGTTAAAAACATGGGTCCAGATTAATCTGATTGGTGCACTTGCACAGTGATGCTTACGCTGGACTGGTAATCGCCTCATATAACTCTCCACTACTTATCTACATCTACCAAACAATTTAGGGCTTCGCTATCGTTGTATTCTCATCATGTCCCATTTGATTACTTGTCCCAAGTACTCGTCAATCGAAGCCTCTTCTTTCAGGAGAGAATCCAATTCGATCGATCGATTTAGGTATTTCAAGCTGAGAGATAAATTGTTTAATCTTGCATGAATCCTAGCGAGATTGTAATGAGCGGAAGGGAAGTTGGGATCATTGTGGACAGCTGAGGAATAATAATCTTTTGCGAATTCTATATTATCAAGTGCTTCATAAAGAGCTCCTAGGTTGTTTAGCGTTTCGGCATATTCGGGATCTATTTTTAGGACTGCTTTGTAGTCTTTTATAGCGAGGTGATAGTCGCCTAATGAATCGAACGCCAATCCTCTATTATTTAAGGCTTCGATATCTGTCGGGAGTCTTTCGATCACGTTTGTGTAATCGTTAATTGCATCTTGTGATTCTCCTAAGAGAAATAACGTTTTAGCACGGTTAAAAAAGGCTTCTAGATTATTCTCGTTGTAATCGATTGCGGTGGTGTAGTCATCTATGGCCGATAGATGACTATCTATTTCATCAAAAGACGCGCCTCTATTGAGGTATGCATTTGATATGTCGGGCTTCAACTTTATTACTGTGTTAAAGTCTTTTATTGCAGCTTCGTGTAGGTCCAGTTTTGCATTCACCACACCTCTGTTGTAGATCGCTTGCAAGAATTCTGATTTCATGGATATGGCGTGTGTGTAATCATCAATCGCTTTTAAGCTGTTTCCAGTTTCATCATAAGCATTACCTCGTTGATAATAGGCTTCTGGAAGAGTAGGTTCTCTTTGGATAACGCGATTCAATGCTGTTAGTGCTTCTTTAGGTGTATTCAATCTAATAAGAGTTACGCTCAGATTGTATAGAGCCGTGATGTTACCAGGATTTGCAGATAGTATTTGTTGATAGATTTGTTCAGCACGCTTATATTGCTCGATCGAAAAGAATGCGTTAGCTCGGGCCATATCCAACTGGATATTGGATTCGGTAGGTCGTTGCATCAACAGATTGGCTATATTAGATTTTTCCGCTGAAGATATAAGGGGATAAGGCCTAGATACTGCTAAGAACGAGTTCCCTATGGAATGTTCGTTGAGATATGAAATCAGCCTCGATAATAAAGTAAATGTATCCGCCATAAAGACCATCTCTAATAAAGATTTTTATTCAGGATATCATCCTAGGTCTATTTTAGGTCATAGTTACATTGAATAATGTTATTAGCACTCTTACAATGTTATACCATCGAATATAGACTAGTTTTATTAAGGAGGATTCCCTGTGACCCAAAGTGCTGAACCTACTATTATAGTTTACACACATCCCGACTGCGCTTATTCTTCAGCTGCTAAAATGGATTATCGTCGTAACAAAACGGCTTATACGGAGATAGACCTGTCAAAGCAGCCCGACAAGGTTGAAGAGTTGTTGAGTCTGACTGACGGAGAACGCATAACTCCAGTTATTGTGTGTGGAGATCAAGTCACAATTGGATTCAAGGGTGGATATTGAGAGTTTTAATAGGAGACTGTCAGTCTCCGTATTTCGATATTTCGATTTAATCAATTATGTTCAAAATAACTGACTATTGGTTCTTGAGCCTACGGATAACCCATGTTAGTATTTTGCGACTTAGCAAAAAGGAAGGGTTATATGACTGCTGACATCGATAAAGATAAACAAGTAGCTTTAGAAATGGCTCTTGGAAGGATCGAAAAGGATCACGGGAAAGGGGCCGTCATGCGTTTGGGTGAGATGGCTGATCGGATTTCCACGGAAGTTATACCTACGGGTTCGTTAACATTGGATATGGCTCTAGGCGTGGGAGGTATCCCAAAAGGTCGAGTAACAGAGATATATGGCACAGAATCAGCCGGTAAATCAACATTGGCTATTCATATAATGGCGGAAACTCAAATAGCTGGGGGAACCGCCGCTTATATAGATGTAGAACACGCAATGGATCCCCAATACGCGGGTAATTGTGGGCTGGATATGGATAGTTTACTTATAGCCCAACCCGATAGTGCTGAGCAGGCTTTAGATATAACAGAACAGTTAGTCCGGAGTGGTGCTATTGATACCGTGGTAATCGACAGTGTTGCTGCTTTGGTTCCTAGAGCGGAAGTAGAAGGGGATATGGGTGATACGCATGTGGGATTGCAAGCTAGATTGATGTCACAGGCTTTAAGAAAATTAACTTCGACTATACATCACTCTAAGACCGCTGTAGTTTTTATTAACCAGATCCGAGAGAAGATCGGAGTGATGTACGGTAGTCCAGAAGTTACACCTGGTGGCAGAGCTTTGAAGTTTTATAGCTCAGTCAGGATAGATCTGAGGAGAACTGAGTCTATCAAGCAGGGTTCAGAAGTGATCGGGAGTAGAGTGAGAGCCAGAATTGTAAAAAATAAAGTTGCAGCTCCTTTTAGAGTGGCGGAATTTGATATTATGTTTAATCAAGGGATTAGTAAAATGGGAGACATGCTCGAGTTAGGAGTTGCCGCCGGAGTAGTTAAGAAATCGGGTGCTTTCTATTCGTACGGGGAGACTCGCTTAGGGCAGGGGCGTGAGAATGCAAAAGATTTCTTGTCCCAACATCCAGAAATAGCTGATTCAATCGAATCCCGCGTGCGGGGACAAGCTCCCTCTTTGGGTGAAGATGAACAACAGTCTCCGGACGAGAAGTTGCCTTTACCGGAAGTTCCGATCAACTCAGTTCTAGATACCAGAGATGAATCCTAGTAATATCTGATGACGGGAAAATCGTCGAAACAAAGTGCCGAGATCCCAGATCTCGAGGTTATTCCCGAGGCAGGGGACACATCTCAGGAGTTCCAAGACGCACTGAGAGCAGCATTGAGGTTTATCTCGTATCGTCCCAGATCAACCAGAGAAGTGGAGCGGAAGCTTTCGTTGAGATTTGGGGCCGAGGTAATCGGGAAAGTAACTCATTGGTTGTTTGAGAATAAATATCTGGATGATAAGCGGTTTGCGGCTCAATGGAAAGATTATAGAGACCGTTTGCGCCCTAAAAGTGTCAGGTTTATACGGAGGGAATTGAGGGCGCTGGGTGTAGGAGAAGATATACTCGACGAGCTTCTTGTTGATGGTGACGAAGAAGAAAATGCGTATAACGCTGTGATACGTTTGGCCCGTAGAAAGCAGGATACAGCTATGAATACGAACGGCATTAGTAAAGTAATCTACCCTTACCTGAGACGAAGGGGTTTCAACGACTCCGTAATTCGTGCCACTACCAGCCGTATAGCCTCAGAGTTATTTGCGTAAGGGTTGTATCGCTAAAAAGGTTCCGGCGATCGTAGCGATGATTCCGTAGAAGGGGATTAGGAATATACCCGGAATCTGTAATCCTAATATAAACGTGGCGGCAACCGTGGATCCTCCGATGGCTGCTAGAGCCGTACCGCGTTTACGGTTTACGGATCGACTAATTAGGTCTCCTGAGACGAACCCAAATGGAACCATAAACAAAGATATCAAGAGAAATGAGACCGCCCCAGGTATAACGAGATATATGAGCTGACTGAGGGCAAACCAGGAGATAGATCCAAGGATGATGAGCCCTATGGCAGTGGTAATTGACTTGATATAGTGGCTCGGTTTAACTTCGAAGGTGGGCATTGGGATGGGCTTGCCACATTCTTTACATCGTATGCCAACGTGGGCCTGAACCATGCAGTTCGGACAAATGGATTTTTGGCAATGACTGCAGGAGACGCCTGTCTCAATGTGAGGATGCCAGTAACAATGTTCAATGCTTAATGGTTCGGTGGGAGGGCACATATATAATTCGCTTCACCCTTATGATGGTTCTGCCCAAAGGAGCAAAAGAAGATTTACTCTAGGAGTTTGTGATTTAAGTAGATAGGATTTTAGTAATAACATTCAGGTTGATATTCTGCTGATCCAAAGGTTCCTATCGGCTATGTCCCTGTCATTCAGTAGGCGGTTAAAGTATATGCGTTTCTTTGACATGTCAGTAGGTAGAGGTTCTAAATCGGGGATGAGTCGTTTAATTACTATCAATATAATGCAGACAATAGGGATTAATATGGGAGAGGGTATGATGAACGACCAAATTAAGACGGAACATAACGCATAGAGAACCCAGACAGCTGTATTCCTGAAAAAAAGCCACCCAAATATGAATATTATACTCGATAATAGAAAGATTAAAGGCGTAGTTATAATCAATATACCGATGGTTACCAATATGCCACGTCCTCCTTTGAATTTAAGAAAGCAGGACCAGTTATGGCCGGATATAGACGCAAATGCAGGAAGGGCTATCAACCAGGAATTATATTCAATACCTAAAATTGCAAGTCCAAACCAAACAGGAAAACATCCTTTAAGTATGATGTCAAATATTATCACGGGGATAGCCCAGCGTATGCCGCAGTTAAAAGTTAGGTTACTTGCTCCTATATTTCGACTGCCTACCTGGCTAAGGTCGACTTTTAGAAGCGTGCCTACTACATAGGCTGAGGGGATAGATCCAACAGCATACGCCAAAATGCAAAGAACGACAAAATGAAACATTGGGTTAAGTGGCTATCCGAATCGCTTTATGATCCAGCGGCTCGTTTTAGTTCGAATACAGTCTCCAAGGGAGGTCCCATCGTACCTGGCAAAGCTTCTCCTGAGTTTCCGAGGCAATGATAATCGCTTCCGCCACAGGGGATTAAATCGTGTTTATTAGCTACGCCTGATAGATAAGTTATAGTTTCGGAACTGTACGCAGCATAGTGTACCTCCATCCCTTTTAGTCCTGCTTCTTTCAGTTCAGCAACTTTATGGTCTAGATCGGATAATGAAGCGGGGTGTGCTAATACTGCTACTCCTCCTACCTTGGTAAGTATCTCTACTCCTTCAGAAGGAGTCATTTTAGGTTGTTCGATATATGCTTTACCGTTTCTACCTAAATATTCTGCAAATGGCCCCTTGGGCTCTTTAAAATACCCTTTTTCTACCATAGCTAAGGCTATATGTGGCCTACCTACTGACCCATCTCCAGCTATTTCTTTCACTCTTTCCCATTCTATATGTATTCCTAAAGTCGCTAATTTTTCCACCATTAGACGTCCCCGCTCCAGACGTCCTTCGCGAAATTTGGTTAGAGTGGCCTGAAAGGAAGTGTCTCCATAATCCATGAAATAACCCAGCATATGAATTTCGTCTCCGGGAATATCAGTACTTAACTCTATGCCGGGTATCAAAGTAATTGATGGATATGATTTAAGGGCTTGATAGGCTTCTGCCAGCCCTTCGGTACTGTCGTGGTCCGAGATTGATATTACTTTAAGGCCCTTTCCAGCAACTAGATCTATTAATGCAGATGAGGTTAAGCGTCCATCTGATGCTAACGTGTGTAAGTGCAAATCAACTTCTGCAGCCATTTCCCCACCATGTATCGAAATTTAGATGTTGGACAAAAGGATTGCCCTATAACCGCCCCTACTAAATAGGGCGATCCTTTTGTTTATATATCCTCGTAATATCGGTGCAATGCCAGCCAGATGGAACGAACGATTTCATTCCATCTGGTCACCATTATCCATTCAGTAGAGCTTGATCTGATTTGACTTGGTATCCGGCCGTCTATCAGAGTAAGAACCATATTGTATTGTAATGACGGTTAACTTGATAAAGGTATTTTGTTAGACTATGAGTTGCTTAGCGGGCAATTTCCGTATTACGAGTTTCTCTGATAACTGTC
>ENA-UPTF01000508-UPTF01000508.1-marine-metagenome-genome-assembly--contig:-NODE-508-length-27219-cov-4.976715_pt1 | contig 27219 bp, 20 predicted proteins | sample MGYA00238166_ERZ767019 | MGnify/ENA primary metagenome ERZ767019 (study PRJEB28930, sample SAMN06266391) | marine metagenome | isolation source: Sea water from 250 m depth | place: Atlantic Ocean | study... | reverse complement strand
GTTTTTTGTTTGTGGGAGGAGGATGTTCTAACTATCGTTAACTATTCGACGATAACCTTGTCCTATTTTGTCATAGTTTGGCATACTGATTAAATAAAGAGGGGAGCCTTTATTGACTCCCCTCTTTTGGTATCTCTCGATGAGAAATGCGTACAGTTTAGATAGTGGGCGAGGAGGGACTCGAACCCGCAACCAATGGCTTAAGAGGCCACTGCTCTACCAATTGAGCTACTCGCCCGAAAATATAGTTACCTTATTTGATAATTAATTTCAATTTAAAAATTAACCAATTGATTTTACCATGAACTATTTTAGAATTTTACAAAATACTCACTTTATAGGTTGCACCAAATTTCCATCTACTATTATAATTGTTAGCCTCTTTTGGCAAAGTTTTTTTAAAGAAGATTTTGAATGAAGAGGTTGACAAATAAATCAAATCTAGATTATGTAACAAGTTTAGTTTGATAGGAAAAGGCTTCGAGTTGGCGTTTGGAGCCTTTTCTCGTTTTTTAGAATTTAATTTTATATTGTTCTTTGAAAATGGGGGCGATTGGTTTCGACGGGATATGAAACATGTCGGACCGCATGCGGAGGACGTCAGTCCCCTCCTAAATCATCTGGCAAATCAATATATGCCGATTACGGCTATATGGCTGCCGCTTAATTAATGCAGCCCGTTCCGGATTAGATGTGTCTATGGTTTAATCTAGGAACGTCGATTACATAGGCTGGTCCTGAATGTGCCTGCGAATTCAGGACAAGATTCAGTAGGCTGGCTCTGTTTGTTTGGGTCTCCGGTTGAAAATGGAGTAAGAAAAAAATCGGAAGACTAAGCATGTAGACGTCTTACATCACTCTTTTTCGGACGGGAGTTCGATTCTCCCCGCCTCCACTAAATAACCTATATACTTGCCTGTAAAAAGAAAGTTGGCGTTATCCCAAGCATTATAACATTACTGACTATTGAACCTGTTGTGTATGGATTATACCGCTTATGGCTTATGTTTTCCCGATTATAAAGATTATATACTGAAATACCAGTATCTATTATCACTGAGTTTATTTGCCATTGTCTGGATAGAGTAACATCCAAATGATGCACTGGTTTTAATCGTTTATTATTACGCATTCCGGAATTGATTAAAACCTGATAATTATTGGAGATAATTATTTCTTTTGGATCAGTATAGACCCTCCCTGATGAATAAACCCAATTTGCTGCTAAATTCCATTTCCATAGGGAAGTCAATACCACATTTTTGAATTCATGGGTAATATCATGATCTGCAGGAAAAGGCTTGCCTCCGTTTAAAATGGGAAAGGTGTATTCGGTCTTGTTCCACTGGTATGAAATCCAACCAGTAACCTTTCCACTTTTCCTGCGAGCAAAAAATTCTGTTCCTCTTGTCTCTCCTTTTCCAATAGGTTCTTCCGGTAGATTTTGGGAAAGATTCTGATATGGTAATGATAGTGAAACTGGAGATTGAAATCCCTGAAAGTCATACAGATTCCCTGACTGTTTTAAATATAGCCCAATATTAAAATCATAAGATTCCAATTTCCAGTGAACTCCCGTATGCATATTAACAGAGGATATAGGGGGAATTAATGGTGTTGATAAGAGCCAAGAATTTTGTGATCCACGGGTACTTTTTGGACTATTGAATTGGTGCAGAAACTGATGATATTTCCCTATAGATGTTTCCAGGGTTAGCGCTTGATTGATTCTGAATGATGCGGATAATCGCGGTGAAACATAATAATTATTGAGTTCTGAATAATAAGTTGCCCGAAAACCAGCATTGAGCGTCCAGTTTGATGTTGGAGCCCACTTGTCCTGGATATACATAGCATGAAGATAACTGGTTTGATTTAGATGTTCTTCTGCATTTAATGTATCGGATATTCTTATCGTATTATAATTGGTTGTAAGGATTGATTCCTCAAAACCTAATTCAATATGATGTCTTTGCAATGCTTTTGAGCTCTGATTCAAGCGGATCATTTTATCTGTGTAAATGTTTTTTTCATTTGATGATCCAATATCCATTTCTGTCCCGGAATCTGTGGCCAGTTGCTTGATGTCATATAGGTTCTTATTCTTTGATGTAGAAATGTTAATCTGTGTTTCCCATAAAGGGTTCCAATAATAAGACCATCCCAAAGCAATCCCATCATTAGACCATATGGTTTCTTCAACAGTCCGGGTTGTATCATATAAAAAAATGTTTTGGAATCCCCAGAATGTTCTATCTTCCTTTATAGAGTCAGATCCCACTGTGTATGTAAAAGAAATCCGATTTTTTGGGGAAACTAACGTTGAAAACACTGCTGTAATATCTTCGAAACTGAATTGTGGTGTATAATTTAGGTCTTGATCTTCGTTCGCTGATGCACCAATAAGATTAAATCGGTCATCACCGGTCACAAAGTCTTGAATTGCTTGATATAAGTTTGAAAGAACCAAATTATTACCCTTACGAGCTGTAATGATACAACTGCCACGAGAAAAAATTGGTAGCTCTGCTTGAACATTATTTATCATAAGATTTGAATAAGCTCTAATATGTGGTGAAACTGTATTCCCAACCTTGCTGGTAAGCTCGATGAGTCCTGATATTCTTCCTCCATAACGGGCGGGATATCCACCTTTATAGACCTGTATATCTTTAATTGCTATGGTCTGTGTATTACTTAGAAACCCAAACATATGACCATCCTTGTAAAGGGGCATACCATCCAAAAGGATAAGATTTTGTTCAGGTGTGCCTCCCCGGATATGAAGTCCAGCCGTACCCCCCAGTCCCTGATGAATACCGGGGATTAATTGTAAAGATCGAAAAATATCCACCTCTCCTAGATTTGGGAGGGTAGATATATGCCTTGGTGAAAAAGATATTTTACCAGGTTCATTTCCCGTGTCCATGAATTCGCGGGATTCACCAGTAATAAGAATATTCTTTGAATACAATATTTTAGGTGACAGTTCGATATAAAAAAATCTATTATCATCTTTGGGGAAAACTATGTATTCATTTCCAGTACTATAACCAATATAGGATACAAAAAGAGTACAGGATTTTACCGGTATTCCTGTTAAGGAGAACATGCCATCGGCATTGGAAATACCACCTATATCCAGTGAAGGTATAAAAATATTAGCGTATGGTATTTTTTCCCCGGTCTCCTTTTCAACAATACATCCGGCCAGAGAAAATCGCATTGGATCGGAAGGCTTGAATATGGTATACTGGTCTCCAGATTTTTTCCAGGTTAAATCTGTTTGCATAAGTAGAAGAGATAATGCCTCATCTGTAGAACATTCATTACATGCGGCAGAAATCGGCTGTTCATCATTTAACTCATCCGGAAAGATGATTAATAGTTGATATCGATCTATAAGATCATAGACGGCAGATTGTAGACTGATGTTCTCATAATTATAATTAATATTCAGTGATTGGCTATAAATAACAGCCGTGAACAACCAGAAAAATGGTTTGGAATAATATTTTGGGTTAAAGGATGGTACAAGTGTCACCATCGAATTTAAACTCCCGCTGAGTCAATAGGGAAATAGTGCTCAAAACAGAGTTTAAATTCTTGGTATCGATATCAATAACACCAGTCACCGTAATTTCTTGGAGTGCAGGTTCAGAAAATTTGATTTCTATATTAAATGTACGTTCGATTTCCCCACATACATTAGTTAGAGGCATTTTCTCACAGACCAGTTTATTGTTTAGCCAATCTGGGTAATCTTTATAGGATGGCATTGCAGGTATAGTAGATATGTTATTTGGGTCAACTATGGTCATTTCACCCTCTTCCAGTATTATGGATTGGTCATTGTTTTTAATCTGGACGGAACCTTGGTTAACCCCTACCTCTAATCCATCTCGGCGTGCTCTCACGTTGAAAAGAGTCCCCAGAACTTGGATTTCAGCAAGTTCTGTAGATATAATAAAAGGTAACGGTCCCTTTTGTACGTCAAAATAAGCTTCCCCCGATAATTGAACTTTTCGATGGTCACCATTAAAATCTTTTTTATAGGAAAGTCTGCTTTTGGCATTCAAATGGATTGTTGAACCATCTGTCAAGAGTACTTTTTTGTCCAGTTCTCCCGCATCGGTTATAATGTGTTCTGTATTAAAATATTGATAGGCAAATGGGATGAATAATATTGCCATAACTGTTAGGGCAACGGCATAAGTGATTTGTGGCCGCCAACTAATCAAATGTTTGGTTAATAGGGAAGATTTTCGCTCTGTTTTCTGGTCGGAAATAGTAATACGTTGTTTAACCTGTAACCAGGAATCATCGCGATTCGGCGGACCTGGCAATGAAATTCGGGAACTATACTTCCAAATGAATTTTTGTTCTTTATCAAATTTTTTCATAATTGGGTCGAATAACAACAAATCTTTTGACCTGGCGCTATTAACATAATGTAAACGGTGATTTTATCATTTTTACTCATAAATAATTCTTAAGGTTCTTTTTTAATATTTTCAGGGCGCGATAGATTTGATTTTCAACGGTACGGATGCTTAGATCTAATTCTGTTGCTATTTCAGGATTGGCCATGCCATTAATACGGCTGAGAATAAAAATAATACGACATTTTTCTGGGAGTTTGGCATTAACAATACGCTGAATCTCTGCCTGCAATACATCTGCCTGGATACCGGTCTCAGGATTATCAAAATGAGAGTCTCCATGTTGCGGGACAGAGTCCTTATGGCGCTGACGAACTTTCATATGTCTAAAATGATCGTAGCATAGATTCGAACTTATTCGGGCAATGAGTGAGAAAAAGGATTTGGTTGGTTGTAGTCTCTTGCGATTTTTCCAGACCCGGATAAAGGTTTCTTGGGTTATATCTTCAGCAATGTCCTCATCATGGACACGATAAACAGTAAATCTGAATAATGAATCATGAAAATCATAAAAGAGTTCTTTAAATGCAAAACTATCAGATGCCCTTACACGTTTTAATAATGATTGTTCTTTACTGCCCATGGTCTATAAGGATCAGGAATTTAAAAGCGATGTCTGTTGGATAATAGGTTCCTGTTTTTTTATTTAATATTCATGAATAAACAATAAGAACAAGATTATTAGTGAATGATATAATAGGACCTATCATGAAAAAGCAATTTTCAAGAAGAACATGGTGAAGAATTAATTGTTGTCTTGCACTTTATCGTTTATGGTTGAAACTTCCTTTTTAATGAGTCTGTTATTTTGAGGGAATAATGATAAGATCAAATTATACCTATAATGGAATGTACATCAGTGAACACGATTTTATCGTGCCACTGAATTACAATGATCCAGATGGGGAAAAGATTTCGGTCTTTGTTCGTGAAGTATCAATGGATCGATCGTCAGTTAAAGATCTACCGTTCTTGGTGTTCTTTCAGGGAGGACCAGGGCACGAATCTCCAAGACCAATCACTAATTCTGGTTGGATAAAACGAGCCACTCAGGATTATCGGGTCTTGTTATTGGATCAGCGAGGTACAGGGAGAAGTTCTCCAGTTACCTTTCAAACCATGAAAGGGATGAGTGGTCAAAGAATGGCTGAATGGCTTCAACAGTTTCGCGCAGATAATATAGTGCGTGATGCAGAGACCATCAGGCAAGCACTAATTGGTACTGAAAAATGGTCTATCCTTGGTCAGAGTTTTGGGGGATTCTGCGCGACGCATTATTTATCCTTTTATCCCGGTTCATTAGAGACAGTATTCATAACCGGAGGTCTGCCGCCCTATAAGGCCCATCCGGATGATATTTATCGCCGTACTTATAAAAAAGTGGAAGAAAAGAATAAATTGTTCTATAATACATTTCCAGATGCACATGACCATGCCCACCGGATAGCTGATTTTTTGTCAAAACATAATGTTCATCTGCCAAATGGAGATTCACTAACAGTAGAACGTTTTCAACAATTAGGACTCCAGCTGGGATTTAGTGATGGTATGGCAACCTTGAATTTTTTGCTCGAAAGTGCGTTTACTGGTCAAGAGTTGTCCTACTCTTTCCTTAAGAGTATAATGTCATTACAGGGTTTTGATACAAATCCCATCTTTACCGTATTGCATGAAGCTTGTTATGCACAAGGATTTTCCACGAACTGGTCTGCGTATCGGATTCAAAAAGAGTTTCCTCAGTTTGAAGTGAGAGATAAAGATAATTTTTATTTTACCGGAGAAATGCTTTATCCGTGGATGCTGGACGATTTTCAGTCACTAAACCCGTTAAAAAGTGCGGCTGAACTCTTGGCTGAAAAAAATGATTGGCCTATCTTGTATGATGAAAAGATTCTCTCAGTAAATAAGGTCCCAATAGCAGCAGCGGTCTACACGAATGATATGTATGTAGATAGGGATTATTCTATCGAGACAGCTGAAATTATCAGAGGAATTGAGATTTGGGAGACAAGTAAGTATGAACACAATGGGTTGCGCAGTGACGGAAAAAATGTATTAGATTTGCTTTTTAGTAGGATAAGTTAAATTGCGCTCCGTTTTTCCGAGGTTAACAGATTAGAGAATGAAGAATAGATACAATAAATATTTTGCAAGTATTCTTACGGGTATTTTCCTGTTTGCAGGATGTTCGGCGTTCAAGCCTCCGCAGTACCCTGAAGTGATCTATAATGACCGAAAGCCACTCATATCCGTGACCTATGAATACGGAGAGATTGATATACAGGCATCCTTGGTTTACCCAGGGCTTAGACCGGATGGACTTATAGTACAGGTATTCTCTATGGGTGACACAATTCGACCATTACTATCTCTTCATCAAGAAGTATCGGATCTTATTCAGGTTTATCTCCCTCAGGGAGTATTTGATATTGAAAATGAAACAAATTTTATAAAGGTCATACCGCAACACCCGGATTTTGTACCGGTCTGGTCACCCTTTTTAGGAATCGAATTCGGCTCAATAATTTTGGATCCGATATATATCCTACCGGAGCCTCTTAATGTGACCGGAGTTGTAAAAAACCAAATGACAGACAGCATCTTGGTCAATGTGGATGTAGCCATATATGAATTGGATCAGCTTTTGCAGTTGACCCATTCAGATGCACAAGGGAATTACGCTCTGACCATTCTTGGTGAGTATAAGAATAATGAGGATCTACGTATCATTGCTGGAACTGACCTGATCTTTACTCCTTTCCGAAAAGATATCTTTTTTGGAGAGAGAAAAGATCAAATAGTCAATATTGGTATTGGTCCAAGCCAGACACTTGCTGAAATGGGTAACATCTATATTACGAATAAAGAGAACGTGCATTTTCGTGATGAACCGCATATTGGTGGAACCACTCAATTCTTATTGCCCAAGGGAGAGCCAATAGTTGTACAGTATGTATCCAAAGGACTGTATTTTGGTACTATTGAAATTCCCTTGGAATCTGGGGTCCGGTCCCAGGTGAGCGGATGGGTCACTAGGGATGATACTGACCTTCTTTTCTTTGAGAATATATTCAAAACAGATGATGAAAGTGATCAAGCCCTCTAAACAATTCATGGTCCATTGGATAATGGCAGGTGCTATCTTTGGCCAGATATCCTTATCTGTTAATGCCATACCGGAAAAGGTAGAAGTTATTCTGGATGGAAATTCAATAGGAAATACACCAATACGCAAGAATACCATTACACCTGGATCGCATATGTTTGAGATCGAAAAGAAAGGTTATGCACCCATCAGCTATGACATATATGTCAATCCATCTAAAGCGATCAATCTGGATTTCTTCATGAACCCGATCTATGATATCAAATTCAAGACCGAACATACAGGACTCATCTTTGAATTGAATGATACTCATCGCTGGACCGAGGAAACTATAGGCCTGCAGTTGGAAGCGGGTGATCATCATCTACGAGTGTTCAGGATGGAAGAGATCATTGATGAACAGGTCATACTAGTCGATCAACCCATGACCTTCCAATATTATTTAAAGAAATAACCAAAGGTCCTTCTCCAATAATGAAAGCTATAATTATACTGATCAATTGGGTCTTATGTTTCGGTCTGCTTCATGGGGGCGATTCCTTCCCGACCTTACTTATCATGAATCATATCGAATCAGGATCAGTGGACCTTCTTTCAAACTTGAATGAGGACTTTTCTTCGGGGAATCTCAAGTTTAATGATCCAGAAGATGATTTTTTCTCACCAGTAGATAGTTTAGAAAATCCTGCTTCTGGTCGAATGAAACTTGTTCGTACTTTGGGAAATGAATTCGATGTAGACTATGTTCTTTTCAATCAGATTATTGATGACAGTGCCCGGTTTTTACTGGAAGGGCAGATGTATAATACTCGATCTGGTGGAATGGTCCGTAGAAGAATACTCGATGTCACTAATTATTATAAAGGTCAGATGAATGAAATGAGACTCTGGGTCGGTGACGTTCTTAATGCTATGAACAAAGATTGGGTCGAGTATCGAGAAATGATCTTGTTTCCTGATCCCGAGACCATAGTCCATGATAAAACACCTGCAGGCGCTATGGCACGCTCCCTGACTGTTCCTGGATGGGGTCAGGCCTACTCGGGAAAGAACCGATCAGCTATCGCTTGGTTTGGACTGGAATCATCTCTGGCTGCAACCATTTTAGCTTTTTATTCTGAATACGACAGGTCCAAAAAAGCATTTAATGAGAATACCCTATTATACGAAGCTTCATCAGAGCAGTACGAGTTTGATTATTACCGCACAGAAGGGGAAAAAGCTTGGCAAAGACATAAGGACTATAATAATTATATGATATATACTGCTGCCACTGCGGGTACATTTTGGATCGTTAATAGTATCCATGCCTATATTGTAGGTCCGCGACCCAAAAAGGATATTCTACAGAAATGGGATGTTATTCCCCCTGAAAAATTTCAGGAAGAATAAAAATTAATTTTCATCCTAAAATATTATTTCTTCTTCTCTTATTTGTTTTTTCCTGTAGCATAGAAAAAAAGGCTTTTGATAATCCGGTAGATATAGCCGGCGATCAGGCCCCAGACCCGCCCTATCTGTCATTCTTTCCGAAGTTGCAAACCACATCTGTTGCAACTATATGTTCTGTAGGGGCTTATATAGTTTTTGATTCTACCTTTGCGCCCCCTTTCGCTGGCGTTCATCTGAATATAGAGTTTGATGGGTCGCTTTTGGAGATAGATACACTCATCCCAGGCTGGATAGGTCCCGGTAGCATGACGGATTCAAACCAGACCACTCCCTTGTTCACTTATACGATAGATGGAGATATGCTTGATATATTCAGTTACTATCTGGACACAGAAGAAACATCCATCGACAGTGTGACTCATGTAGCGGAAATATTATTTAATCCCCTTCAGACTGGCACGACCGAATTGCAGTACGATACTACACAATGCGAAGTGATTCAAACAAATGATACCATTATCCAGATCATGGGTTCACGCACAGCCACTATCACAATCGAATGAGACCTAACAGATTCTTGATAATTTCAATTTTCTATCTTTCTTCACTTGAAGGAGATGTTTTGTTCAACGAGGGTTTCAATACGAGTGGGGTATGGCCAGATGGTTGGACCTATGAATTATCTATAGATCCTGATACAGGGGAACCTTTTACCACTCAAAATTGGAGAATAAGCACTGATTGGCAGGAGCCTGATTCGGGATACACCCCTCCGGGGGCTGTGTTCGAATATTATCCCCGGCTCGAAGATTTTGATCTTTCTATGGTAACACCTGATATCGATGTGGGTACTAATAATGCAGTAATGGTACGATTTGATATAGCCCTGCATTTCTATAATCCATCAAATGAGACAAATGGAATGAGCATTGAGTATGATGGAGGTGGAGGCTGGATAGAGATCCTGAACTATGAGATCGGTCCCGGTGCTGGTTTTGTAGAGATCGATCTTAGAACTGAATCTTTCACTGCGAACATTGATGGAGGGATATTAAAGGTACGCTGGAGAGCCTATGGTACTGATTCGTGGTTCATTAATGCTTGGGTCATTGATAATGTTAGAGTATTAACGCTCCCAGAATTCTCATATGTCCATATTGAATCAAATAATGACGTAGATAATCAGGCTGCCATGGAAGGTGATGATGTTACCCTGTCCCTTACTACTGAAGCTACCTTGGTAGCGCTTCCCTATGTCCAGATGAATGGCAATGAGATAAATGTGGTCGCCCTAGGTGGGGGATCGTTTCAATCTCTTTACGTGGTCCAGGATACGGATGAAGATGGTCCTTTAGTTTTTTCTGTGGACTTTACTGATATAGATGGTATTGACGCCAGTACGGTAACAAATACTACGGATGAGAGCAGAGTTATAATTGACCGTACTGGGCCACCACCTTTTTCGGTCGGGGATGTTATAACCACTGGAGGAAATGTTTTCGCAGGAAAATGGAATAGCACCAATACGGGTTTGGAAATGGATGTACAGGTACCTGAGGATTCAGCTGTTGTTGAATTCAACTATTATGCAGGGAATTCTCTTTCCTTTGATGGCTCAAACGATAATGTGACCATACCCGGGGACAACCTTTACCAGTTCAATGATAATTTTACTGTAGAAGCATGGATCAAGCCGGATTCCTGGTCTGACTACGAAGGTTTTCTTAATTACGCTATGGATGGAGGGGGAAGTAACCAGGCTGGGTTTGGTTTTGTCTTTTTTGCCACAGGCTGGCGTTTTTATCTCAAAACCGAAGATTATGATGATGATTATGCTACCATGGTAAGTGCTTCAACGCCTGTTGGTCAATGGACCCACTTAGCTGCGACCTATGATGGCAACATACTAACACTTTATCGGAATGGATCAATAATTGACCAAACTGGGGTCACAGGAGATGTTATCTGGTCGGGGGCGCCAGAAGATGTACAATTAGGAGCCTTCACCAAAGAGGGTACAATAAGGTATTTTGATGGAAGCATGGATGAAATTCGTTTTTGGAATGTTGTCCGTACATCATTTCAGGTCAAAGGATTCAGAACCACAAGTTTGGAAGAAAATGAACCTGGTCTGGTAGGATATTGGAAGGCAGATACTGCTACCGGTAGTGTTCTCTATGACCAAACGGAGCATGAGAATAACGGTACAATCAATGGTGCTACCTGGGTCACTGGAGATTCACCTCTTAATTTCTTTGAACCTGTTTATGATACGGGTGTAATGGTTGGAGCAACATACCAGTTTCGGGGAAGGGTAAGTACCAATGATCTTGAAGCATTCGGTGAAAAGGATACCGTTACAACCGCTGATGTTGCTGCCATGGTGAAGACCATATCGGAGACTCAAGGATCATTCGAGGCTATCACAGATTTCTCGCATCAGGAGACCGCGTCGATCTCAGCCTTGTTATTTGATCGAGCGGGAAATGTTTCAATAGGAGATATCAGCACTACCGAATTAACAATTGATTTGGTTACAAATGATCCCGATCCGGTCAGTATTGTATCAAATAATATTAATTCTGTTTCTTTGGCCAAGACCGGTGATTTGATCACAATAACTATGTCTTATGATGAGGATGTAAACACTCCGTCAGTTACCATAGAAGGCAATGAATCTTCCGTAACAGTAATAGGTAGTGAACAGTTCAAGAGTGAATATGTATTGACCGGATCTGAACCAGAAGGCATATTAGATTTTGTTATCGAAACAGTTGATTATATGGGTAATCCTGGAGATTACAATACGTCCACGGATGGTTCCCATGTGGTCTATGACAGAACGCTTCCAATACTATCCTTGGTAAACATTGCTTCTAATAATGAAGATACCACATGGGCAAAAGTAAATGATATTATACGTGTTACATTTACTGCCAGCGAGGCTCTTTCTTCTAACTCAGCTATAATTGTATCACAAGATGCAACAATCACTGATTTGGGAAGTAACCAGTTTCATGCAGATTATACGATGACAGATTCAGATCCAGAAGGAGAAATAACTTTTGAGATTCTATTCTCTGATCTAGCGGCGAATGAAGGGGTTCCTGTTAGTATTACTACTAACAGTACCAAGGTAATATTTGATCGGACACCACCTATAGATTTCACTGTTGGGGCTTTGCTTTCAACTGGGGGAAATGAGGTGGAAGGTATATGGAACCTTACCAACACCGGTATGGATATTCTTGTGCCCGTTGCGAATGATACAACACTAAAGAATGGCACCATCCAGTTATTTGCAAAAGTTGGATCCAATGATTTTGATTCACTAGGAACTTCAGAAGTAATACTATCCAGCGATTTAAATACAGATAAGGTTATCTCGGTGTCAGGGGAGTTGATAGAGGGGTTAACTGGTTTTGCGGAGGGAGAGAACATATATGTTAAAGCGGTAATGACCGATCGTCCTGGTAACAGCACTGAAGGATCCCAGAGTACTACAGAGGTCTTGATCGATGAGACCCCTGCAGTCTTAAGCCCTATATCCGTAGCATCTAATAATGCTAACACTGCACTAGCGATAGTGGGAGATGAGATTATTCTTACTGTCACTGCCAGCGAGGAACTGACCGAAATATCGGTCACCATCAGTGGCCAGAATGCAGTGGTTTCAAACATAGAGGGAAACCAATTCATGGCTGTCTATATAATGGTAGATGGTGATACAGAGGGCATAGTAACATTTAATATAGGATTCACCGATATACGGGGCAATCCGGCAGATGGTATCAATACAACAACTGACCTTTCTGAGGTCACATTTGATAATACTAAGCCAACACTAAATCCGGTCTCAATTATATCGAATAATACCTGTCTGGGTGGCAGTGGGGCCAAGGCAGGTGATATAGTAAGTATTACTTTCACAGGAGAAGAGCCGTTATTATCTTGGAATGCGATCATTCTGGGTGATTCAGTGGATGTTATTGATCTCGGATCGAACCAATATCAAGCGGATCGTGAACTTATGGATACTGATCCTGAAGGGAATGTCACTTTTCTACTCCAGGTCGTGGATATGGCGGGTAATATTAGTGATGATATAATCGAAACAACGGATAATTCAGATGTAATAATTGATCAAACCCCACCTTTATTAAGTTTTGTACACATAGAATCCAGTAATGAAATATCACCCTTTGAAGCAATTCCTGGATCCGATATTGTAACACTCACATTTCAGGGTAATGAGTTATTGTCTACTGCTTCTGTGACCATTATGGGGAACTCTATTGATGTAACTAACGATGGTGATACCTACTCGGCAGAATACAGCATTACTGAGGATGATTCAGGTCTTGTAACATTTTCAATTGATTATTCTGATTGTCCAGGAAATCCTGGTGAGACGGATAGTACGACAACGGATGAAAGTTTTGTCAATATTGACTCTGGACCACCTGAAATGCTATCAGTGAGTATATATTCATCCTATGGAGATTCTTCATGGGCTAGAGTGGACGATACTGTTACGGTCAGATTTGTTGCAACCGAAACATTAGGGGAGATTAATATGGTAATCGCTGATCAGACAGTGGATGTCAATAAGGTAATACATCCTGGTACGATCTATGAGGGTAAAAGGGTTATGACAGATTCTGATAATGAAGGAATCATTACATTTAATATAAATTATGCTGATACACTTGGTTCTCCAGCTGAAGAAGATGCAAGCTCAACCACTGATGGTTCTAGTGTTCAGTTTGATAAGACCAGTATTCAGATAAGTGACCTCTCATTGGTTACGAATAATGCCTATAATGATTCTTTAGCAAAGACAGGAGATGTTGCTACACTGAATTTTTCTATTGATGACGCGATCCGGTCCTTAACAACAACCCTAGATGGAAATGAGATCTATCTATCACAAACCGGGTTCGACCTTTCATATGACCATACCTTTTCCGATAGTAATAATAATGGCACTATCGGTCTGAGTATCCTGCTTATTGATTCTGCGGGGTATGAAGTGGATACCAGCCTTAACCGAATCTTTTTTGATAAGACCAGGCCGGGTCTGTCCGATATTTTGGAAGGGTCCCATATAATAGACCTGACCTATACTCCTTATGATGATTCCCTTCACCTCTCTTGGTCTGCAATCGACCTGGAGTCTGGTCTGCGCAATGCGTTCATGGCTATTGGTTCCGGATCAGGCCTGTCTGATATAGTAAGTTGGACAACAGCTGAAGATCATTCAAGTGGTGCGATAACAGGAATATCACTCGCAAATAATTCAACATATTATGGTGCTGTTCATCTTGAAGATTTGGTAGGGAATATGTCTGACTCACTGTGGGGAAATGGAGTCATAGTGGACATAACACCTCCGGAGACAGGTTATATCTGGGATGGATATTTAATGGAGGATATAGATTATACATCTGACTCGACAGAACTGTATGTGCGCTGGGAGGATTTTTCAGATAATCAGATCATCGATCATTTTGAGATGGCGTTGGGGACTGGATATGATACGACCAACATCATTAATTGGTGGACAACAAATCAAATGGATAGTGCACGAATCATTGGATTAGATCTAAACAAAGAAGTACAGTACCATGCTTATCTCAGGGCGGTAGATGGGGCCATGAATGTTTCTTCTGTGATCTCTACGGACGGGATAGAATTTGATAACGAACCGGCCAAGATTGTTTCTATCAGTCCTGATTTTGATTTATTTCAAGTGTTATCCATCATTAGACCGGATACAATTCAGATTAGGTTCAATAAACCTATGCTTGCTTTTGATTTGGACATTGTTTCAACACAGGATACATCACTGAATTTCACTACTATCGCCCAAGACTCAGGAGTGATAATTGCGTTGGAGGACACTATATATGGCTTCGAAACAGTTTCTGTCTTTCTGGACACTGTTCTTGCTTTCAACCTATTGAATTTTTCCGATACGGTGCTATTCCGGGGTGAGCTCTGGGGTGATCTGGATAATAACTACCAATTATCGGTTGAGGATGTTCTTCTATTCAATCAGAAATGGCCAGATAGTACTGATTTGGGTCCTATAGCTGGTATCCCCCCTTATGTACGTCCATTACCGGATGGACAAGCTGATCTTAAGGACTTAATTGCTTTTGGGAAGATGTGGGTCTGGTATTATCAGGATCATATTTTACCTTCTATCAATAATACTATTAGGATCTTGCCTGAAAAGCTCAAGGGGACTCTTAAAGAGAATACTCTTACCGTGTTCATTCCCCCTGAAACGCATGCTGGGGAAATGGTTTTTCTGGATGCATCGATCAATGTGAATGAGATAGGATTACAACAGAGAAAACCAGGCACATTTATCTTTAATGTGAATGATACGCTCCACCAACATATGTTCTTCACATTTGCAGATAGAACTGGTATGGATTCGATACTAGTATTTTCAATACCGACTCCTCCCAACGGTGAGTTTCAGGCTATTGTTAGTTATCGTTTCTTGGATGGGAATGTTCAAGAAATAGGTCGCGGTATAGGTGAACTTGATCTGCAATTATTGCCTGACAGATTCATAGTGCATCAAAATTATCCAAACCCGTTCAACGCTGAGACCATTATCCATTACGAGATTCCTGATCCGCAACCCATTTCTATTCATATTTATGATCTTTTAGGCAGAAAGGTTCGATCTGCTGAGCAGATCAAGCATGAAGCAGGTAAACATATGTTCCGTTGGAAGGGTAATAATGACTTTGGGGAGCAGGTTAGCTCTGGTATCTATTTTCTACATTTATCAGCAGGAAAGGAATCTAAGAGAATGAAAATGGTTCTGCTAAAATAGAGTAGGATTACATTCTATCAGGTGCACTTATCCCCATTATCGAGAGTCCACTGGATAATACAATTCTTACACTGGATATGAGACCCAATCTGGCCTGGCTTAATGGTTCGTTTTCAGTGATAACTCGACATTTCCCATAAAACTTGTGGAAGCGTGCTGCTAATTCTTGGAGATAGTTAGCAATCCCCTGCGGTTCCAGGCTTTCCAATGCTGTTTCAATGATCTCAGGAAAATATACTAATTGCCTCATTAATCTTATTTCGTCTTTGTGGGCCAGTAAACCTGGATCAAAGTTCCTATTGATTCTATGATCTGTATGCATACCATGTTTTATGATATTACATATCCGTGCGTGAGCATACTGTAAATAAAAAACAGGATTTTTCTCTGATTGATCCTTGGCAAGGTCCAAATCAAAATCAAGATGGGAGTTCATACCTCGCATAATAAAGAAATATCGTACCACATCATGGCTTATTTCATTCATCAGGTCATCCAATGTTATAAAATCACCCATTCTTGTGGACATCTTTATTTTTTCCCCACCACGTAAAAGAGTTACAAATTGGTATAAAAGAACACGTATATGGTCTGTTCTCAGATCTATGGCAGAAAGTGCGGCCAATACATCAGGATAGGAATCAGCATGATCTGCCCCGAATATATCAACGATCAGATTAAAACCGCGCTCGATCTTTTCACGGTGGTAAGCGGTGTCTGGCAATCTATATGTAGGTTCACCGGAGCTTTTGATATATACCCGATCTTGTTTTCCACCCAGTGCTGTAGCTTTTAGCCAGGTTGCCCCATCTTTTTCGTAGATCAGGTCTTTTGATCTCAGATCTTCTAATAATTGTTCGATCGCACCCGATTCATAGAATGTTTTTTCGTTAGTGAACTGATCGAAAAGAATTCCCAGTTCATTAAGGCTGGATCTTATTTTTTCAAAGATTATTCTCTCGGAATTTGATCGGAATCGAGAATCTTTCTTTTTGATATTATCTCCAAGATCATCAAGAATATTTTGTGCAATATCTTTAATGTATTCTCCCTGATAGCCGTTCTCAGGAAACTCATATTCTTTATTTATTAGTTCAAAATAACGGGCAGCAACCGATTCTCCCAATATCTCCATCTGCTGTCCGCCATCGTTATAGTAATATTCTCGGGTTACCTGAAAACCATTCCACTCTAGGATATTTGCGATCGTATCCCCAAGAACAGCGTTTCGACCATGACCTATTGTTAGTGGTCCAGTGGGATTAGCACTGACAAATTCTACATTTGCAGTTTTTTTCTTTCCCGATGTACCGCGACCATATTGATCATTCTTTTCCAAGATCATTAGTATGGAATTTTGATAGAAAGAAGGATGGATTAAAAAATTGATAAAACCAGGGGGACTCACCGTGATATCATCAATATGGTCTAATTCTTCTTTCCTTAATATTTTGGCGATAGCATCGGCTATTTTGATAGGTGGTTGATTTACCTTACTACTCAGTAGTAGCGCAATATTAGTGGAAATATCGCCAAATCCTTCTGTCTTTGGTGGTGCTATCCTGAAATTGATATCAGGAAAACTCAGATCAGTAAGAGCTGAATGAATTGATTTATCTATGGATGTTCTTAATTGTTTAATTGGTGAACTCCCTTTGCGGTGCGTCTGCCCATAATTTCTCTAAACTATAATATTCCCGCTCAGTAGTACGAAAAACATGAACCACAATATCTATATAATCTAAAAGTACCCAGTGAAGTTTTTCATAACCTTCGATATGCCAGGGTTTAGAGTTTGTGCCTTTACGAATATTATCACAGATAGCTTTGATCTGCGGTTCTGTATCTGCTGAACAGATAAGAAAAAAATCTGTCAGCGATGTTAATTCATTCACATCCAATGAAATAATATCTTCGGCTTTTTTTTCTAATGCTTGCTCTGCTATTTGTTCCACCAGAGCGGCGGAAGAATCAGATTCTAGGGATTGGTCCGGCAAATCAAGGTCTGACGGATATAAAATCTACCAATTCGGTCAGGGTTGAGTAATCTTTTCCAAGAATAACTGTTACATCGATTCCAAGGGATTCATCTGGGCTGATTATCACATGACTACTATCCGTTACACTTATACCTAATGATGCAGCTACCTTTTGAAGGCTTTCCACCTTTTCATTCCGTTGAATGATTAGTGTGGTCTGGTACTGATGATGATCGGCATTGTCAGATCGAACCACATCAACCTGTTGTGAGCGAAGAAATTTTGTTGTTTTGGCGGCTAGGTCTGGGACTCCACAGCCGTTAAGTACTTCGATCTTGATATCCTGTATGGGATTTTGAATAAAAACATCCTTTGCCAATATTGGTTTTGTAGATGGTTCCGGAAATGTTACTTGAATAGGCACACCTTGGTGAGTTTGATTCTTGGAAAAGGAGTAAATAAAACCGAGTAAAAGAATCCCTGCCACTATAATAGCAGCGTTCAGGGCCATGCCTAATGATTCTGATTTTTTTTGGCGATTATGCCTTTTGCGAGGGGACACGGATCAACGCATCCTAAGATGGAAAGGTGATTGAGATCGATAGCTTTGGTAATATGGGGCATTTTGGAATCGAAGTTCAAAAAATGAATGTTTTGTGGGAGCATAAATGAGGCCAATATCATAAACTGCCTCCAATGAACTACCAGGTTCTAAACCTCCTTGCATGGTGTTAATGGCTGGCTGATATAATAGAATATTTGCATCTAACCGCAAATTATTCTTTGCCCAGTAGGTCAAATTGTTGGTATAGCCAGCCACTGATACTGATTGGCCTCCAATGTTCATCATAGACATACTAAAACCATGCTGCATATCGAATCGATTCGGATCGAATAGAGACCAACCTGAATAGTCCAATTCTCCATTAAGGTTCGTTGGAACAGACATATCAGGTCTGCTGGCCTTGAACTGCGCTAGGGCCAACCCAATAGTAAAGATGGTTAGTAGGAATGTTCTTATAAACAGCCGCATATATAAAATGAATTTAATAAAAGATTATTTGTTCCAAAACAACCAAGAATAATGAATATAATATTCAATTTATTGAGTGAGTTCGGGTTTCAATCACTGCTCCCCCTAAACAGATCTCCTTATCATAAAAGACAATAGATTGACCAGGTGTTATCGCGAATTGAGGCTCATTAAATTCAACTATTAGACTATTTTTATTCTTTTCAATGAGTCTACAGATAGCATCCTTTGTCCTATAACGTATCTTGGCTGTTAATACTTCTTTAATTGGTTCTGATCCTGAGATCCAGTGAGCTTGGGATGTTGTAAGAAATCTGTGATATAGTTCCGGGTGATCATGTCCCTGTCCAACAATCAGAGTATTTTGATCTATGTCCTTATCAGTAACGTACCAAGGAGCGTTCTTCTTACCGTATCCACCACCAATGCCCAACCCCTGTCTCTGACCGTACGTATAATACATCAAACCATCATGTTCACCTATTATCTTTCCTTCATCTGTGATGATTTGACCAGATTGGATAGGTAAAAATCTTTTTAAGAATTGTTGATAATTCCGTTCTCCAATGAAGCAAATACCTGTACTATCCTTCTTATCGTGATTATTAAATCCAAGCTCATAAGCTTTTTTTCTAACCTTGGCTTTTTTCCAATTCCCGATTGGGAATATACTTTTTGATAGCTGATCTTGATTTAAAGTGCATAAAAAATAACTCTGATCCTTCCCTGGATCTGCACCTCTATACAGTTGGAAAAGACCATTGGTCTTATCAATATGAGCATAATGTCCGGTTGCGATACTCACAGCACCCAGCTCAAGAGCATGATTTAAAAAAGCACAAAATTTTATTTCCTTATTACATAGAATATCTGGATTAGGAGTGCGTCCGGACCGGCATTCATCCAGAAATAATTCAAACACCTTCTTCCAGTATTCATCAGAAAGATCAATTGTTCTTAGGGGGATACGAAGGATGTCGCATACTTGTAATGCATCACGATGATCTTCAGTAGCTGTGCAAAATTCTGAGTCACTTTCATCCCAGTTCTTCATGAATATTCCTTCTACTGTGTAACCTTTATCGATCAACTCTGCTGCCGCAACAGCACTGTCAACCCCTCCGCTCATGCCAATTATGATAGTTTCATCCATTTTATATTATGATTTTAGAACTTTTTTCAGACCGGACACTAATAGTTCAATATCATCTCGTGTATTCCCGACCCCAAAACTAATTCTGAGTGTAGCCCTGTTTAAAGAGTCATCCACATTCATGGCATTTAAGACCACAGAAGGTTTCACATTGCCAACACTGCAAGCTGATCCACTGGAAACTGCAAGCCCGCACCGATCTAATCTTGCCATAAGTATATCTGATCTTCGCCCGGGGAATGCTACGCTAACTAGACCGGGTAAACAATTTTGCTGCTTGACATGAAAAACCACATCTGGACTTATCTTAATCAGCTTTTCTCTAAAGATCGTTTCCAATTGCTTCAAATGCTTGGTATGAGATGACAAATTATCCGTTGCCAACTTTGCAGCAAGTCCAAGTCCTGCAATACCAGCAACATTCTCTGTTCCTGCACGCAAGCCAGATTCCTGGCCTCCGCCGATCATAAGTGATCTGATTTTTTTCTTATCCTTTACGAACAGAACACCGACTCCCTTTGGTCCATAGAATTTGTGTGCGGATAAACTGAGAAAATCCACCCCTAGATAACTAGTATTAATTGGAATTTTACCCAGACATTGAACAGCATCGGTGTGCACCGGAATATTATACTCTCTTGCTATTTTAACGGTTTCTTTGATCGGTTGAATGGACCCCACTTCATTGTTTGCTTGCATGATCGAGATTAAACCAGTGTCTTTTTTAAGCGCAGGCACTAACATAGACATATCGACAATTCCTGAATTATTCACTGGTAGTAAAGTATGGCTTATGCCTATCGTGACAAGGTTCTTCAAAACTTTTATGACTGCCGGATGTTCAATAGAAGAAGTAATGACATGTTTTTTAATAGAGAATATTAATGCCCATAGGACCTGGTTATTAGACTCTGTTCCGCTACTGGTAAACAAGATTTGATCAGATGATGCTCCAATCGCATCCGCAACCTGTTTTCTAGAAGTCTCTATAATTATCCGTGCTTTTTGGCCTAAAGAATAAATACTAGATGGATTACCATAATTATTTTCATTTATGGATTTCATCAGTTCCTTCACTTCAGATCGCAGAGGTGTCGTAGCGCTATGATCAAAATATAGCATAGGATAAAGTTCAAATAGACATAGTCAAATAGAAAAGAAGTCGATGATCTTTGTTACATATTGTTTTGAATTGCGCCGTATTTGACTGTTTGCCGAAGATGCTTGTAAAAAGGAATTTGTCGTTCTTCAAGTCGATCAATTACTCTACTATTGTCATAGTCGAAACGGACAACATCCCATTTAATATCATCGTTAATAGTTAAAAATGCCACAGAACCACGTGGGTCATCATCAAATGGTAATCCTGTGGCTCCTTGGCATAGAATAGTAAGGTTTTCTTTAGATTCATTTCTCGGGATGTGAACATGCCCGTGGACAAATATGAAACGCTCTATTTCTTGGTGAGCAATAGTAACGGAGTCTCTCCAATTCAAAGCTTCCTGTATTGAAGGAGGATGGTCATCCCTTTGGTACCAGGCATGGGTAAATTCCACAAGAGTGGTCCCGACAATCTCACGATGAGCAACCTTCATTTTTCGGACAAATTCGACACCTGGGTCTCCCACTTTTTCAGCTGTCCATTTTTCGTTTTGCACTATAGCTTGGCAGATTGGGTCATCCGGGTCCATATCTTCAAGGGAAGGGCGCTCTTGTTCCCATATCCGTTCAAGTAAATATCGATCATGATTCCCTCTAATAAAAATGCAATCGGGAAGATTTGAAAGTATCTGCAATGTTTTCTCTGGATCTGGTCCAAGAGCAAAACAGTCTCCCAAACATATAAGCTGATCTATATTGGGTCTATCTGCGATTATCGATAGAGCCTTTTCCAGCGAATAAACATTCGAGTGTATATCAGTAATGATTGCAAACGTTTTATCAGACATAATGGACAAATATAAGTTTATTAGAATTCGTTGGGCAAGATATTAAAGAATTGTAGTGTTAAAATCACATTGAGAGAAGTAGATGAATAATGTAAAATTTACACCGCTATGACAGGATCTTCGATACTCATATTAGGTTCTATTGGATTGGATACGATTCAAACACAATATGGCAAACGTAATGAATTATTGGGAGGTTCGGCTACCTACGCTACCATAGCAGCTGGACTTTTTTCTCCAGTTCACTTGGTTGGCATTGTTGGCACTGATTTTCCCGAACCAGCTCACAAATTGTTACTTAAATATACCGCGAATTCTAAAAATCTGATTATTGAAGAAGGGCTCACATTTCGATGGGGTGGAAAGTATCATAAAAATGGAGATAACCGTGACACAGTTTTCACTGAATTGGGGGTATTTTCGGAGTTTGACCCGATTCTGTCTGATGAGAACCGTAAAGCCAAATGGGTCTTTCTGGCCAATATTCACCCATCCCTACAAATAGATGTACTGAATCAGTGTGTAGACGATCCTTTTGTGGTCACCGATACTATGAATCTTTGGATAAGAACAACACCCACTGAGTTGAACGAAATAATCAGCCGTACTAATATTCTATTGATCAATGAAAGTGAATTAAGAGAATATACTGGCATAAATGAAGTTCGAGCTGGAGCTGAAAAGATTTTGTTGATGGGTCCGGAAAAAGTAGTTGTAAAGTTGGGTAGCAAGGGAGCTATATGTATCGATCAGGATCAAGAGATCAAAACTGGTGTTTATCCAGTGCATAAAGTACTTGACCCAACGGGTGCTGGTGATGTTTTTGGTGGAGGTTTCATCTCTGGCCTATCAGAAGGATTGCCTATAATAGATGCGATGAGAAGAGGAACAGCACTAGCTTCGTTTTGTATTGAGGATTTTGGAGTTTCATTGTTGGATAATATTACAAAAGATGATATTGATCATCGTATATTCGAATTAGAGAACTGATCTACAATAGCTTGTTCAGATTCTGCAATTTCCTTTTAATATTGTTAAGTTCATTCATTGAGAAGAGAGAATTATGTTAACCCAAAAGTTTACTTATCTATTTCATCTTATATTTTTTAGTATGCTATTTGTTTCCTGTTCAAGTCAGGAATACACAACAGCGAAACTGGCTGTTCAGCAATCTGATTGGTCAAAAGCTGCTGAATGGCTTCCAAAAGCAATGGCTTTGGAACCAAATAACCCGGAGATCCCAATTGTCTTAGGAGTTGAAATTCATGCCCGGAATAAGAATTGGCATGAGATGCGAACCATGTTTGATAGAGCAATGGAGATAGACCCCAGTAAGAATGTCGAGGTCCGAGGTATATTTCTTCCCGTTAGTGATCAGGTGAATAATTATATTCAGTATTATTGGGCGGAACAGTTCAATGCTGGTGTGGAGATCTTTAAGAAGATACAGGATGATCCGGATAATAAAAAAAATCACTTGAGAACTGCGATTGAGAATTTCAAAAATGCATCCGTTATCAATCCAAGTGATGGTCAAACATATACAACATTATCAAAATGTTACTTTGATCTTGGTGATAAAGATGCTTCGGTAGACCTGATCAAAACAGCCGTGGAGAAGAATCCTGAAGATTTCAATGCGAATTTTTCAGCTGGACAAATTATGTTAAGATGCGGAATTCAAGGGGTAGATGTTCTACCCTACTTTGAAAAAGCGGTGCAGCTCGAACCATCTAATAGCAATGCTTTGCGAGAATTAGCGTCAGTGTATTATGATATTGGTCAAAAGAAGAGATCCATTGATGTTTTCAATAATGCGATTAACAATGAACAGGATAAAACCGTGAAGGCAGACCTATATTTCAATTTGGGTGTTATTCATAATCAAATGCAGAATTTTGAAGATGCTGAAATAGCATTCGACGAAGCATTTTATTTAAACGAAATGGATTATGAAGCAGCCTTAGGTATGGCCAGTTCTTATGAAGGATTGGGTGATAAGTACCTTAATGGTCAAGACGGATTCGAAAAAGATATGGACAAGGCAGCTCGTTGGTATCGTAAAGCAGAGAGAAAAATAAAAGATGTTAAGAGTATAGATATAGATAATAGTGCTGAATACCAGCGACAACTTGAATTGATACGCTATAAACGGGATATTGCCGAATCCAGTTAATCTTCAAAACCAAAACCGAAGAAAAAACAAAAGAAAAAGACAGCAGTAGAAGTACATAATGAAATATTAGAAACTAAAGGATTAAAAGAAAAATAATATTAAAAATGGGTCATTAATATATAAAACCATCATTATCCTAGTTTTTGACGTTTATTGAAATATCCATTTAATCCCCGATCTAGATTCTCATCAGTAAAAAGAGGTACATAATCAATCAGGTTCAGCCGGCACTCCCTTCTATAAAAGGATTGGAGTTCGGAGATTAATTTTGTGTAATCAGAGCGTATATGCCATGGCTCTGTCGTAATCTCTTCTCCGGTCTCCATATCTTTGAACCTTGTTCTATTATTGAAATCGAATTCCAGTTCTTTACGGTCCATGATATGAAACACGATAACTTCTTGTCGCCGATGACGAAAATGCTTTAATCCGTTCATAATATTCTCCGGCTCATCAAATAGATCGGAGATTAAGATTACCAAGCCGCGCTTTCTGATTCGTTCTGCCATTTCATGTAATACTGGTTCAATCTGAGTGTCTAAGCCAGGTGATTCAACTTCTAGGGTATTTAATAGTGTATTCAGATGTCCGGGAGTGGATTTGGGTGGGATAAAAGATCGAATTGATTCATCAAATAACACTACTCCTGCTGCGTCTTGCTGGTTAATCATGAGATATGATAAAGCTGCTAAAAGAAAACTACTGTATTGGAGTTTAGATACAGACCCACTTGTATATGCCATTGATCGACTAGTATCCAGTATAAGATGCGCACGTAGATTTGTTTCTTCTTCATAACGCTTTACATAGAGTCTGTCAGTTTTGCCATATAATTTCCAATCGATATGTCGAATCTCATCTCCCGGACCATAGGCTCTATGTTCAGCAAATTCTACACTGAATCCATGATATGGACTTCGGTGTTGCCCGATAATATAACCTTCTACCACCATACGGGCACGCAGAGCCATCGAGTTAAGCATCACTACCGTATCAGGTTGTAGATATTTTCGTTTATCTGCTATTGATGGCATGTTAAGAATCCAAGCTATCTATTAATTGAGAAACAATATCATCGACCTTGACCCCTTCCGCCTCCGCATTGAAATTTGGGAGTATTCGATGTCGCATTACAGGGGGTGCCAACGCTTTTATATCTTCAATATCGGGCGTGGCACGACCTTGAAGAACAGCACGGGCCTTTGCACCTAGAATAAGATATTGCGAAGCACGTGGACCTGCGCCCCAGTCTACCCATTGTTGGATAAAATCGAATGATGTGTCTTGATTAGGCCGGGTTGCAGATACAAGGCGCACTGCATAATCGATGACATTTTTTGCAACAGGGACCCTAAGTACCAAGTTTTGAAAATCTAGGATCTCATTTTTATTCAATATTTTTTGAAGATCATTCTTATGGCTGACCGTGGTTCCTTTTACAATTGCTATTTCTTCTTCCATAGATGGATAATCGATCTTCAGGTTGAACATAAATCTATCCAATTGTGCTTCTGGTAATGGATAGGTCCCTTCCTGTTCAATAGGGTTTTGCGTGGCCAAAACAAAGAATGGTTTATCCAGTGTATAGGTCTGACCACCAGCGGTCACTTTTTGTTCCTGCATAGCTTCTAAGAGTGCTGCTTGTGTTTTAGGTGGTGTCCGGTTTATCTCATCCGCTAGAATAATATTGCCAAAGATAGGTCCTTTGTAAAATCTAAAGGTTCGTTGATCTGTATTTGGGTCTGTATCAATCAATTCTGTACCAGTTATATCACTAGGCATAAGATCCGGTGTGAACTGGATTCGCTTAAATGATAGATCAAGTATTTCAGCCATAGATTTGATCAATAGTGTTTTTGCTAAGCCTGGTACACCGACCAAAAGAGTATGACCTCTAGTAATCATTGCAATGAGCATCTGGTTTAGGATCTCGGTCTGGCCAATAATTACTTTCCCTATCTCCGAAAAGAATTTATCTCGGGCCTTTCCCAGTTCTTCTAACTGTATCAGATCCTGTGTCTGTTCAGGCATTTTATTCTCTCAATTATGGTTGATTAAAAATTGCGGGGCGGAACTTACTTTGATTCCGTAACAGCAAAAAGTGAAATACGAATCTTTTGAGTTTTTCCGGATGTCGTTACAAATTTGATTACTTGTATTACGCTCAAAATAAAGAAAAGGTTTCTTTGATAGGTCTATGTTTGGATGAACTACGGTCCTTATCAGAGCAGATCGGAGAAGAAGCATTCCGGGGTCAGCAGCTTTTTGACTGGATCTATAGAAAGAATATTGATGATCATAATTTAATGACAAATCTGCCCGGAACATTTATAACCAAGCTTAGTGAAAAATATAAATTTCATCCATTGGTTTTGGCTCATTGCTCTGAATCAAAAAAAGAACCAACAAAAAAGTTTCTTTTTCGAACAGAAAATGGTCATATGATCGAATCAGTGCTTATGCATGATGGTAAACGGTCCACTGTTTGTTTATCCACCCAAGTTGGTTGTGCTGTGGATTGTCAATTTTGTGCAACTGCACAAATGGGATTTCTTAAAAATCTTACAGCTGGTGAGATGATAGATCAGTTTATTCAGATACGTTCGTTAATAGAAGAACCCAGGATTAATGTTGTCTTTATGGGAATGGGAGAACCGTTTTTGAATTATAGATCGGTCATACAGGCTGCAGAATTATTGCATCAACCTGATGGTATAAATTTAGGTTTTGATCGAATTACTATTTCCACGGTTGGCATTGTACCAAAAATAGAACGATATACTCAGGAAGGTCATCGTTATAAACTCGCGATCAGCCTAAATGGCGTAAGTCAGGAACAAAGATCAATGATAATGCCTATTTCAAAGGTACACACATTGAATGATCTATTGGCTGCAGCTAGGAAATATGCGAGTATATCGAGGAGAAAGTTAACGATTGAATATGTTCTTATAGAAAAATTAAATGATTCTCCGGAGGATGCGAAAACCCTTAAAAGACTTTTACAAGATATTAGATGCAAACTGAATCTGATACCATATAATGAGATAGGAGGGTCATACAGGCGGCCCAATGATGATAGGGTCAATGCTTTTTTAGCTCAACTTCAAAATGTTTCTTTGTGTTGAATAGG
>ENA-UPTF01000507-UPTF01000507.1-marine-metagenome-genome-assembly--contig:-NODE-507-length-27243-cov-5.027682_pt1 | contig 27243 bp, 23 predicted proteins | sample MGYA00238166_ERZ767019 | MGnify/ENA primary metagenome ERZ767019 (study PRJEB28930, sample SAMN06266391) | marine metagenome | isolation source: Sea water from 250 m depth | place: Atlantic Ocean | study... | reverse complement strand
CCAATAGCGTTCCGAGGTGAGCCTCAACCACGACTTCACGATCCGTGGCTACACGGTTGGCCAGATACCAAATCTGCCTCTGATTGTCGTGATCGTTGCCGCCGTGGTGGGACGGATGACTGAGCAGGGATCGGTCACTAATCGGCTCATGGACTCTGTTTTCTTGGTGAGCCTTAGCATCTGGAGTTATCTAGAGACCTTCGATGGCGCCAACGCATTTCGAAGAGCCCTGGGAATAGCCGGGTTTGTCCTCGTGGTGCTTTCAAGTTTGTAGGTGACCGTGGCATGTTCAACAAACAGTCATCGAGGACATGCAATGTCACAGGTGGGACGTTTCCACGCCATGCCGCAACCAGGGCCGGGTTGTTGAGTATCCGTAGATCACAGGCAAACACCATGACCGAAGGGGGTCGATCGGCTACAGGCAATCCGTCGGCCCCGCGGGCAGAAGCGAGGCTTCAGCCCCCCGATGACACGCTGGACGGCCGGTAGAAGGTCAGCATCTGGGCGATGCCGCCCCCCACGCCAATCACCAGGGCAATCCAGAAGCCGGTCATGCCATCCATGTCGCCGGCGATACCCAGGGCGTCGTCCACCGACCAGGACCCGGGGCCCAGGGTGGCCACCGCCAGGGATACGGAGGCCAGCACGAACACGTACTCCCAACCTTCCTTGATGATGAAAAAGCCGTTGGTCCGATGCGATGTCCAGCCGGCCACTGTCATCACGCCAATCACCCCCGCCGCGGCCAGTGAAGTCAGCAGCCCCACAGCCAGCAACAGGCCGGCACCCACCTCGGTGGAAGCGGCCAAATAGGCGTTGAGCCGCCCCGGACGCATGCCGATGCTGTCAAACCACCGCCCGGTACCCGGGATCTTCCCGCCCCCGGTGAACTTGTTCCATCCGTGGGCGGCCAAGGTCAGGCCGACGACGACTCGGAGAATTAGGAGGGCCAGGTCGGTAGCGGTGGTCGGCTCCATGGGGTGTCCTCCGGGGGGGCGATCGACCGAGCGAGCCGGTCGGGGCGGACCGGACCCTACCGGCCGGATCAGAACCGGTGGGCGTCACGCGCCCACGGGCGTCCACCAGGGGGTGGCCCGTAGGCTGGACAGGTGCTGGTCCTCAAGATCCTCGTGGCCATCGCGGTGGCCATAGTTCTGCTTCGTATGGGCCTCGCCGTTCTTCGGACGCTGGCCACGCCGCTTCCTGAACCGCCACCCGTCGGCGAGCTTCGGAAGGTCAAGCTGCAGTACCGGTGCAGTCTCTGCGGGACTGAGGTCCGAATGACAGTCGCCACTGACGAGAGCCCGGATCCACCTCGCCACTGCATGGACGACATGGAGCTGATGGCTACCGAGGAGTAGATCCGGACGCGTCGTCCACAAGCTGTGGACAAGTTTGTGGACGAATTACACCGCTGTGATTCACCAGCGGCTGCCCGGAGGCAACCGGCTAGTGGTACTGGGTGGCGGTGATGATCCCGCCCAGGATGGAACCCAGGCCCAGAAGCAGGATCCCGTTGCTTGTCCCACCCGGCATCCATCCCACGTAGTTGAAGAAGATGATGAGGATGCCCAGGCCCAGTAGGCCGAACATCAGCGCTGCCACCCAGGTAGGAGATGGCTCGTGGCCCGCCGACAGCGAGTTGCTGGGGGGAGCACCAGCACGGGTCCCCTTAGGGGTGACCCGACCGCCCTGAACCCTGCGCTTAGCCGGAATGGGCCGTGCTGGCGCATCCTGCGGTTCAGTGTCCTCGCTGCTCGACATGACCCGGAGGATAGGGCAACGGGTAGCTAACCCGGGTAGTCCAAGGCAATTCTCCGACGGCTCGACGGGCAGCGTTGGCTAGCGTGGCCGGGTGGGCGCCCGGGTTCTGGTCATCGACAACTACGACTCGTTCGTCTACAACCTCGTCCAGTATCTCGGCGAGCTAGGTGCCGACCCGCAGGTCCACCGCCACGATGCAGTCACCGTCGACGAGGTCGAGGCCCTGGAGCCCGACGCAGTGCTCATCAGCCCGGGACCCGGTCGTCCCGAGGACGCCGGCGTGTCCACGGCGGTCATCCGCTGGGCCGCCGGCCGAGTCCCCGTGCTGGGCGTCTGCCTCGGTCACCAGGCCATCGGTGCGGCATGGGGCGGCGAGGTGGTCCGGGCTCCGGAAGTCATGCACGGCAAGACATCCCGAATCCACCACGAGGGCACCGGCGTGTTCGCTGGACTCCCCGCCCCCCTTGAGGCCACCCGCTACCACTCCCTGATCGTGGACCGTGAGTCGGTCCCCGACGAGCTAGAGATCACAGCGACTAGCGAGGACGGCCTCGTCATGGGGCTCCGCCATCGGGATCTTGACGTCGAGGGTGTGCAGTTCCACCCCGAGTCGATCTTGACGGCTAGCGGACACGACCTGCTGGCCAACTTCCTGACCCGGGTCTCCTGACCAGACCCGGTCCGGATCAGCCGGACGGATCCTCGGCGTCGGCCCCCTCCGGATCCTCGGCTTGCCCGACCACGATGGTCACCGTGGTACCCAGATCGATTTCCAAATCGGCGACTGGGCTTTGGCTGATGACCCGCCCGTCGTTTGGGCTGAAGGCGGGTAGGGGCTCGTAGCGCACGTTCACCGCGAGGTCGATCGACTCGAGAGCCAGGACGGCTGTCGACTCCCGCATGCCCTCGACCGGCGGCACCGGGACCAGCGGAAGGCCGGACGACACCACGATCAGGAGGGTGCTCCCGGGTGCCAGCTCGCTGTGGGCAGGCGGCTCGGTACGGACTACCTGTCCAATGGGCACCGTCCGGCTCCGCTCCTCCATGGTGCTGGCCTGCCAGCCCAGTTTGGAGACGATGTTCATGGCATCCAGGACCGGCCGGTTGGAGAGGTCAGGTACCTCCTCGACGGCTGGTCCGGTCGATACGAACAGGATCACCCGGGCACCCACGGCCACCTCGATCCCCGGGTCAGGTGACTGGTCGATGACCTCGCCATCGGGCACCACCGGATGCTCTTGGCCGACCGTCTCCACCTTGAGGCCCATGGCCTGAAGGTCGCGGGTGGCATCGGCGGCCTGGTCACCAAGAACGTCCAGTAGGACCATGGGTCCCGTCCCCTGGCTGACCCACAACCGGACTGTCTCGGCCGGTTCAATTTTGGTTCCGGCCCGTGGCTCCTGGCCGAATACCGTGTTCTCCGGGTAGTCCGAGTTGGCCTCGTAGTCCATCTGCACACTCAACCGGGCGTCTCGCAGGGTCGCCCGCGCCTGGTCCACCGGACGGCCAATGAGCGTCGGTACCTCCACCAGGGCCACCCCCGTCGGAGCCGGATCGTCGCCACCGTCAACTCCCAACGTGTCGAAGAACTCCAGCACCAGGTAGCCGAAGGCCACTAGTAGGCCGACCAGCACGACGGTGAATAGGGCCGTGCGGCGCAGGCCGTCGTCACGCCGGTGTTTGGTTCCCTTGCCGAAATCCACGCCCGGTGCTGGCAGGGGTACAGCCGGGCTGGTTGGAGAGGGAATCCCTTGGGTGGCCCGAAGGTCGTGGGCCCCCTCACGGTAGCGACGGAGGTCGCCCCGAAGGTCCTCGGCGGTGGGATACCGGTTGACAGGGTTCTTGGCCAACAGCTTGAGGGTGATGGCCTCCAGGGACTCAGCCACCGCCGCCCCGGCAGCCCGCAGCGACTGGGGGCTGTCCTGGACGTGCCGATAGGCGATGGCCACCGGGGTCTCCCCGGTGAACGGTGGACGCCCCAAGAGCATCTCGTAGAGCACGACACCCAACGAGTAAAGGTCGCTCCGCGGGTCAACTGGCCGGCCCTGAGCCTGCTCGGGCGAGAAGTAAGTGGCCGTACCCATGACGGAACCGGCCTGGGTGAGGTCGTTGCGAGCTCCGACAAGGGCCGTGGCGATGCCGAAGTCAGCCACCTTGACCTCGCCGTTCGGCGCTACCAGCACGTTCCCCGGCTTGACGTCACGGTGAACCAGGCCGTTGCGGTGGGCGAAGGCCAGGGCGGCCGCGATATCGGCCGCGATGTCGGCCGCCCGATCCGGATGGATACCACCTTCGGTGCGGAGCATCTCGGCCAAACTCCTGCCCTCCACGTACTCCATCACGATGAAGTAGGTGCCCTGCTCCTCACCCCAGTCGTACACGCTGACGATGTTGGGGTGGTTGAGGTTGGCTGCCGCCTGGGCCTCCCGACGGAAGCGCTCCACGAAGCTGGGATCGCCAGAGAACTCATCGAACAAGACCTTGACCGCCACCGGACGATCCAGCAGCAGGTCGCGCGCCAGGTACACGTCGGCCATGCCCCCGCGGGCGATCTGCCGGTGGAGCTCGTACCGCTGGTTGAAGACAGTGGGACCCAATGTGGACACGGCGACCAATTCTACCGTTCGTCCGATTCCCGCGGCCGCTGGTCAAGCTCCATTCACGGCCCCCCGGAAGCCTTCGATCAGACGTCGGGCCTCGTCTAGGGATCCAACGACGATCGTCTCGCCGACAGCGATACGCGTCGGCTCGTCCAGAGAAGCGACCCGCAGGTCCCCACCCTCCACCAGCGTCGGCTCGAACCACAAAAGGCCCGACGGGCGCCCCCGAAACACCGCTACGTCGCCGTCGTCCGATCCGATGAACCAGCCCTGGTGGGCGTACATCCCGAGGACCAGCACGGCGGCGGCCAGGATGCAGGACGCCGAGGCCAGGGAGGCCCGGACGACGCCGGGCCCGTTCTCGGGAACCGGCGATGGACGAAGGGCCTGCTCCGAACGGGCCATCGGGATGGCCGGTCGATCCGTTCCCCGGGACTCCGGGCCGGCTACTACCTCAGCCACCAGCACTGTGACGTTGTCGTGACCTCCGTTGTCCACCGCCTCGTCAACCAGGCGGTCGGCGACCTCCTGGACCGAACCTTCGGACAACACCTCGGCCAGCCGCTCGTCACCCAACTCATTGAAGAGGCCGTCGCTGCACAGCAGGTACCGGTCACCGTGGACCGGTACCAAGTCCCAGCTGTCGATCAGCGGATCAGCCTCGATGCCCAGGGCCCGGGTCAGGATATTGCGCTGCGGATGGCGGGCCGCTTCCTCGGCGGTGATCTCCCCGGCCCGCACTAGGTCGGCTACCAGGCTGTGGTCGTCGCTGACCTGGTCGAGGCAACCGGCCGCGAACCGGTAGACGCGGCTGTCACCGATGTTGGCCACGGCCAGGGCGTCGTCCCCGGTAAGCGAATCGACCACGGCTAGGGCGCACAGCGTGGTTCCCATCCCCGAAAGGTCCGGCTCGACGGCCGCCCGTTCCAGGATCGACCGGTTGGCAGCACGTACGGCGGCTACTAGGCCCGCCCGGTCGGAACGCTCCAGGCCGACCATCAGGACGCCGACTGCCTCGGCGGCGGCCACCTCGCCCCCCCGGTGGCCCCCCATGCCGTCGGCCACCACGAACAGGTCGTCGACCATGCCCACAGCATCCTGGTTGGACGTCCGGATCCGGCCTGTGTGGGTGGCCGTTCCGGCCTCCAGGCGCACGGACCGGGGTCGACGGGACCGCCGGATGGCCATCACAGGGCCCCTGGTACTGGCCGGGGGCCGCTCGGCCCGACGAGAAGGGGAAAGACGGCACCCACGGTGCCGACGATGCTACCGGTCGACCTCCGGGCGGTCCCGGCGCCCACCGGGTGCCGTGCCTCATTACCTCGGATCCCGTTAGCCTTCCCGACGCTGCTCGCGCGAGTGGCGGAATTGGCAGACGCGCAGGATTCAGGTTCCTGTGTCCGCAAGGACGTGAGGGTTCAAGTCCCTCCTCGCGCACCACCCAGCGGGCCGGACCCAGCGGCGGCAGTCAACCTCAGAAGGTTGGACCCGGCGGGACCTCCACGTCAGACCGTGGCTCACACCCGGCCAACTCGACTACCAGCTCCATCTCGTCGACCGTCGACGGGCGCACGGTAAGCCCGGTGGTCGCCGTAGAGCACCACTGTTCGAACCGTTCGGCGATACGACGGCGGGACCCGACCAGGGCACCGTCGTCCAGGTAGTCGTCGGGAACCGCAGCAGCCGCCTCCTCGCGATGGCCCGCGACAAACAGCTCGACGATCCGGTCGGCCGCCTCGCCGAACCCCCGTCGCACCATGGCGTCGCGGTGGAAATTATGGGAGGCCGTCCCGTAGCCGCCGACCCGCATGGCTACCCCCGGTCGGACGGCGTCCAGGGCTGCTCCCACGTCGTCAGTCAGGTGCAACATCGCCCCGGTCTGTACCTCCAAATCGTCCATGGAGCGACCACCCCGCCGCAGGCCTGCCGCCAGGTCCTCCTCGTAGAGATGGGCGCTACCCGGCGTGTAGCCGAGGGGCAGCCAGCCGTCGGCCACCTCGGCCGTCAGCCGCACGTTGGCCGGACCGCCGGTAGCCAAGAAAATCGGGATGTCCGGATTCATGTGCAGGATCGAGGTTAGGGGTCGACCGGCCCCCACCGAACCGGGCCCTGTGTAGGGCAGGGACAGCTCCGGGCCGTCGTGGGCTACCGGGCCCTCCCGGCGGAACGCCTGTCGGACGATGGCCACGTAGTCCCGGAGCCGCTGGTTCGGACTACCCCACGGCTGGCCGTACCACCCCTCGGCCACTCGGGGCCCCGAGAGACCCAAGCCGCATACCACCCGACCAGGGGCCAGAGCTTCCAACGTGCCGAACTGCATGGCCGTGGTGGTTGGTGGTCGCGCCGGGACTTGAGCCGCAGCGCTGCCCAACCGGAGGTAGCGGGTGTGGGCAGCTAAGAAGGCGAGAGGGGTGATGGCATCGGCTCCATAGATCTCCGCCGTCCATACCGAGTCGAAGCCCAGGCGCTCGGCCAGCAGGATCCGGCGCAGAGGCAGCTCGATACGTTGTTCGGACCAGACATCGATCCCCAAGCCGAGCCGCACCGGTCGCCCTCCCGTCGGCCTATGCGTGTACGTCGACCACAACCCGGCCGCGCACTCGCCCAGCCAAGATCTCGGCAGCCACCGCCGGCACGTCGTCTAGGCCGACTGTCCGGGTCATAGAAGCCAGCAGATCCCGATCCAGGTCCTCGTCCAGGCGACGCCAGGCCTCGAGTCGCCGAGGTCGCGGTACGTGTACCGAGTGCACGCCACGGAGGGTGACCCCTCGAAGGATGAACGGGAAGACCGTGGTGGTCAGGTCGGTGCCCTGGGCGTTGCCACAGGCCGCCACGCAGCCCTCTGGTCGGATCTGGGACAAGACGTTGGCCAGCGTGTGACTCCCCACGGCGTCCACGGCCCCCGCCCACCGGGCTCGGGCCAACGGGCGCCCACCGGTTTCTGAAAGCTCAGTCCGGTCCACGATCTCCGATGCTCCGAGGCCGACCAAATAGTCGGCCTCCTCGGGACGGCCCGTCGAGGCGTGTACCTCATAGCCACGGGCGGCCAGCACGGCCACGGCCACGCTGCCCACGCCTCCGGCGGCTCCGGTGACCAGCACCGGACCGGCCTCCGGTGTGATGTCGTGATCCTCGAGGGCCAGGACGCAGAGCATGGCCGTGTAGCCGGCCGTCCCGATGGCCATGGCTTCTGCCGATCCGATGCCGTCCGGGAGGAGGACCGTCCACCCGCCGCGGACCCGGGCCCGCTGGGCGAACCCACCCCAGGTTTCCTCACCAATCCCCCAGCCGTTCACGACCACCCGCTGCCCGACCGACACTTCCGGATCGTCGGAAGCCGACACCGTGCCAGCCAAGTCGATGCCGGGAACCATGGGGAAGTTCCGCAACACGGGGGCTGTGTCGGTAACGGCTAGGCCGTCCTTGTAGTTGACCGTGGAGTACTCGACGTCGACCAGGACGTCGCCCTCTGGGAGGTCGTCGTCAGTCAGATCAACGACGGCCCATTGAAAACCGTCCTCGGTCCGGTCGACCCGCAAGGCTCGAAACATGGGAATCCTCCACTCGTGGTTGGGGCCGGTTGTAGTCAGCCGCCGAACATGGCCAGCCACTGCTCCTCGGAGCGGGGCATGAACACGAAGTTGTCCCGGCGGGTGTCGCCCATTGGCGCCGACGGCTGGGGCGAGTACAGGTGGCCGGGATACAGCACGGCGTCGTCGGGGACCTTGGCCAAGCGGTGATGGAGGCTGTGGTAAAGGGCGGCCGGATCCCCACCGGGGAGGTCGGTCCGACCACAGCCCTCCAGAAACAGTGTGTCGCCGGCCACCAGGCGCCCGTCGACCAGAAAGCACTGGCTGCCCGGGGTGTGGCCCGGGGTATGGATGAGCTCGATGTCGATCGCTCCGACCGACACAACGTCGCCGCTGTCGTGTCCGACAATCTCGTCGTCGCCTAAGCCCGTCACCTCGGCGATGAATCCGGCCTCGTCCCGCTGGGCGTGGACCGGCACCGAGACCAGCTCCAACAGCTCCTTTGCCCCGCTGATCTGGAAGCCCATCATGGAGCCGCCCACGTGGTCCGGGTGGTAGTGGGTGGCCAGCACGCCGGTGCACCGCATGCCGTCCGCCTCCAGGACATCCATCAGGCCACCCACGTCGTACGCCGGGTCCACGACGACCGCCTCACCGGCCTCGCGATCACCGATGAGGTAGGCGAAGTTGACCATTTGGCGGGCCATCGGGTCGGCGGCGGCAAAGTCCCGTCCGGACAACAGTTGGCGGAAGTACAGGCGGTCGTCGGTGCCCGTCCGGGCGTCGATGCTCATGCGGTGCTCATCGTAGGGAGGCGGTCACGCCGGCTCGCCGTCGGGCGGTGGCACAAGGCTCGGCCGGTCGTCTCCCGACGAGCGCCTCCAAGTTTCCTCGGCCAGGGACACCACCTCGCGCAGCGGCCGTCCGGTGGCCCGAGCCACTCGTGCCGCATCGTCGGGTTCAGCCTTGGCCCGACCGGCCGACACCTTGATAGCCACGGTGTAGCCGTCGACCTCCACCTCGTGCATGGTTCGGGCGGTCGCCCACCGTTCCACCCCGTGGGCCCGGACGCCCAGCGAGCCCGTCTCAGCGGTCAGGACCCCGGCCACCGTGGCCACGGCCGCCGGGTCACACAGGGCGCTGACCACGTGAGCCGGTCGACCCTTCTTCATGACAATGGGGGTAACCCAGGCGTCTCGGGCCCCCGCGGACAGGCACTCGGCCACAGCGTGGGCCAGGGTCTCCCCGGTGGCGTCGTCGACGTTCACGTCTAGGCGGGTGAGCGGCTGGCCCGAGCCGGGCACGCCGACCACTTCGTCGGTGGCCGTCCCCACCACCACCTGGGTCAGGTTGGGGCGCCCTTCCAAGTCCCGGTCGCCGGCGCCGTAGCCGGTGGCCTCCACCACCAGCGGCGGCAGCGCGCCCCAGCCGGTGGCTAGTGCGGCCAGCAGCGCCGCTCCGGTCGGGGTGGTCAGCTCGTACGGGACGTCGGTGCCATGAGTCGGCGCCCCGGCCAGCAACCCCACGGTGGCTGGTGCAGGAACAGGGATCAGGCCGTGGGCCGACCGGACCATCCCCTGGCCGGTAGCCACGCTGGAGGACCACACCTCGTCTACGTCCAACACCTCAAGGGCGGCACATGTGCCCACCACGTCGACGATGCTGTCCAAGGCCCCTACCTCGTGGAAATGAACCTGCGATGGTGGCCGGTCGTGCAGCCGGCCTTCCACCTCAGCCAGCGCCTCGAAGACGGACAGTGCCCGACGGGCCACCCGGTCGGGCAGCATGGCCTCGCCGATCATGGCCAGGATGTTGGCCGCCGTCCGGTGGACCGTGGTCTCCGTGGCCCCCACCTCGACCTTCGTCCCAGCCAGGCCACACCGTAGGACCGGCTCGGCTTGCAATGTCCATCCGTCGACGGGAAGCCGGTCGACCAGTGCCCGCACCTCGTCCACGTCGGCGCCGGCGTCCAGTAGTGCACCGAGTGCCATGTCGCCGGAGATTCCGGAGAAGCAGTTGAACCAGGCCCGTCGAGTCATCGGGCGTCGGCCCGTCGGGGGCCTAGCTGGCGCACCACGGCACACGCCGCACCGAACCCGTTGTCGATCCCGACCACAGTGAGGCCTGAGGCGCAGGAGGCCAACATGCCCAGCAGGGCGGTCACGCCGTCCAGTGAGGCGCCGTAGCCCACGCTGGTCGGAACGGCCACTATCGGTGCACCGGTCAGGCCGCCGACCACGCTAGCTAGGGCACCTTCCATCCCGGCCACCACGACCACCGCATTGGCGTCCTGTACCCGATCCACGTCGGCGAGCAGGCGGTGGAGTCCCGATACGCCGACGTCAGCCAGTCGGTCGGCGTCGATGCCGTGGGCCCATAGGACTGCTGCGCACTCGTCAGCTATCGGGGCGTCAGCCGTGCCGGCGGTGACCACCAGCACCTTCTCGCCGCGGACCGATGCCCGTCGCCAGACCGCGGTCCGGCCGAGGACCGTGCCCGTTGCGTCCACGGCCAGTGCCGCCTCGACCTGGGCCTTGTCGGCCCGGGACAGAACGACCGGGCCGGTGCCGCCGTCCAGCAGCTCGGCCACCACTACGGCTACCTCTTCGGCTGTCTTACCCGGCCCGTAGACGGCCTCGGGCAGCCCTTGTCGCAACGCTCGGTGGTGGTCGATGCGGGCCAGGCCCACGTCGGCGAAGGGCAGGCGCTGAAGGCGACGTACCGCCTGGTCCGGGTCCACCCGGCCGGATGCCACGTCGAACATCAATCCACGAAGGGCGTCGGCGTCCACATCACTATCCTTGCCCCTCGTGGCCCACCTCGCACCCCCGGACCGTTCGACGTTGGCGTACCTGGGTCCCCGGGGCACCTTCACCGAGCAGGCGCTCTACACCCAGCCCGACCTGGTGTCGCTGGACTTGCAGTTGGCGTCGTCCATCCCGGACGTGTTCCGTCGGGTGGTCAAAGGTGAGTCGTCCCTCGGCTTCGCGGCGATCGAGAACTCGATCGAGGGCAGCGTCAACATCACCCAGGACACCTTGGCCTTCGAGGTCGACCTGTTCATCCAGCGCGAGGTCGTGATCTCGATCCAGCTAAACCTGATGGTGGCTCCGGGCACGGCGATGGCCGACGTGGAACGGATTGTCTCGTTCCCACACGCCATCGCCCAGTGCCGGGGTTGGTTGGCCCTAAATCTGCCGGACGCCGAAGTCCAGGCCTCAAACTCCACAGCTGACGCCGCTCGCCTGCTGGCCACCGAGCCCGACGGACGGACGGCAGCTATCGCCCCAAGCCGGGCTGCCGACGCCTACGGGCTGGAGGTGTTGGCCGCCGATGTCGAGGACCACCCGGAGAACCAAACCCGCTTCGTCCTGGTGGCCGCGGACGGGATCCCCGCTCCAACCGGTCACGACAAGACCTCTCTCGTCGTGTTCCAGCGAGCTGACCGCCCGGGGTCGTTGCTGGGGATTCTCCAGGAGTTTGCCGCCCGGTCCCTCAATCTGACCCGGCTGGAGTCCCGTCCCACCAAGCAGGGCCTCGGCGACTACTGCTTCCTGATGGACCTCGAGGGCCACTTAGCCGACGAGCTAGTAGCCGACTGCCTCCGGAACCTCCACATGAAGCATGGCCACGTAAAGTTCCTGGGCTCCTACCCGGCCGCCGGGTCCAACGGGGATGCCGTCCGACACGAGGCGTCCGAGGCCTCGCTGTCTGCAGACGACTGGTTGACCGACCTCCGGTCGCGCATTCTGGGCTAACCGACCAGCGGTAGTCACCGGGGCCAGCTGCACCAGGCCGTGGATCCAGGCTCACACACCGAGGTGTGAGGACCTGCCGTGACCGACTGCCGGTGGTGGCGGAGGGAGGGGGATTCGAACCCCCGAAGCCGTGAGGCTCAACGGTTTTCAAGACCGTCGCAATCGTCCGCTCTGCCATCCCTCCGTCGCGCAGCGTATCGGCGGAGGTCCATGGCCTCCGGGGCGCAGGTAACATCCGGGCCCGAGGAGAGGTGGCCGAGTCTGGTCGAAGGCGCTCCCCTGCTAAGGGAGTATGGGTCAAAAGCTCATCGTGGGTTCGAATCCCACCCTCTCCGCCATCCGAATCCCTCGAGGTCCCAGCAACCGGCGGTGGACGGTTTCCGGGTCGCCCCTAAACTCGGCTCCCTGCGCTCGTAGCCCAATTGGATAGAGCATCTGATTACGGATCAGAAGGTTGGGGGTTCGAGTCCCTCCGAGCGCGCCAGTCCAGATCCACCTATCCAGCCCCCCCTCTCCGGACACCCGGTCCTAGGCTCCTGCGATGACCGCATCTGATCCCCGGCCGGCCGTGGACCCGGCTCTGGTGGATTTTGCCGTCCAGATCGCCCGGGAGGCCGGCACTTTGACCCTGCGGTACTTCCGCCGGACCGACCTGGACGTGGAGAGCAAGGGCGACGGCACCCCGGTCACCGTCGCCGACCGGGAGGCCGAGCGGCTCCTGAGGGACCGGATTGCCGAAGCCTTCCCCGACGACTCGGTGGTCGGAGAAGAAGAGTCTGACGTCGCAGGGACCTCGGACCGCACCTGGATCCTGGACCCCATCGACGGCACCCAGTCGTTCATCCACGGCGTTCCGCTGTACGCCAACCTTGTTGCTCTCGAGGACAACTATGGCCCTGCCGTCGGCGTGATCAACGTTCCTGGTCTGGATGAGTGTGTATGGGCCGGCCGGGGGCGGGGGTGCTTCGTAGACGGGGAACCGGCGCGGGTCGGTGACCGAGCCGATCTCCGAGGAGCGTGCGTCGTGACCAGCGGCGTCGACTACTGGCCGTCGGCTGCCGCCCTAGACGCGTTCGTTGGGAGCGGCGCCGTGATCCGAACCTGGGGCGACGCCTACGGCTACGTCCTGGTGGCTACCGGTCGGGCCGACGCCATGGTCGACCCGGTCGTGAGCCGATGGGACGTGGCTCCCATGCTGACCATCTTCCCGGAAGCCGGGGGCCTGTTCTGCGACCTGTCAGGAACAGTTACCGCCGAAGGTGGCGACGCCCTGGCCGCCAACCCAGCTCTGGCCCCCCAGGTACTGGCCCTCGTCGGCCGTACCTGATCACCGACGGTCCACCCCGCCTCAGGCCAGCGACCGCTCACCCTCAAAAACCTGAGCCTCGATCCCCCGATCAGCCAGGTCGTCGAGGAAAGCCAGCGGCTCGACCATCTCGGCCAGCCCGACCATCCCCCGCACCAGGTGTCGGTCGGCCAGTAACCACTCCACGGTGGTGGCCGCTACGGCCGCCGCAGCAACCGCCGGACGTTCAGTAGCGCCTAACACCACCACGTCCTCCACACCTTCGCGTCGACCCCGAACCTCCACTCGGATGGCCCCGTTACCGCCCTCCACGTGAGGTGGAGACAGCATGGGGAGTGGTGCCGTGAGCCGGTCCCGACGGGTGGCAGCGACCCGGGCGGTGATCCGCTCCACCTGGGGGAAGGCATGGTGGAGGAGGACGGGATCAGGCAGCGCCGCCCGGTAGCAATCGCGGGGACCGACCGGGTCCGGGAACCAGGCCAGTTCCCGACCCGAGCCCCCGGCACGCCGAACCCAACCGTCCTCACGCCAGTCGTACGAACGGCGGCTTAGGGCACGGTGGTGTACCAGGGCACAGGCTGGCCCGCCGGTACCCGCCTTGGAGATGTGCATCTCTCTGACGGTGTCAAACCAGGATCGCCCGTGGGCAGCCAGAACACAGCTGAATCCGGGGGCAAAGCCAGCCCCGACAACCACCGGGACCCCGGCCTGAGCCGCCGCGCCGGCTAGGTGTAGGACGGCGATCGTCTCGGCGAGCCCGTTGCCTACCAGCACGGCCGGCCTACGAGCCTGGATGGCCGCCTCTACAGCCTCCAGTTGGGTTCCCCTGGGGGTGGCCACGACTACGGCATCGGCCTCTAAGTCGGATGGGAACGGGTGGTGTTCCAACTCCACCCGTTCCCCCAACGAGCGCGACACCTGGGCTAGGCGTTCGGCTGACGTGTCGCGTAGGACGATGCGGTCTACGGCGTCGGTGCTAAGCAGTTGGCGGACCACCCGCGACCCCACGGCCCCCGCACCCAGCACAGCGACGCGCATCAGCGGCGTTCCGGACCGGATAGGAGCCGCCAGCCGCCCGACCGGCGGGTGATCCCAGCCCCACCACGGAGCCTTAGGGTCCCGGCGACTGCGGCAGCCACCGAGATGGCAGCGAGAGCTCGTCTGATGACCTCCATAGACGTGGGGCTAGCTGGAATCGAACCAGCGACCTCACCCTTATCAGGGGTGCGCTCTAACCGACTGAGCTATAGCCCCGCAGAACCCGGAACGGTATCCCCGGGGTCCAGACCCTGGCTACCCGCTGGTCGGCGGCGGACCGGGCCCACCTGATGGCATCTCCTCCGGGTTGACCAGGACATCGCCGCGGCGCAGCCGGCGCTGTCGAACCGCTGTCTCCTCCTCGATCATCGTGAACCGGACACCTCCAGTCAGGTCGCTGATCAGGTTAAATAGCACCGCCAAAACCACGGTGATCCCGATACCGCCCACTACCACGACAAGGCCACCCAGCACGAAAATCCGGAAGATCTGGGCCGAGTCGAACTCGAACGACTCCAGAGCGAATAACTCCTCCACGAACGACTCGATCTTGGCGATCGTTCCTGCCTCGTCGGCCGCACTCCACAGCATCCTGGTGGCGATGACCAGAAGGCCCCAGACGCATAGGTACAAAACGAGGCAGACCTTGAGTACCGACCAAGGCTCGACGTGGCGGACAAGGCGTCGGACTCGACGTACTCGGTAGCCGCCCTGAGGCGCCTGGGACTCCTTTAGCCCCCGAGGTTCGCGGTCCGATCGTCGGGCCTTGGGGGTCCGATCGCGGTTGGGTCGGCGGACCAGTCGGGGACGACGGGACGACCGGTCGTCGCGAAAAACCGGGTCGGGGTGTAGGCCCCTGTCATCGACCGGCTCCTCGTCACCACCTTGGAACTGGCGGGCCAGAAGGTCGGCCGAGGATTCAGTAGTCGGTAGGCCATCTGGAGTATGGGGCGATTCTTCCCGTTCCTGGGCCGGAACGGCGTCGGCGGGATCCAGCAGCCCATCGTCCGACCTGTCGTCTGGGGACGAGCCCTCGATCTGGTCGTCGGCCACGGGCCGGGAGTCTAGGGGTCGCCATCGGTATGGCAGCGGTCGCGGTCGCACGGTACGGCCACCGTCGGCGTCCGGTTCCTGGCACCTCAGCCACTGCCACGGTCAGGATGACCAGACCGAGGGTCAGCACCTGTCTGGCATTGGCTTCCCGGAGTCCCGCGGTTCCCTCCTCAGTGTGTCGTCGGAGGGGTCGATCTCGGGAAAGCGTCTGGGAGGCGGGGATACTCCCGTCAGCCGGTGGACCCGGCCTCTGGCAATCCGTCGACCACCAGGTCCTCGGTTGGTGCGGGCGACACGGCAGTTACCTTCTGGCCGTCACCGGGAGACATAACTCGGACCCCAGTGGCGTCCCGCCCCTGAACCGAGATCTCGGCGGCTGGCATCCGGATGATCATCCCGGCAGTCGTCACGGCGAACAGGTCGTCACCCTCGCTGACTACCAGGGCCCCGGCCACTGAGCCACGGTCGTCAGTGGTCCGGATCCCGCGGACCCCTAGCCCGGCTCGGCCCTTGGCACCAAACTCGTCGAGTGCCGTGCGTTTGCCATAGCCCTCGGTAGTGAGGTGCAGGATGGTGGCGTCCTTTCGGGCCACACAGCACGAGACCAGCTCGTCGTCGCCGCGGAACTTCATACCCACCACGCCGGCGGCATCCCGACCCATGGCCCGAACGTCGTTCTCATCAATCCGCAGTGTCTGACCGGTCCGGGACACCAGGAACAGGTTGTCCGATCCGCTGGTCGGGACCACGGCCACCAGTTCGTCACCGTCGTTCAGCCGCACGGCGATGAGGCCGGCCTTCAACGATGAGTCGTAGGCCGTGAAGCGGGTCTTCTTGACGCGTCCACTGCGGGTAGCGAAGAACAAAAAACGATTTGACTCGTAATCCCGGGTGTCAATGACAGCCTGGATTCGCTCATCAGGCTGGAGGGGCAGCAGGTTCATGATGGACGTTCCTCGCGCCGTGCGGCCGGCCGTTGGAACCTCGTGGGCCTTGAGGCGGTAGACCCGTCCCCGGGTCGAGAAGAACAGCAGGTAGGCGTGTGCCGTGGTGTGGATCAGGTGCGACACCGCGTCCTCGTCCTTGAGCTTGGCGCCTGTGATGCCCTTCCCGCCGCGACCCTGGGTCCGGAAGGCCGAGGTCGACATGGTCTTCACGTAGCCCGCGGCGCTCATGGCAAAGACCAGTTCTTCGTCGTCAATGAGGTCCTCGATGTCCAGCTCACCTGGGTCGTGGATGATCTCACTGCGTCGGGGCGTGGCATGGTCGGCCCGGATGGCAACCAGTTCGTCCTTGATAACGGACAGCAGGCGGCCCTCGTCGGCCAGAATGGCCTCCAGTTCGGCGATGGTCTCACGGAGCTCGGCCATCCGTTCCTCGAGGTTGGTACGACCCAGCCGAGTCAGGCGGACCAACTGCATATCCAAGATGTGGTTGGCCTGTACCTCGGTGAACTCGAACGGGTCGGCCATCAGACCAGCCCGGGCCGTTTGGCGGTCGGCCGAGCCACGGATCAGGGCGATTACGTCGTCAATCCGCTCCAGGGCCTTGAGCAGGCCTTCCGTGGTGTGTGCCTCGTCCCGTGCTCGACCCAACCGGAACTCGCTCCGCCGTCGCACCACCTCCACCTGGTGGTCCACATAGGCCACCAGCAGCTCGCGTAGGTCCAACGTGCGGGGAACGTCGTCCACCAGGGCCACGGTGTTGACCGAGAAGGTGGTCTGCAACGGGGTTCGCTTGAACAGGTTGTTTAGGATCACCAAGGCCGGTGCGTCGCGCTTCAGGGTGATCACGATTCGGGTCAACCCCTGCGCCGACTCGTCGTTGACGTCGGCAATGCCGTCCAGTTCACGGGCATCCACCAAGTCCCGGATCTTTGACATGATCAGGTTGGGACTGGCCTGGTACGGCAACTCGGTAACCACGATCCGGCTGGACCGTGGCCCCTCCTCGATGTCGGTCCGAGCTCGCATCCGGACCTGTCCGCGTCCGGTCCGGTAGGCGTCGCGGATCCCGGCTCGCCCCAGGATGAGCGCCCCAGTGGGGAAGTCGGGTGCTGGCAGGTGGGCCATGAGGTCGTCGGGCGTGGCGTCCGGGTGGTTGATCAGGTGGATCGTGGCGTCCACTACCTCTCCCAGGTTGTGGGTGGGGATGTTGGTGGCCATGCCTACGGCGATGCCCTGGCTCCCGTTGACCAGCAGGTTCGGGAACCGGGCTGGGAGGACTTCCGGTTCGGTGAACTCGCCCGAGTAGTTGTCGGTGAAGTCCACCGTGTCCTCGTCGATCCCTGCCAACAGTTGCAGGGCGATGGGATCGAGGCGGCACTCGGTGTACCTGGCGGCGGCCGCTGCGTCGTCGGGCGAGTACCCGAAGTTGCCCTTCGGGTGGACCACTGGATGGCGGAGACTGAAGTCCTGGGCCATACGCACCAGGGCGTCGTAGATGGCCTGGTCGCCGTGCGGGTGGTACTTGCCCATGACCTCGCCGGTTACCCGGGCGCACTTCATGGTCGGCCGGTCGGGCCGGGCCCCCAAGTCGTACATCCCCCAGAGGATTCGACGGTGGACGGGCTTTAAGCCGTCGCGGGCGTCGGGTAGGGCCCGCGACACGATGACCGACATGGCGTAGTCGAGGAACGACTGCTCCATCTCCTCTTGGATCTCGATGGGTTGGATCGAACCCAGGTTGGGGGTGTCATCCTCCACCGGCGGTTCCACAACTTCGCCCATTAGATGTCTAGGAACCGCACGTCACGGGCGTTGGTTTGGATGAACCGCTTGCGGCTCTCCACGTCCTCACCCATGAGGGTGGAGAAGACCTCGTCGGCGATAACCAACATCTCGACCGACACCTGCAGAAGACTTCGTCGAGCTGGGTCCATGGTGGTCTCTTGGAGCTCGGCGAAGTCCATCTCCCCCAGGCCCTTCAGGCGCTGGAATTCCTTCTTGTGGGATGGATTGTCGGCCAGGAAGGCAGCCTTGACGTGGTCGTCCTTTAGATACACCTTTTCGCGTCCAACCACCGTGGAGTAAAGGGGTGGCTGGGCGATGTACACATGGCCGTTCTCGACCAGGGCCCTCATCTGGCGGAAGAAGAACGTCAACAGGAGTGTCCTGATGTGGCTCCCATCCACGTCGGCGTCGCACAGCAGGATCACCTTGTGGTACCGGATCTTGCCCACCTCGAAGTCTTCGCCGAACCCGCCGCCGATGGCTTGGATCAGGGTCTGGATCTCCGCGTTCTTGAGCATTCGGTCGGAGCGGGCCCGCTCCACGTTCAGGATCTTCCCCCGGATGGGCAAGATGGCCATGGTGTGGGGGTTCCGGGCCTGAACGGCTGAGCCACCGGCCGAGTCCCCCTCCACGATGAATAGCTCGGATTCTCGCGGGTCACCCGACGCGCAGTCCTTGAGCTTGTCGGGCATGCCGGCCCCGTCTAGGGCGGACTTGCGACGGGCCGACTTTCGGGCGTCCTGGGCGGCTACCCGGGCCCGTTGGGCATTGATCGCCTTCTGGACGATCCTTTTGCCCTCCGACGGGTGTTCCTCTAGCCACTCGGCCAACTTGTCGTTGGTGGTCCGCTGGACCAACGACCTGGTCTCTACGTTGCCCAGCTTTGACTTGGTCTGACCCTCGAACTGCGGATCAGAAAGGCGCACGCTGATGATGGCCGTCAGGCCCTCGCGGATGTCCTCGCCCTGGAGGTTGTCGTCATTCTCCCGGAGTTGGCCCCGCTTGCGGGCGTACCGATTCATCACCGCTGTCAGGGCACTCCGGAAGCCCTCCTCGTGCATTCCCCCCTCGAGCGTGTTTATACCGTTGGCGAACGAGTGGAGACCATCGGTGTTGAAGCCGGTGTTCCACTGGAAGGCCACCTCGACCTCCTGGCCGTCCTCCTCGCCCTGGATGTGGCCTACCTCAGCGAACAGCGACTCCTTGGAGGCGTTGACGTGAGCTACGAAGTCCCGGATACCGCCCTCGTAGCAGTGGTCGACCTCCTCGTGGTGATCTCCTTCCCGTTCGTCGCGGAGCCGGATCCTTAGGCCGCGGTTCAGGAAGGCCATCATCTGGAACCTTTCGGCCAGCGTCTGGAACCGGAAGCGGGTGTCATCAAAGATCGAGCCGTCGGGCCAGAACCGAACCGTGGTTCCCGTGCGACCGTCCGGGGCGTCGCCCACGTCGGATAGCCGGGTCTGTAGCCGACCACCATCCACGAAGTCCATGTAGTGGTGCCGGCCGTTCCGGTCGATCTCGACCTCTACCCGGCTGGATAGAGCGTTCACCACCGAGATGCCGACTCCGTGGAGCCCACCGGACACCTTGTACCCCTCGCCGCCGAACTTGCCTCCAGCGTGGAGAAGGGTCAGCACCACCTCAGCCGCCGCCAAGTCGTCGTACTGGTGGTGTTGGCCAACCGGAATTCCCCGACCGTCGTCGGTCACCTGGCAGCAATCGTCGTCCCGGAGGGTGACATCGATGGTCGTGCAGTGTCCGGCCATCGCCTCGTCCACCGAGTTGTCGACGACCTCCCAAACAAGGTGGTGGAGCCCGGTCGGACCGGTCGATCCGATGTACATCCCAGGCCGCTTTCGGACAGCCTCGAGACCTTCCAGAACTGTGATGTCAGCGGCGCTGTAGGAGGTATCCGCGCTCATCTTCGGGACCCTTCCACCGGTGTACTCCCGTACGGGATTCCACTGGCCAAGAGACCATTCAGTACGGTACAAAACCGCAGGTCAGAGGGCCAGTTCACGACTCCTTCAGCCTACCAGCCAGGCCTAGATTCGCCACGGACTAGCGGCCTTTATCCAGACCCCCCACATGGGCTCTCCACGGGCCCACAAGGGCTCTCCATGGGCTCTTCACGGACTCTCCACAGGGCCCCCACGCCGGCCCCCAGAGGGGCGTCTTTAGCCCCCTCCGACGGCCTCCACCCGGACTCGGACGGCAACGATCCGACCCGGCCCCACAATGCCCTCCACGCGCTCCAGCAACTGGGCTTCCAGCCAAGCGATTTGGCTGGCCCAGGCAGGATCGTCAACGGTCACAAGGAGCTCCCTCCTCCGCACGGCGACGGCCTGGATCCGCTCGGCTAACCGCTCCCCCACCACCTCGGGCCACCGCTCGACCAGCATGGTCATGCTGTCGATCTCCGGGGAACCCAGCCCGGCTAGAAGTTTTTCCAGACTGGCCCGAATGGGGACCGGGCCACGATCTGGACTCATCCCAGGGTCCCGTCGGACAGGCGCAGCACTGTCCCGGGGGCTACCCCGGCAGGTACCGCACTGGCCGTGGTCAGGATGGCTTGGGTGGTTGGGAGAAGGTCCACCAGGGCCCGTGACCGATCGTCGTCCAATTCCGAGAACACGTCGTCCAGAAGGACTACCGGATCGGTCTCTGTTCGGTCGACCACGATCCGGTGACCGGCCAGCCGGAGGGCCAGGGCCACCGACCGCTGCTCCCCCTGAGAGGCATGAGTCCGTGCCGGAAGGTCGTCTACCTCAATACGAACCTCGTCTCGGTGGGGTCCCACCGTGCTCAAACCGCGCCGTAGGTCCTCCGGGCGGACTTGTCGGAGCGCAGCGGCCAGGCCGTTGGCCGTCCACTCGTCGACGTAGGTCAGGGTTAGTCCTGATCGGCCACCCGTCAGCATCTCCAGCAACTGATTGGCCTCGGGTCCTAGGACGGCCAGCAGTTCCATCCGGGCCGCTGTCAGGGCCTCTCCCACCTCGGACAGCTTGGCATCCCACACGTCTAGCGTGTCATTGACTTTCGGGGTGGACCGCCCCCGGGCTTGTTTTAGGAGAGTGTTTCGCTGCCGCAGGATGCGGTCTAGGTCGGCTCGGAGTGCCTGATTCCGGGGCTGTAGATCGACCAAGAGGTCGTCGATCAGGGTCCGTCGCTCGGCGGGGCCCCCTTTGACCAAGATCAGGTCGTCAGGTCCGAAGACTGTGGTCCGAAAGTGACCCAGGAGGTCTCGGCGCCGTTGTACACGATTCTTGTTGATCTGGATCCGGTTCCGCCCCGAGGCCACCAGCTCGGCCTCCAACAGGACCACTCGGTCTCCGTCGACCACCTCGGCCCGAATGGCCGCCCGGTCGGCACCCTTCCGGACCATGGCCTCGGTCGATGCACCCCTAAACGAGGCTCCACGGGCCAGCCAGGCCAGACCCTCGAGCAGGTTGGTCTTACCGTCGCCGTTCGCTCCCACAACGACGGTCACTCCCGGGTCGAGGGAAACCTCAAGCGCTTTATGGTTCCGGAAATCGGTGAGCCAGAGCCTCTGGACGGTCATGGCATCCGGTCCGTTGGCTGGGCGGTAGTCCTGTGGGTGTTTAGGACACCCGGACGGGCATCAACAGGTATAGGAAATGGTCGTTCCCCACGCTGCGGAGCACCGCCGGTTTGAGTGAGTCCACGGTTTCCAACCGCACCTCGTCCCCCGGGCTCACCTCAAGGCCATCCAACAGGTACTCGGGGTTGAAAGCCACCGTGAGGTCCGACCCGGAGTACTCGGCATCCATGGTCTCCCGGCCCTGACCCACGTCCTGGGTGATGGCCACAAGTTCCAGCCCGTCGGCCGACATGGTCAGTCGGACAGGTGTGGCGTCCCTGGCCATAATCCCTACCCGTCGCACTGCTTCAAGGAAGGCCACCCGGTCGACAACCAGGGCGTTGGGGTGACTGTCCGGGATAAGGCCTCGGTAGTTGGGAAACTCGCCCTCGATGAGGCGGGTCACGATTTGGACATCGTCGATGGTAAACGAGGCGTCACGATCACCTAGACGGATAGTGAGGCTCGAAGCGTCACCCAGTACCCGGCCCACGGCGTCCAGGGCCCGGGACGGAACTAGCACGGTCTGATCGCGACCCAGAATCTCGGTGCCAGGAAGGTCGCGAACGGCCAGGCGGTACGAGTCAGTTGCCACAAACCGCAGGCCGTCCTCCTCAGCAGCCATCAAAACGCCGGTGAGGATGGGTCGGGCGTCGTCCAGGCTGGCTGCTTTGACCACCTGGTCCAGGGCGTCGGACACCATCACAGCGTCCAGGTTCACCGAATCACCGCCAGGCTCTTCGAAGCGTGGGTACTCGTCAGTCGGCATTGTGCGGAGGCTGAAGTCCGACCGGCCGGCCACCAACGCAGCCCCGTCATCCCCGGCGGAGAATTCCACTTGGCCCGCATCCAAGGACCGCACGATGTCTGATGCCAGCTGGGCCGACAACACCACCGACCCATCCTTCTTTCCTCCCACCTTGGCCTCAACCCGGATAGTGAGATCTCCATCGCTACCCGTGACGGCCAAGCAATCTCCGCTCAACTCCAGGTGAAGGCCGGAAAGAACCGGGTGGGAGCCACTCCGACCTGACACGGCGCGACGGGCAGTGGAGAATGCTCGATCTAGGACGTCGCGCTCGCAACGAAACTTCACAGGGGGTCACTTTCGATTGGTCGGAACTCAATTCTGGTAATGGCAGTAATAGGTGCTGTGGATTGTGGAGTATCTCCTATCTTCGCAGGTCACAGCGACCATGGTGGGTTGGTGGTCGTCCACCGTCATACACAGGGACGGTTGTTGGAACGGCAGATGGTGTGGACAGGTTGGTGGTCATCCACTGGCAGTCCCCAAGGCCATCCACTAGATCTAAAGGCCGGATCAGTTGCGAGACCGGACGGCGGACACAAGTGCCGACACCTGGTCGTAGATGTCACGGCGTTCGGCCATCAGCCGACTGATCTTGTCGACGGCGTGGATAACTGTGGTGTGGTCACGTCCTCCAAACTCTCGGGCGATAGCTGGATAGCTGAGGTCGGTGATTTCCCGGAAGACGTACATGGATACCTGACGGGCGGTGACGAGTGGACGGCGCCGGCTGGCTCCGACAAGGTCCTCTCGGCTAAAGCCGTAGATCTCGGAGGTCTTGGCCAAGATGAGTTCCGGCGTGATGACCAACGGTGAGGTCGTAGAGATGAGGTCTCCCAAGATGCTGAGGGCCAGGTCCCTGGTGCAGGGTTCGTTGTTGAGGCTTGAGTAGGCCGTGACTCGGGTTAGAGCACCTTCCAGTTCACGGATGTTGTCGGTGACGTTCTCGGCAATAAAGAGAAGGACGTCGTCGGGGACTGGGACGCCGCTCGGGCTACCGACCACTTTCTTACGGAGGATAGCTAGGCGGGTTTCGACGTCCGGCGGCTGGATGTGGGTGACAAGGCCCATCTTGAACCGGCTACGGAGCCGATCTTCCAACGTCGAGATGGAGTCCGGGGCACGATCGCTAGTCAGGACGATCTGTCCGCCGTCGCCTTGGATGGAGTTGAACGTGTGGAAGAATTCCTCCTGGAGACCTTCCTTTCCTTCCATGAACTGGATGTCGTCCACTAGGAGTACATCGTTACGGCGGTAGCGATCCTTGAACTCCGGGAGCTGCTTGTTGCGAATGGCCTCCACGAAACGGTTCATGAACGTTTCGCTGGACACGTAGCGGACCTGGTAGGTCGGGTAGTGGGCGGTGACGTAGTTACCAACGGCTTGTAGGAGGTGGGTCTTACCGAGGCCGGCGTCGCCGTAGATGAACAGAGGGTTGTAGGACCGGCCGGGGGTCTCGGCTACCGCCTGGGCTGCAGCGTGGGCGAATCTGTTGGAGGTCCCGATGACAAAGTCCTCGAAGGTCAATCGACCGGCAAACGGGATGTCGGTACGCGTCGCTGTGGGTCGGGTCAGGGGATCGAGGGCTAAGGAGACCGGTGGTTCGGAGGGGGTGCGTGGTTCCGCGGTTGGGGGAATCAGGTCGAGGAGGGCCGGGTCTTCCTCCGGGTCCTCGCGGATGACGATACGTAGCGTCAACTGGTCGTCGCTGACCTCGGCTACCGCCTCATGAACGACGGCGTGGTAGCGACCCTCGATGCGATCCCGGATCAGAGTGCTGGGAACGGAGACGACCAAGGTCTCATCGTCAGCAGTCACTGGTTGGGCGGCGGTGAATGTCATCTGCCAGACCACGTCTGACACCTGGGACTGGATTGCCGCCGCACAGGCCTCCCACAGCACCGTCGCGTCCGCCATCGTTTCCTCCGTTCAGTTATCCACAGATGTGGAATCTGCTGTGGAAAGGCCACCGGAACGCGGAAAACGACCATCGGAGGTCCACTCCGCCCTCTCAGTGGGCGGGGCAACGTAGCAGCCTGTGGATGACGGTGCGCAAGGTCAAATACGAATCCACGTTTTACCTAATCAGGATCTATTTCACGACGAAACGCATTTGACTGGTCTTCTCATGACAAGAGGGTCGTTGCCGCCAGATGAATGCTCTAGAGCACGGGCTCGATCTGTGGAAACTGTGGACAACGATGAACGGAGATCGGGGGTACCTCCGAACGACCGACGGAACTTTTTGTTGGGCACGAGACCGGCGGTTGGCACAGGCCCGGTGACACCCGTAGCCTGAGGTCCGGGTTTCGGACTGTTCCCACTTTCGGAGGGTCCGATCTGATCGGCAGCCGAGCCGGTCCCGTCGACCGAGAGGTGGACGAGTGGGTGCACCAGTACCCCGGCCGACACGAATCGATGGCACCCGGGCGCTCCCCCTCCTGATGACGCCCACCGTGCCAGCAGGAGACCACTGATGAAGCGGACCTACCAGCCCAATACCCGTCGTCGTGCCCGCAAGCACGGCTTCCGGAAGCGCATGCGTACCCGTGCCGGCCGGGCGATTATCAGCGCCAGGCGCCAGAAGGGCCGAGCCCGCCTGTCGGCTTGATCCGTCGACTCAGCCGCCGAGACGACTTCCATGCGCTCCGTCATGACGGACGATGGATCCGACGCGGACCGCTCGGGGTCGCCTTTCGCCCGTCAGCTGACTTGGGCGACGTGGTCCGGGTGGCTTACGCCATTCCACGACCGGTTGGTCCGGCGGTGGTACGCAACCGGATACGGCGTCGGTTGCGGTCGATCTTCGTGGAGGTCGAGAGGTCTTCCACCGGTATGCCGGCCGGGGACTACCTGGTCCGGGTACGACCGGAGGCCTCCGGTGCGACCTACGACGAGCTGCGGCGGTGCCTGATAGATGTCGTCGACACCCTCTCTTCCCCCGCATGATCCGATGAAAACACCTTCTGAACAGGGCATTCTTGTCCGTGGTTTGTTGGCTACCGTTCGTGGCTACCAGCACCTGGCCGCGGGTCGGCCTAGTCCGTGCCGGTACGTCCCGTCGTGCTCGAACTATGCACGAGATGCGGTGGAGCGGCACGGTGCCGGTCGGGGCTCTTGGATGGCCCTACGTCGGATCTGTCGTTGCCACCCGTGGGGATCTCACGGGTGGGACCCGGTACCCGAAGCCACTCCTGTTTCCACTCGGGGAAGCGCCTGATGTTCGACCTGATCGCCAGCCTTCTGGCCTGGTTCTACTCGCTGGTGCCCAGCGTGGGCCTGGCCATCATCATGTTGACCCTGGTGGTCATGGTGGTTCTAACGCCGGTGACCCTTAAGGGCACCCGGTCGATGATCAAGATGCAGCACCTGGGGCCGGAGCTGAAGAAGATCCAGGCTCGCCACAAGGGAAACCGGGAAACTCTTAACCAGGAGATGATGGCCTTCTACAAGGCCAACAACATCAACCCAATGGGCGGTTGCCTGCCCCTGTTTGCCCAGATGCCTGTTTTTTTGGTGCTCTATCAGGTTCTCCGGGGCATTACCCGAAGGATGTCGGATCTGGGGGATAGCACTGGTTGGGTGGCCGGGCGCTTGAGTGTCGGTGAGACCCTGGGCGGGGCGCCGACCGATCCACAGGCTTTCTACCCGGCGTATGTCGACCACGGCTCGGAAATCTTCCGTGACCTGAGTAACCGGTCAGAGATGGTGTTCCTTGGCATGGACCTCTCGAGGTCGGCAACTAGCGCCCTATCAGAGAGCGTGATAGCCACCCTTCCCTACATCTTGCTGATCTTGGTGGTTGGCGTCAGTTCATGGTTTCAGCAGCGCCAGATTCGGGGCCGCAACCCAGACGCAGCGATCAACCCACAGATGCAAATGATGATGAAGGTGATGCCATTTTTCCTGCCGCTCATCTCCTTCCAGCTCGACGCATCATTGGTCGTCTACTTCGTTGTCTCGAACCTGTACCGGATTGGTCAACAGGCCTATATCACCAGGAGCCTCTACGGGCCGAACGCCGAAGTAACGCCCGTCGTGGTTCCGGAGAAGGTCAAACCGACCAAGGAAACGAAGACGGCTCCTTCTCCTAAGAAAACAAGCCCGACCAGCGAAGATAGGTCATCAAGCGGATCGTCGGCCCGCAGCGGGCGGACCACCGCGGGAAGTAATGAGAAGAGTTCTCAACAGATTGACGACGAGACGCCTGCAAAGGGCGGATCGGAGACACGTACCCCGAAGGCCCGGAAGCCGGCCAAGTCGGCTGCCCCGGCAAAGAAAAAGAAGAAGAAGTCAGGCCGTCGTGATCGTAAGGGAGCGACAGACGAGCCAATTTTAATCGACAAGAGGCCGCCGGCGGCCCGTGGACGCGGGGGACGAACGACGCCCCCGGGGACCACACGGGCCCGCGGCTCCAAGAAGAAGAGGAGGAAGTGAGGATGGAGTGGATTGAGACCACCGGTGCTTCACTCGATGAAGCTAAAGAACGTGCGCTCGACAGACTCGGCGTGGCCGAGGATGACCTGGAGGTGGAGATCCTGGCTGAGCCAAGCCGAACGATGTTCGGCCTGAAGAAGTCAGAAGCCCGCCTCCGGGCGCGGGTTCGCCCGACAAGTCCCCGTGCGAAGGTGGACCGGCGTGACCGCAACCGGCGGAGCGATCGGAACGGAGGTCAGAACCGAGGTGGATCGTCCGGCCGGAAGGGCCAGGGGAATCGAAGAGGCGGTGGATCCGACGGATCGTCAGATGGTGGCTCTGGTCCGAGCCCCCGGTCGAGCGACAATCGCCGCCGGCGCGCTGGAGAGGATCGAGAGACAGAAAGAGGCAGGTCAGAGGCTGAAAAGGGCCAGAAAACTCAAAGCTCGGAGACGGGCCGAAACAGGGGCCGCCAGAAGGTGGCCAGGGACTCGTCGGTGAAGCCGGCGAATGGAAACGATCGCGGAGGCGATCGAGAGAGGGCTGAGGTGGAGGCTATGGATCTGCAGACGCAGGCCCGGATCACCGAGGATTTCGTTCAGGGGCTGCTCGACAAGATGGGCCTGGACGCCCG
>ENA-UPTF01000506-UPTF01000506.1-marine-metagenome-genome-assembly--contig:-NODE-506-length-27274-cov-5.416921_pt1 | contig 27274 bp, 28 predicted proteins | sample MGYA00238166_ERZ767019 | MGnify/ENA primary metagenome ERZ767019 (study PRJEB28930, sample SAMN06266391) | marine metagenome | isolation source: Sea water from 250 m depth | place: Atlantic Ocean | study... | reverse complement strand
TGATGACCCGATGGGAACCACAATGAAATGCCCCAAAGGATGCTTGTTTGATGTGGAACCCAGTGATTTGTCTTCTTTTTTGTCATTTCGACAGCCTCAAAACAGTTTCTATACCCCACCTGATTTTGGAACACATGAAACACGGGACGACTTATTATTCACATAGACATAGGACTTGGAACTCGTTCTCAATCACTGGTCCAAGCTCAGTTTCGGTAGCAGAGTTGTTTGTAACTCGTTTGGTTCGGGGTTTGAAGCAGGGCGCTGCGCAGGCCGGGTTTCGCTTGGAGCAGGCTGGGGTTCGGATGGAACTGGTTGGTACTCAGGTGTCATGGGTCTCAGTGTTTCTTTTTTGGATTTTGAAAATAATGTAATGCAAACCAATCATATACTTTATCCCCAATAGATATAGTAGCAAAAAAGAAAACTGATCATGCGGGTGCTGTATTAATTCGTGGATTAGAACCTATTAATGGAGTAAATCATATGATTAAAAATAGAAAAGGAAAAAAAGAGATAAATTTAACAAATGGGCCAGGAAAACTTTCACAAGCATTACAAATTAATAAAAAATTTAACAATTATGATTTGACAAAGAAAGGAGAATTATATATTGTTGATTCAGAAAAACGAGTAGAAAAAATACTATCGTCAGGAAGAATAGGAATTTCTAAGGATGTAGAAAAGGAATGGAGATTTTATTTAGATAATAACGCCTATGTATCAAAATATAAGTTTAACAGGAAATGATTGATATAGAATTTTGTGAGTCGGTGTGTAGGTATCGGTAATACTGAGGAAACTCCTCTCTCCTATCAGGAATATGATGTTGAGAAACATATCTAGAGATAGATGGCAACGGAGCAGAAACGATATCCAAACCTGTTAAAACAATGATGATGAAAATCTGAGGTTCCAGGGTTAGGAATGAAACGGTCGTCCCATATGGAGCAAGGCCAAATAGAGTCTACGAATACCTGATTGAGACTCAGGTAGGCCGCTAAGCTGAATCCTACTTAAAACAGAAAGAGGGTTACAACCGAGACGCTATTAATTGATGGTAATTATATTACCATCGATTATGAATTTTATAATTGATTTTTATTAGTTAAACGCATGTTGATTTATGTTGAAAGATCCTGAATATGATATTATAATCATAGGAGCGGGCATAATTGGCAGTGCACTTGCGAATGAATTAAGTGAAAGATTTGACATTAAAATTGCAATTCTTGAAAAAGAAAGCTCGATAGGATATCATGCAAGTAGTAGGAATAGTGGAGTTATTCATAGTGGATTTTATTATAAGCCTAATTCACTTAAAGCAAGGTTATGTGTTGAAGGAAATCAACAATTAAATCAATATTGTAAAAGAAGAAATATTCCAGTTAAGAGAACAGGGACATTGGTAGTTGGAAAAGATGATGAAGAAAGAGAGAGCTTGGAATTTTTGTTAGAACGTAGTAAAAATAATAATGTTCAAGATGTAAGAATTATCAATAAACAAGAATTAATGAAAGTTGAACCTTATTCCACAGGAAAGTTTGCGTTGTATTCGCCTATGGGAAGTATTGTTGATTCAAAGAGATTAGTTCAGTCAATTGGACGTGATGCAAAAGAAAATGGTGTAGACATATTACTGAATCAAAAAGTCAGAAACATAAATAGAAAAACTAATGGGATAACGATAGATACGTTAACGAAAACGGTTTCAACAAAATTTTTGATAAATTGTGCAGGAGTGTATGCTGACAATATAGCAAGAATGATGGGATTAGAATTGAATTATCAGATAATACCGTTTAGGGGAGAATATTTTGAATTGCCTAAGAATAAGTCGCATATGGTAAATTCCATGATATATCCTGTTCCTGATCCGAATCTTCCATTTTTAGGGATACATTTGACAAAAACAATTGATGGCAGGGTAATAGTCGGTCCAAATGCAGTTCTTGCGCCAGGAAAAGAAGCCTATAGGAACTTAGATGTTAACGTTAATGAATTGGGTAAAATTTTGAGTTATAAAGGATTTTGGAGAATGTTGGTAAATAACCGTAAACGTGTAGAGGAAGAGTTTATTCAATCATTAATGAAAACAAAATTATTGGATAAAGTACGCGATTTATTACCTAATATTGAATTAAATGAATTAATTAGAAGTTACTCTGGAATTCGTGCACAATTAGTTGATGATAATGGTGAATTGGTGGATGATTTAGTGGTCAAAGAACATGATGATTCTATTCATATATTAAATGCGGTTTCTCCTGGAATGACATGCAGTATACCATTTGCGAATTATATTGTAGACAGTTACCTGAATAAACTCAATTTTAAAGAAAAATAAAATTACAAATACAACGATTTATGATATTAAACAAGAAAAATGATTGAAATTGATGAGGCGAAGATATTTGACGAGATACGTACGAATAAACCAAAAAGTGTGTGTATAAGCGCACCCGATGGGTTAATGATCTATTTAGAAGATATTTCAACAAGAATAAAGAAAGAATTCGACGTAGATGTTTTCATTATGGGAGATTCATGCTATGGTAGCTGTGATAGTACAAACTTTGAAGCTAAAAGGATGGGTGCCGAGTTGGCGTTTAACATAGGTCATACAATTTCATTTGAAAAACTTGGTGATAGAACGGTCATGATTGACGCATTTGATAATATTGACTTTGAATCTGCGATAAAAAAATCAGTGGATGTTTTGAAGCAATTCAAGGTTATAGGAATGGTTACATTTAGTCAGTACTTGCATCAGATCGAACCAATAAAGAAGATATTTGAAGAGAATGGAGTTCAAGTAATCATTGGAAAAGGTGGTGGACAGTTAAAGGACGGACAAGTATTTGGTTGTGAATTTTATCCTGCGTTTTATATTAAAGAGAAAGTCGATGCGTTTGTTGTGTTAGGAAATAGTAATTTTCATGGAATAGGAGTTTCGCTTTCTTCGGGGAAACCTACATTCATGATTGACCCGTATGCTGAAGAGATTATTGACGTCAAAGAAGTAAGTGAAGACAGAGAAAAGAAAGCAATTTTATCAATTTCAAAGGCTCGTTATGCAGAAAAATTTGGTTTAATATTAGGATTAAAAGAAGGTCAGTTTGATACAAAAAAACTACTGTCTGTTAAAAAAAGATTAGAGGAAAGAGGAAAAGAGGTACAGTTGATTGCAATGAGAGAAGTTACAAAAGAGAGAATATCTTACTTTAAATCTATTGATGCTTTTATTCAGACGTCGTGTCCCAGGGTTTCAATTGACGGATATACATTTGACAAGCCAGTATTGTCATCTCCTCAGGCTGAGGCATTATTAGACCTGTTAGATGGAAAAGAATTGGATGATTTTCTCATTAAACCGCATTGGTTATAATACGATGTTTAAATATTTTCAAAGTTAAAAGAAACTATGGAAAAAAGTGATAATCGTAAAGAAAAGGTAATTCCCGGTGACGAATTAGCAGTAATTGAGGAGTATGAATCTGGAAAAGGTACGCATATAATAGATGGACAGATTCGCGCTTCTATATTCGGGAAGACAAAATTTGATAATAAAAATAAATCTGTAGAAGTTGAATCGTTAGAAAATTCATCGGCATTACCGCAAGCTGGTGACAAGGTTGAAGGAAGACTTGAAAATGACAAGGCTCTTAGAATTATCAAGATTAATGGAAAAATCTCATTCGGATCTTTAGTGGGTTTAATGGCAAAAACAAAAATGCCGAATTGGGGAACAAACGATTATATTAGAGCGTCAGTTGTGAGTTTAACAAATGGATTAATCCACGTGATGATAAATAATAATAATGAAGACGAAGGAGTGATTAGAAGTACTTGTAACTCATGTGGAGACAGAGTAGTTAAAGTTCAGAAAGGTGTAAAATGTGCTAGTTGTGGATACTTTAAATATAAAACGCTGGCATCAGATTGGCAGGAATAGGAAATTTCAAAGTTTTTATAGAATTTCATATTTAACCGGAAGGAGAGATTTTTGGCAATAGAAGAAACTGAATATATGTGGATGGATGGTGAGTTCGTAAAATGGGATGACGCAAAAGTTCCTATTTTAACTCATGCAATACATTATGGTACTGCTGTATTTGAAGGAATAAGAGCATACCCATCTAAAGATAATTTGGGTGTTTTTAGATTAAAAGAACACATTGCGCGTTTAACGGAATCATGTAAAATCTTACCATTGGAACATAAGTATTCAGAATCAGATTTGGAACAGAATATTTTAGAACTACTGAGAAAAAATCAATTAAAACAATCGAGCTATATCAGACCATTAGTTTATGTAGGATATGGGGGAATTGGATTAAACTTCACTGGATTTCCAGTGAATGTATCTATCACAGCGTTTCCATTTGGAAAATACTTTTCAAATCATGAAATCAAAGTTTGTATATCAAATTGGAAAAGAATTTCTGATGAATCGATGCCAGTTCAAGCGAAAGCAAGTGGAAATTATTTGAATTCAGTACTTGCAAAATTAGATGCTTTAAGATCGGGTTTTGATGATGCCATATTATTAGGTAAAAATTCAATGGTTTCGGAAGGGACTGGCGAAAATATTTTTGTGGTTAAAAATGGAGAAATAGCTACACCGCCTACGACATCTTCCATATTAGTAGGTATAACAAGAGATTCGGTAATTCAAATGGCAAGAGATATGGGAATGAATATTATTGAGAGAGAGATTTCTAGAATTGAACTTTATCAAGCAGATGAAGTATTTTTCACTGGAACTGCAGCAGAAGTAACCGCAATAGTAGAAATTGATAATAGAAAAGTAGGAACGGGAAAAATAGGTAATGTCACAGACAAAATAAGAAAGTCATATGCGGATATAGTTGCCGGTAATAATGAGAAATATTTGAATTGGCTAACTGAGGTATATTAAATTATTTTGGAAAAAAATATTCCGATCGTTGGATTTCAAGGCGAAATAGGTGCGTATAGTGAAAAGGCAATAAATTTGTATTTCTCGAAAGCAAACAGTATAGCGTATAAAACCTTTTCAGATTTATTCGATGCTTTAGAAAGTGAACAGGTCGAATTAGCAATACTTCCAATTGAGAATTCTATTGAAGGTAGTGTTACAGAATCCTATGAATTATTACTGAAATCAAAAGTAACAGTAGTGGGTGAAATTAATGTAAAGATAGAGCATTGTTTGATTTCGCATCACGATACAAGCAAAGATGATATTGATGTAATATATTCTCATACTCAGGCACTAGGTCAATGTAAGGCTTATTTGAAAAACTCTGGATGTGATGCGGTGACGACTTATGATACAGCAGGGAGTGTAAAAATGATTAAAGAGAAGAATATGAAAAGGGCGGCGGCAATCGCAAGTAAAGACGCGGCTAAATTATACGATATGAGTGTAATTGAGGAGAATATTCAAGATCATGAAGATAATTTTACAAGGTTCTTTTGTTTGTCAAAGATACCAACTAAATCTACAGGAAAAGATAAAACTTCAATAGTCTTTTCGGCTGGCGATGTAGCGGGATCGTTATATAAGGCATTGAAAGAATTTGCAGATGGAGGCATTAATCTCACGAAGCTTGAATCAAGGCTTACAAGGAAAAAAGCATGGGAATACAATTTTTATCTTGATTTTGAAGGACATATTGATGATGAAAATTGTAAAAAGGCAATACAAGAATTAATAAATTTGGGAAGCTCGGTAAAGGTATTAGGTTCTTATCCGAGATCCAATAACAAGCTTTGAATAGGTGTAGTTGGTAACAGAAATGAAGAAAATGGAAATAGAAGTTGAGAAAAAAGATAATCAAGCGACTTTAGTAATAACTGATGAAGATTTAGCTATAGGCTATATTTTACGAAAAGAATTATTGAAAAATAACGAAGTGGTATTTGCAGGAGCAGTAAAACCTCATCCGTTGGTAAATAATTTCAAAGTTCAAGTAGAAACGAAGAAGAGTGGAGCAATGAAGCAAATACTTGCAAGTAACGACATTGCAATAAAAATAAGTGATGAAATACTCGAAAAGTTTACTAAATCTTTGAAAAAATAGTTAAAACATTGGTGAGTAATATTGGAATTTTGTAAATCGTGTGGCGGTAGGATTTTACCGAAGATTGATGCATCAAACAATAGAGTTTCTGCATGTGTTGATTGTGGAGAGATAGTTGGTCAAGGAGTATCTAATTCTATTCAATCGTCGGACAGCGATAATAAGATTCAGATTAAAGACGAAGTGAATGATATTCAATCATTGCCGATTGAAAAAGAACAATGTTCCAAATGTGGTAATGAAGAAGCATATTCATGGCAGAGACAGACCAGAAGTGGTGATGAACCTGCTACTAGATTCTACCGTTGTGTTAAATGTGAACACACGTGGAGAGAGTATTCTTAATAACTTACAAACACAAATATTAAGTGAATAGTATGAGTTTTGTTGCGAAAACTAAATCATCATCTGAATGGAAACTGATAACTAATGTAGTGTCTACCATAGTTGAAGAACCGAGTTTTGAAGCTAATGCCGAAGGGATTCAATTCAGAGGCATGGATCCGTCACATGTTGCTATGATAGATTTGAATTGGCCAAATGCATCGTTTGAGAAGTATGAATGTGATAAAGAATTCAAGTTAACATTAAGGATTGAGGAATTATCTAAATTGATTAAACGGGCAAAACAAAATAATAGTATATCTATATCGGCAGAAGATGACGAATATATGATTGTTAAATTAGAAAATGGTCGTAAAAGAGAATTTCAAATTCGATTAATTGAAAGTTCTCAAAGTCCGCAACAAGTACCTAAACTATCACTAGATTCAAAAATTGTGATAGATAAGGGGGTTTTTGAGGATACGCTCAATGATGTAGGGGCTGTGGCGGATCATATTACAATTGAAACCAATAACGATGAGATAAATTTCATTGGAAATGGAGATTCTGGAAAAGCAAAAATTACACTAAATAAGTCAGACGAAGGGATAACAGAAATAAGCTCAAAAGCAGAAAGTAAGGCAACCTATAGTTTACAATATTTATCAAGTATTTTAAAGGCAATAGGAACAACGGCGGAAACTATTACTATTGAATATTCAAACAAAATGCCTTTTAAAATTGAATTCAAATTAGGCGAAGTAGGCGGACATATTAATTTCTATCTTGCGCCAAGAATTGACGATAGATAATAGATTTTTATATTTGTAAAATTTTTAATTACTTAGCGGGTGAATGGGACATCTCGTCCGTTCCGCTATACAAACCCCGGTAAGAGATGTAAAAAATGGATTCAAAACAAATAGCATTAATATCAATATTTGCAGCATTGTATGCAATCGGAGTAATTTCTTTAGCTCCGTTTAGTTATGGACTAATTCAAGTAAGAGTTGCTGATGCGTTATTACCACTTTCCATTGTGTTTGGAATGCCAGTAGTAATTGGTTTGTCGTTAGGTACATTTATAGCAAATACATTAAATCCAGTAGGAAATTTAGGTCCTATTGATATTTTTGGGGGTACTGTTGCAAATTTTATTGCAACATTCGTAGCATGGAAAATATGTGGAAGTAATAAAGTACCGTTTATAATTGGTATAGGTTGTCAGATTGTTATTGTTTCTGTAATTGTAGGAACATATCTTTCATATTTACTTGGATCTACTCTAATCGCAGGAATAGGTTATTTATTTATAGGAACTTTTCTTGCAGTTGGAATACTTGGATCGTTGTTGGTTGTAATAATAAAAAATCGTATAGAATCGATTGGAATTAAGAACTAGAGGATTTGAAGGGAAAAATCAATAGATTTACTGGAATGTGTAAGCATACCCATTGATATAATATCTACTTGGGTTGATGCATAGGATTCAAGATTTGAAAGATTAATTCCTCCAGAGGCTTCAGTAAGTGGTGGTTCTGAGATTGATTTTATTTTCGAAATAAATTTTGATATGTCTTCAGGTGTCATATTGTCCAATAAAATAATATCAACGTCTAGGTCAACGGCGTTTAAAGCAGATTCTAGAGAATCGACTTCAAGTTCTATTTTTTTATTAGAATCGATTTTATCACGAGCTGCATTAATGCTTTCTTTTAGATTGGTAATTAATTTATAATGATTGTCTTTAATGAGAATCATTTCATTAAGATCGTAGCGATGAGGTAAACCACCGCCAACTATAACAGAATATTTTTCATATTTACGAAGGCCTGGAAGAGTTTTTCTTGTTGCTGAGATATTTGTGTTGGGGCTAATTTTTTTAGTTATTGTCACGGCATGATTCGTAGAAGTTGCAATACCGCTCATATGTCCAAGAAGGTTTAATGAAACGCGTTCAGATAATAATAACGATTTTGATAACCCATTTAATTTGACGATTTCAGTGTTTGAGTCAAAATATCCTCCGTCTTGGAATAACCAGTCAGATTTAATTTTGAAATGATCGAATATTTGTGTTAATTCTTTACGGCCAGAAAGAATCCCAGGTTCTCGACTCAATATTTGGGCATTAGAGATTGAGTTGGAATCTATGAATAAATCTGAGGTAATATCTCCATTAGATATATCTTCTTGAAGAAATCTTTCTATTTCTGTATCCAAGGTATCCTCTATTACAGAAGTACACACAAAATATAAAACAAGCGAATTATTGCATCATATTGGTACAATATACAAAAGGTGATTGATATAGCACAAATTAACACATCAGGAATTAATTTTCTAGAGGAAATTAAGGAATTACAGAAAGAAAAGAATGCTTTAATTTTATCACATAATTATCAGATTCCTGAAATACAAGATTTAGCAGATGTAGTAGGGGATTCACTTAATCTTTCATTACAAGCTTTGAATTCTGATAAAGATTTAATTGTATTTTGCGGGGTGAATTTTATGGCAGAAACGGCCGCAATTTTGGCTCCTAACAAGAAAATATTAATTCCGGATTTAAAAGCAGGTTGTTCGTTGGCTGATACAATAAATGTTAAACAATTGCGTGAATGGAAACAAAAACATCCCGATTCAGTAGTTGTATCATACATAAACACATCTGCGGAAATAAAGGCAGAAAGTGATTATTGTTGTACGTCGTCAAATGCAGTGAAAGTAGTTGAAGAAATTCCTCAAAACAAAGAAATTTTATTTTTACCAGATCTATTTCTTGGTGCGTATATTGAGAATATAACTGGAAGAAAGATGCACATTTGGCCTGGAGAATGTCATGTTCATGCAAAACTAACCGCTAATGAGATAAATTTAATGCAAGATACTCATTCTAATGCGGATTTTTTGGTTCATCCAGAATGTGGTTGTGTATCGAATATACTGTTCCAATTATCTGAAGGTGATATAAAAGGAGATAAAACAAAAATATTATCGACAGGAGGAATGATAGATTATGCAAATAAATCTGATGCAGATGAATTTGTAGTGGCAACAGAAACAGGAATTTTACACCAATTACGAAAGCAAAATCCAAAGAAGGAGTTTCATCCTGTTAAAGAGGATGCTGTTTGTGAGTATATGAAAATGATTACATTGGAAAAAGTATACAAATCTCTAAAGGAGGAAGTTTATGAAGTAAAGGTTCCTGAAGAGATTATAAATAAAGCAATTAAACCAATAACTAGGATGATAAACATTAGATAGTCATAATATTGGTGAAATAATTGTCAAATGTACGTAAAGATTATTTTTCTGAGGATTTTGTATTATTCACTAATGAAAAATTAACAAAGATCAGTAATTTAAAAAAACTTGTAAAGAAGAAAGATTGTCCTTATTGTCCTGGAAATGAACACATAACCGGTCCTGCAGATTTAGTATTGATTTCTAAGGAAGGTACATTGGCAAAATTAGCAGATGAACCTGAGAATTATGTAAAAGACTGGACAGTTAGAGTGATTTTAAATAAAAATGCAATAGTTAGTCCTGATGAAGAGAAAATTTTTACAGACTATCCTCAATACAGTGAACCGGCAATCGGTCATCATTATGTTGTAATAATGAGCCAAAAACATACAGTTAATGTATCGGAAATCGACAGTGAACAATGGACAAATATTTTAACAACAGTCCAAGATAAGGCACGCTGGTTGTATTCACAAAAACATGTTTCTTATGTAGCAATGTATATGAATCATGGACTTGAAGCGGGTTCGGAAGTTGAGCATCCTCATTTAGAAGTTGTAAGTTTACCTACAGTTCCTCCTGTTATCGAATCGGAAGCAAAATTTATGAAAAAACCAATGAGAGAAAAAGGAATTTGCCCGATGTGTGATATTATTAAAGAAGAAGAATCGAGTAAGCGTATTATAACGAAGACCGATAATTTTTTAGTATTTGCCCCGTGGGCGTCTAAACATCCTTTTGAATATTGGATATTTCCACGTCAGCACGAAATTAGTTTTGTAAAATCAACACAAAAAGGAATATCTGAATTGTCTGATATCATTCATTCAAGTTTAGAATCATTAGTTAAAACTTTGGGAGTAGTTTCATTTAACTTGGTTATACATTCTTCGCCTGAAAAGAAGACTTCAAAACAGATTCATTGGCATATTGAGATATATCCACGAATAGAAACAAAAACAGGGTTAGAGATGTCATCTAATATTCACACAAATAAGATATTACCTGAAAATGCTGCAGAAGAATTAGCAAAGAATATTAAAAAATAAATTTACTAAGTTCCAATCATTTGAAAAACAAGTTGTCTGTCACGACCTTCTATATTACATTCAAGAAATATTACATGTTGCCATTGTCCAAGTAAGAGTTTTTGATCTTTGAATGGAACGGTAATACTTGAACCGATTAGTGATGCTTTGACATGTGAGCGTCCATTGCCGTCGTGCCAAGTGTTTTCATGTTCATAGAAAACATCGTCAGGGGCAATGCGTTTTAACATGGCAGGAAAATCTTTTTCGAGTCCTGGTTCGTATTCGATTGTTGTTATAGCACCAGTCGAATGTCTTGTGAATACAGTTACAATTCCGTCTTTAAGTCCGGAAGATTTAATTTCTTTATTAATGTCGTCAGATAAATCAATCATCTGGTTTTCGTGTTTGGTTTTTATTGTAATTTCTTTAGTTATTACATTCATTAATATTTAGATAATTTATGCTACTGTAATAACTTTACTTTGAGTTGATGAGATTGGATTTTTGTCAGTTAGATTATCGACGGCAAATGCTTCAATATTGTATTGACCTGCAGAATCAGGCGTCCAAGTATTGCCGAGTCTGAAGGATTTTCCTGAATCTAATTGGATATTAAAAACGTATACTTCTTTAGTTTCGCCAGTTTCGATATTCGTAATAATAGCAATCCAAGAAATAGTTATTCGATTTTCTGATATGTTTGTGGCTTCAGTTTCAATTAAGATAGATTCGCCAACAGCAGTTGGATCAGATATAGGAATCAATGATGTTCCGTAAACCAAATTGATTGTGCCTAAGGAGATTTTTTCGTCGATTGCTGCTGCGGGTTCTGGTTCAACAACAGGCTCTGGTTCAACAACAGGCTCTGGTTCAACAACAGGCTCTGGGTCTGCTGCTTCGGGCTCTTCTACAGTTAATAAGTTACTAATTCTTTTGTTTGCAATTTCAAGATCATCTATGTGTAGTTCAATTTCATTTTGTAAATCTTCAATGGTTTGTTCATAATTATTAAATTTATTTGTAGATTCTAAAAGTTCACGATTTGCATTTTCAAGTTCATTTTGGGTTTCGGCAAGCAAATCTTGGGTTTCATCAAGTCTAGTTAATCTACCTTCAAGCAGAAGAATCTGGGAATTTGCTTTGTCTAAATCTGTTTGTAATTTATTTAATTCATCATTATTTGAGACTTCTACAGGTACTTCTATAGTGACAGGTTCAGAGTCACCTGTAAGTACTTGTCCTACACCATAACCAATTGCTACACCAATTAACAAACCTATTATTGCAAAAACAACCTTGGGTGAGATTGTAGAAGGTCCATCGTTGTTTTGTGTATCATCATTAGTGTTTTCATCTTCTGTTGGAGCTCTTTCGTAAGTAGAGGGATTGTATCCCATATGTTATCAATTGATTTACTTATACTACTTCATTTATATTTTTGCATAGTTTTGAAATTGATTTCACAATATTTCGAATAAATTATATGAAGGAAATATGTAACGATATTGATACATATGGAAAAAGCTATCTTTGGAGCTGGTTGTTTTTGGCATATTCAAGATAGATTTAAGAAAGTAAAAGGCGTGTCGTCAACTTCAGTAGGTTATTCTGGTGGAAAGAAAGATTCTCCTACATATGAGCAGGTATGTACAGGCGATACAGGACATGCTGAAGTAGTGGAAGTAGACTTTGATCCTAGTGTAGTGACTTATTCAGAGTTGTTGGATGTATTTTGGTCATGTCATGACCCAACTACGAAGGATAGGCAAGGCCCAGATATTGGACATCAATACCGTTCTGTGATATATTATTTAGATGATAGACAAAAGAAATTAGCGGAAGAATCAATGAATGATATGAGTGAATCAGGAAGGTTTCGCGATTCAATAGTTACTGAAATCTATCCAATTAAAGAATATTACAAAGCGGAAGATTATCATCAGGATTATTTTGATAAAAAAGGGTCGTTATTTGGATTAATGTGAGTGTTATATATTGAAATTTGGATTGTCTATACCAGTAACAATTGGAAAGGATTGGAAGAATAAACTTCTTGAAGTGTTGCCATTAATAGAAGAAGCTGGAATTTCTTCATTATTAGTTTGGGATCATTACATGCTTCCTGAAAAATATGGAGTAGAGAACAACAATACAATAGATGCATGGACACTTTTGTCATTCATAGCTGCAAATACAACAAAAATTAAAATTGGAACATGTGTTACGCCAATTCCTTTTCGTCCTCCTCAGCAATTGGCTAAAGTAGTTTCATCAGTAGATAATATTTCAGATGGAAGGGTTATATTAGGAGTGGGTGCAGGTTGGCACAAACCTGAATTCGATGCATATAGTGAATGGGATGGTAACAAGGTTCGTTATGAAAAGACTGTAGAAGGTTTGGAGATTATGAAGAAATTATGGACTGGTGATGTCGTTACTTTTAATGGCAAATATTATAATGTTGAAGACGCTGTTTTACAACCGAAGCCAATTCAGAAACCATTTCCAGAATTATGGTTTGGTACAACAGGTGAAAAAATGCTGAAAGTGATGGCTGAATACGGTACTGCATGGATACCTGTAGGAATTTCATCCAAAGAATATTCTAAACATGTATCGTACATAAATAAAATCTCTACGAGGAAAATTTGTTTGACATATTATGATCATAAGGATATAGAAACATATGATGTCGAAAAAACTGTTAACGAGTATCAATCAGTTGGATGTGAATATTTTATTGGATTATTAAAATATGAAACAGGTAATATTAAACAAAAATTAAAAAAATTTACAGATGTTATTTCATCATATAATTAAATGGGCACGCCCGGATTTGAACCGGGGACCTTCGCCATGTCAAGGCGATGTCCTAACCATTCTAGGAGTTCAATAACTCTGGCTAGACGACGCGCCCCTGATATGATTCACGAAGAAAGTTATTTAATTGTTCTAGTATTATGATTATTTTTAATCAGATTCTATAAATAGTATAAAAATAGAATATATTTTATGCTTCTTCATAGTGAAGTTGAGGCTCAGGCAATAATTCCTTTTCTACGTACTACGGTAGCGAAAATATTGATTGATAAATATTCATTGACTCAACAACAATCTGCTAAGAAAATGGGCATTACGCAGGCAACAATCAGTAATTATATGAATCGCAGTAGGGGAAATATCGAGTTATATTTGATTACAGAACGGATCCAATCCTATGCGGAACAAATTGCTGATGAAATAATTAATGAAAGTAGTGAAATCATAGTAGGAGAGAAATTTGAAATAGCATTGAAATTTATTCGAGAACAAGGAATAATATATGATTTGCATCAAGAATTGGAGAATAATCATACAATCAAAGACTGTCCTCTTTGTTCTAGTAGGCGACAGTAATAGATTTTTTAAATAAATTGGTGTATAGCAATGTCAAATGATATAGTCAATAGTAAATATTTTTTCTATTTGCTCAGGTTCCAAGTGTTCATATCAGGAGCGTCTGTTATGGGTTTGGAATTACTAGGAAGTAGATTAATGTCTCCATATTTTGGGAATACTTTGTTTGTATGGGGAAGTCTAATTGGGATTACATTAACAGGATTAAGTGCTGGATATTCTTATGGGGGAAAGAAATCGGATCAAGAAGCTTCGTATCAAACATTTTCTTTATTAATTTTTATTGCGGGTAGTTATGCATTACTTTCTACATTATTATCTGCAGAAATTTTTAAAATTATTTTATTATTTAAAGTTGGAGAGATATTTGGTCCATTAATTTCCAGTATTGCATTATTGTTAGCTCCAACATTTTTACTCGGTGCAGTAACTACTTTTGCAATAAAATTAAGTGCGAAATCCATTAAAACAATTGGACAGACTGCTGGAAATTTATATTCATTATCAACTGTAGGAAGTATTTTTGGTACGTTTGCTACAACATTCATTCTTGTTCCCTTAATAGGAGTAGACATTATATTATATTCAATTAGTACAATTTTAATAATATCAGCAATTGTAGGATTATCAAAGCAGACTAAGACAGTTGCAATAATCTTAATTTGTATATCGTTGTATTCTGCAGTATTTGTACAAGCGCCATTAGCAGGGGTTGTATTTGAAAAAGATACGCAATACCACAGGTTATTGGTGCATGATGATTCGGTTACGAACATACGGACGTTAATTTTGGATAATAATTTTCATAGTGCAATGGATCTTCAAAATAGAGATAGAATCGTGTATGAATATACGAAATATTTTCATTTAGGAGTGTTATTTACGAATGACCCTCAAAATGTTTTATTTATTGGGGGTGGTGGATTTTCTGCACCAAAGAAGTTTTTTGTAGATTATCCAGGTATAAAGATTGATGTCGTGGAGATTGATAAAGAAGTAGTTAGTGTAGGAAAAGAGTTCTTTTTTGTTCCAGATGATGAACGTTTTGATATAACAACGGATGATGGACGAATTTTTCTTAGAAAAACAGATAAGAAATACGATATTATTGTTCTTGATGCTTATGACAAGACGTATGTTCCATTTCATTTAATGACAAAAGAATTTCATCAGCTTGTAGCGAATCATTTAACAGAAGATGGAGTTATAATTTCGAATATCATTACATCGCTTGAAGGTGATTCTGCAACTTTATTTTTATCTGAATTAAAAACAATGGACAGCGTATACAAAAATATACATATCTATCCGGTTGTTTCAGAACAAAATAGAATTATTCAAAATATAATTGTTGTTGCACAGAATAAACAAGATAGAATTACAAAGTTTGAATTAATGTCTCGTCAAGACAACGTTCAAGTAGATTTATCGGAAGAGATAATGAAAGAATATGAAAAAGAGATAGAATTAAATTCGTATAAAATTTTAGAAGATAACTTTGCACCTGTAGAAAATTATTTGAATCCATTGACGGGCAAACAATATGTAAAAAGAATTATTTTAGAAGATGGGATTGCAAGTGAAATATCGAATGATGGTCAAGACTGGAACCCTGAATTAACGGTTAATCAGCTTTTGTTTGTGTCAATAGCGGCAGTTGTATTGGTATATTCGATTTATTCATATAGTAATACTGAGAAAAACTAAGTGAGTGAAAGATGGTCGAGTTTCAAGTTGTTGTAATAGGTGCGGGTCCAGGAGGATATCTAACTGCCATAAAGTTAGCGCAGCTTGGTCAGAAGGTTGCTTTAGTTGAGAATGACAAATTAGGTGGGGAATGTCTAAATTACGGATGTATTCCGTCAAAAACTATGATCAATACGAGTGATATGTATCATAAAATTACTGATTTGTCGGCCCAGGGAATTGAGGTTGGGTCTGTAAGTGTAGATTTATCGAAATTTCAGGCGTGGAAGGAGTCTATTACAAATAAACTCAGAGGAGGAATCAATTTACTTTGTAAGAATTATGGAGTTGAGGTCATTATTGGAACCGCTAAGATAAAAAATAGAAACTTAATCGAGGTCATAAATGGAGAAGAAAGGACCGAGATTTCTGTAGAGAGTATTATTATTGCAACGGGATCCCGTGCAAATGATTTAGAAAATTTAAGATTTGATGGAAAACAGATTATTTCAGCAAGAGATGTATTGGATCTAGATTATGTTCCGAAATCAATGTTAGTTGTTGGTGGTGGAGCTATAGGTTTAGAACTAGGAACTGCTTTGGCGAAGTTTGGAACACAAGTAACAATTTTAGAAATAACGGATAAATTATTACCTGGAATCGAAAAAGATTTAGTTAGTGTTGTTGAGCGATCTATAAATGAAATCGGAATACGAGTTTTATTAAATTCAGAAATTACTGAAGTTAGTAAGGAGTCAGATGTTGTTATTACTATAAAAAATAATGGTGAGACAATAAATGAAACATTTGAGAAAGTTTTAGTAGCAGTTGGTAGACGTGCAAATGTTGAGAATCTTGGATTAGAAGAAATAGGTGTAGAGTTAGAAAATAATGGATTCATCAAGGTGAACGAACAGATGCAGACTAATGTTTCCAATGTTTTTGCAATTGGTGATGTCGTAGGACCTCCTTGGTTGGCACATAAAGCATACATGCAAGGTAGAAAACTAGCATACCATATTGCAGGTGTTCCAAGTAATATTCAAATAAAAAACATTCCATATGCAGTATACACTGAACCTGAAATTGCGTCTGTAGGATTAACCGAGGACGAGGCCTTAGAAAAGAATCATGACGTTCGCGTAGGAAAATTCCAATTTGCTGCAAATGCAAGAGCAATGACTTCAGGTGACAGTAAAGGATTTGCAAAGGTATTAGTTGATAATAAAACGGAAGAAGTTCTAGGCGTGCATATAGTAAGTGAAAATGCATCAGAATTGATTAGTGAGGGAATATTGGGACTAAATATGGGAGTGAAAATTGAGGATATAGAGTCTTCGATACATCCACATCCAACACAAGCAGAAGCGTTGTTTGAAGCTGCAATGGCAAGTTTAGACAAGTCTGTTCATTCGTTTATGAAGAAGTCTAAGACAGAATAAATAAAAAAAAATAAAAAATTAGGATCTTACCAAGAAATACGAAATTAATTTAATTTAGATATTAAACTAACGACGTCTTTTTGCTGCTTTGCGCTTTGTAGCTTTACGTTTTGGAGCGGCCTTACGTTTAGCTGGTGCTTTACGTTTAGCTGCTTTACGTTTAGCTGGTGCTTTACGTTTAGCTGCTTTACGTTTAGCTGGTGCTTTACGTTTAGCTGCTTTACGTTTTGGAGCGGCCTTACGTTTAGCTGGTGCTTTACGTTTAGCTGCTTTACGTTTAGTAGCTTTCTTTGGAGCTGCCTTACGTTTAGTAGCTTTACGTTTAGTAGCTTTCTTTGGAGCTGCCTTACGTTTAGCTGCCTTACGCTTTGGAGCTGCTTTCTTCTTAGCTGCTTTGCGCTTTGGAGCTGCTTTCTTCTTGGTTGCTTTACGCTTTGGAGCTGCTTTACGTTTAGTAGCTTTACGTTTAGCTGGTGCTTTACGTTTTGGAGCTGCTTTACGTTTAGTAGCTTTACGTTTTGTTGTTTTGCGTTTTGTTGCCAACCTTTTTCCCCAAATCTTTTATGAATATTTTGTATATAAAGAATCAAGTTTAAGTTTAAAATAACAATCTTTAAATTAAAGTATAGATTTTTTTTCTTTTTTAAAAAAAACTTTCTTAACATTGTTTAACTATTTTTTTTTATGCGGGAGTCGCCCAGCCCGGTCAACGGTGCGAGGTTCAGGTATTTAGTTGAAAATCCTCGTCTTTTAGAAGTTCGTGGGTTCAAATCCCACCTCCCGCATATATTTTACAGCCAAATTTAAATTATACAAGGTATTGATACCATTACATGAGTTCTAAAGGGCAAAAGAAAGACAAGAGTGGAGCAATGCCTTCATCACAAGCTGGCTTACTCACTTTTTTCGGTGACGATGCGAAAGGGATCAAACTTTCACCTATTGTAGTCATGGGTGGAGCATTGGCAATAATTGTTGTATCTATTGCATTGCGAGTTTTTCCAATAATATAATTAGTCCGAACAAATATGCAGTCAACTTTTAACTTACAAAGAAAATTTCGGCTGTTATTTACATTACCATCGTTTTTTGTTTCGCTTTTATTAGCATCGGCAACTTCATTATCAATAATATTAATTCAGGGTATTTTTTCTAACGCTCCAATGGCACAAAGATACGAGGCAACGTCTATTTTTTTTGTGGCGTTTTTGTTATCAATTATTTTAGAGCGTTTGATATTAGCGCGTCATTCATTTGCGTCGGTTCGCAGATTGCTTGCGATGTCAATTGTTCCTAATGCGTTGTGGTCTATTCTTTCAGCGTTTGGGTTATATCAATATTCAGTGTTGCAAGAAGAGCAGGTTTTCTATCTTCTGGTGGTGATGGGACTATCAACTGCTATATCGATAAGAATAATTATTTTGGGATCGGTGTTTTTCAACAGAATTAGTGTAGGAACGTTGGTGTCTTTTCTACAACCAATGTTATTGTTTACAATAATTCCGTTTGCACAGACTGGTGTGTTGTTTCCTATAGAACAGTTTTCTTTGTTATTGGTGGAGGAGGCAGTAGCTTTTTCATTGGCGTTGATTATTCCGGTTTTATCTGTAAGTTATTTGATGGTGTTAAGTAGAACTGGAGGTACTCTAATTAAAAGTTCGCCGTTAATTGTTTTTCAAGCATTTTTACAAGCATGGGTTGCGGAACGTCCTAAGTTAATAGAAGATTTAATCACGACATTTAGTTTAGAAAAGGAAATTGTTACATCCGTAATTGAATTTCCTGACAAATACAATGCGCCAACAAGAGCAGTAATAGTACCAGAAGTTCATCCTGGTCCTTTTTATCCTATTGGAAGTAGTAATCTGCCGTTCGAGTTGTGGCAATGGTCAAAAAGCAACAATATAAGATCCCTGGTTTTCCATGGAATTTCGGGACATGAACATAATTTAGCGTCTAAATCAGTGGTCACGTCTTATCTTGATCAAATGAATGATTTGCAAGTTGTGTCAGATGGAAGCACTTGCACAGAGCCAAAATCAAGAAGTGTAGGAAGGGCAACAGTTACCGGAATAGCGTTCGGAGATTATGCAATGTTAGTATTGACTCTAGCTCCTTATGGAATGGAAGATTTTCCAATTTTTGTTAGAGAGGAAATAAACAAAGCTGCAAAGTCAATTGGTTTCAATGGTGCAATATTAATTGATGCACATAATTCAATAGGAGCTACTCCTGTACGTGAAGACTGTGAAGACATAATAATTGCTGCAAATGACATTCTTAGAAAGATTAGATTCAATGCTCAGATGCCATTCAAAATGGGATATGCGCATTCAAAGGAATTACAGATAAAATTAAAGGAAGATGTAGGGCCTGCGGGCATGGGAATGGTTCTGTTCGAGATCAACAAGAAGTTTTACGGTCTGATATCGGTTGATGCAAACAACATTGCATTGGGTTTTCGAGATGAGATTCTTAGTGAGAACGATGACATAATTGACGTCTGTACCACTGATACGCATTTTAATGCTGCGAAGGTGATGAATTCGCTCGGATATGTTCCATTTGGAGGCGAGTCTTCCGTTAAAGAGATTAGAAAAGTGATTGAGAATCTGCGAGAATCTGCAGAAAAATCCATGACAAAGTCGAATTTCGTAATCAAGAGAAATAAAAACTTGTACAGGGTGTTTGGTTCTGCGTTGCTGGATAATTATTCTGTTAATTTGGATCGTTTGTTTGCTATCGCAAAGATAGGCGGTGTGTCTACGTTTTTAATTATATTAGCAATTTATGCGTTGGGAATTACTTTAGTAAAGTGATCAGAGTTTAATTTGAGCCCACTCGTTTCCAGGTGGAAAGATCTCTGGATAGCAGTCATATGCCGCAAGTATGAAGTCGTCTAGAATTTCATGATCGCCAGTGTAGTTTACACAAACCGCAATTTCAAATTCAGTACCTAGTTCGGGCAAAAGTTCTAATGGAAATCCCGTGACAATAGAATTTTCGTTGGTTCCAATCAATCCAGGAAATTCGTCTTTTCCAATACTGTAAGCATTTTGTGCGCCAGGTAATCCTGCATCTCTAAAATACCCGCCTGATAAATCGTCTTTTGGATTGCCTTCCATGTCAACGTTTCCGCCGGTAGGATTCCAAACAGCGTCAATGGTATAATCAGTTACATTATCATTGTTATGATCTATACGTACTCTCCAAGTTAATAGCTCGTCAGTAAGTTGGAAAAGTGCTCCTTCAGGAACAGGAAGTGTTCTTGCAAGTTGCGTAGGTGGAGGATTCACTACAGTTATCTTTACCCAGAGCCAGTCATCTTCAATCCAAACATTTGTTTTTCTTATATCAACCCAACTCATTACCTCCATTCCAATGACAGGTGGAACAAGTTGACCTGGTGAAGGTGGAACGTGAGCTACCTCGTCTATATCGTCAAAAAGCGTTATGCCTTGGTCATCTGAATTAATTTTTCCAAAATCCTCGTCAAAGAATAATTCGTCTTCATCAAATGAAATTTCTCCTGTTAAAGCTGAATCAGTATTGATAACGTACGCTACACTGACTACTACTGCAACAGCAACTATCCAGAAAATTGGTATATTTCTTCCTTGAAATTTTGGCATCTTCCTAAACACATCTATCTTAATTAATCTAATTAACATTACTACAAATGAATAAAATTTGAAATTTGGTACGTCAGGTATAAGAGGGGTATTTCAGGATGACATAAACACAAACATGGTCATGAACCTGGTTGAATCAATTTCAATCAGTGGTTTAGGTTCAAATTTTCTTATTGGGCATGATTCAAGGAGATCGTGTGTATTATTTGCGAATATACTTACTGCGGGATTAAGTTATTATGGAAACAAGGTGAATCACATTGGCTTGTCGCCAACTCCGTTGATTGCATATTCAACCAAGAAAGGTAATTTTGACTTGGGTTTCGCCGTAACGGCGTCGCATAATCCGCCAAATTATTGTGGAATAAAAATATTCGATTCAAATGGTATTGCAATAGATGAGAAAACGGAAGAGATGATACAAAATTATGATTCTGTATACAAATATCAGCCAGATAAATTCGGCAAGATTACTTTTAATGAAGGAACAAAGATTAATTATTCTTCAGACATCTTGGAGAAATTTAGTTCTGGAAAAAAGAAATACAAGATTTTAGTAGATTGTGCGAATGGTGTTACAAATGATTTTACGCCGATATTATTATCCAAGATGGGCCACGAAGTTGTTTCAATCAATTCGCATCCAAGTCATTGGTTTCATGGGCACAGTCCTGAACCAATAAAGGAGAATCTACAGGTCACAACAAATTTAGTGAAGAACAGCGATGTGGATTTTGCGTTTGTGCATGATGGAGATGGAGATCGTACTGTTATTATAACCAAGGAGGGAATTGTTCCCGATTATGTTTTCTCGTATTTGCTGCTTTCTATAATAGTACAAGAAAGGAAAGGAGACGTAGTTATTTCTATAAATTCATCTACCGCTCTTGAAGAACTTGCACAGCTGCATTCTTGCAATATTTCTCGAGCTCGTCTTGGAAAAACATTCATAACGTTAGATAAATTATCAGGGATTTATGCCACTGAACCAAGTAAAGTTATTGATTCAGATTGGGGGATGTGGGAAGACGGGATTTATGCAGCAATAAAATTGGTCAATTATATGTCAATCAACAATCTTGACATTGAGGAAATGATCAATTCGGTTCCAAAGAGGAGCTATTTGCAGAACAATGTTGTTTTAGAGGCCTTCGATGCGGATTTATTGAAGGAAAAGGCTTTGAATACGCTCGACGAGCCTATAGAAATTCAAGAGATTGATGGTTTAAGGCTGATTTATTCGGATGGCTGGGTGTTGTTCAGGGTTTCGGGTACTGAGCCGAAATGTAGAATCTATGTAGAGAGTAACAGTGAACAACGAAGTATTGATTTGATGAAGAAAGCAGAGAGTGTTTTATTAAATTAATGTTAGCGGAAACGTACTCTGAATAATACAATTGCAATAATTACCACAGTCCAGAGAAAGAATGTCAGCAACATTGACGTTGCAGCTAATAATTCAACTGAGCCATTAACAAACAAGTCCCAGAGAATCGCGGCAATGACTTGGTTGTTTGGAACTACGAGGAAGATAATTGAGCTTAGTTCACGAAATGTTAGCACAAAGATATAGATCCATGCGCTAATAAGAGCAGGTTTTAGTAGTGGTAGAATAATTTTTTGAACAGTGGTTGTCCATTCTGCACCAGACACAGAAGATGTTTCTTCAAGATCGTCTTGGATTTGAATTAAAGCTCCGTTTGCAAACCTGATGCTTTGGGGCATATATTTTACGAGGAAAGCCAAAATCAAAATCCCTATCGTGCCATATACTCCTAATGGGATTGTTAAGAACATCCATAGTAAACCAAGTCCTAATATCATGCCTGGAAATGCAAGAGGAAGAGATCCAAACATTTCTAATACACCGCCGCCACGAATATTTTTGCGGTTGGATATGTATGTAAGAACTGCACCTATGATTACTACGATTGTTGCTGAAACAACTGAAACGGTAGCACTGTTTATGAGACTTGAAATTATTCTTCTTTGACCAAGAACTGTTTCATAGTTACGTAAAGTCATATTGCCGAAAAGATTGTTTGGATCCCAAAAAGGCTGAAATGATAATATTAAAACAGTGCCAAAAACAACGACGATGTGGAGGAAGACATACAAGCCCAGTATTCCTGTGCCAAGCCATCTCCATTTTCCAAGGTCTAGTATAGAAGGCTTGTAGCCTTTTCCTGTGATTACCTGGAATTTCTCGGTTCTCTTTACCGCTTTTCTGTACAGATAAACTGCGGATATTGTTATAACCAGAAGAAAACTTGCGTAAGCTGTGCCCAGTCCATAATTTGGAGGAATGGCCCAGACTACGGTTTCGTATATTCTATACATGAACACGTATACCGGTGGAGACGCTGCTGCACCTATCATAGCTGGTGTCTCAAATGACTCGATAGCGAGAATGAATGTCAACAGGTACACGCTGATAATAGCTGGCATCATCAACGGAACTGTAATCTTTCTAAATATTGTAAACACAGAACCTCCACTTACCCTTGCTTGCTCTTCTAGTGAAGCGTCCATTGTTGCGAATGCTGCGGAGATTACAAGATACGAAAGAGGGACTAGGGAAATTCCCATCACCCATATCATTCCTGGAAGGGAATAAATGTTGAACAAAGCTGTTTCAAAACCGGTAAGGTTTCTCCACCAGGTGTTTACAAGTCCTGACCTTGGTGAGAACAAATAGATCCAAGCTAGGTTGTCAACCATTCCTGGAAGAATTATCGGAAGTATTGGGATGAAAACAAAGTACTGTCTTAATGGCGCGTTAGTTCTTGTCGTAATAAACGAGAGTCCTGTTGCAATAGAAACTCCGATGAATGCACTGCCTAAAGCATATGCAACAGAGTTTCTCAAGAGTTCAAATGTTTTTGGATCAGAGAATACAGTTCTATAATTATCCAGTGTAAGATTTCCGTCGCCGCCCGGATTGCCTGACCAAAAACTTCCAAAGATTAAAAATGATACAGGATAAATTATCAGAAATAGTGTAAACCCTAACAGTAAATAGAATATAGCAGAAGATTGGTTCATGTTTTTTAGTCTATTGACAAGCATAGGGATGTTATTTATCTCGTAAATTATCTATATTAAGCCTGTTAGAATAATTTTAATTTATAGTACGGGCGACTAGTTCCTTCAGTTCTTCGAGGTTTTCGCCTGTCTTGGCGGAGATTGTCATGATTTTCCTGGTGCCAAAGTCCTCCACCATGGTAATCTTTTCCTCCAGCTCCTCGTAGGGAATAAGATCGAGTTTGTTCAGTGCGAATATCATCTTGCTTCTTTCTACGCCCATTCTATCCAGGGTGCTTATGCAAGTGCGTAGTTTGTGCTCATAATCTTCAAGATAGTCGGAAGAGTCGATGACTACTATGACAGCACTAGTGTAGAGAAGTTCTTCCAGAGTGGAATTAAAGGCTTCGATCATGTAAGCTGGAAGCTTGCCAATGAATCCCACGGTATCAGAAAGGAGGTATGGTTCTTTCTTAATTGTGACTCTCCTTGTTTTAGTGTTCAGGGTAGTGAAAAGTTCAGGGGATTCTTCGGTGTTCTCTCCTGTAAGTGAATTGAACAAGGTACTTTTCCCAGACGACGTGTAACCAGCTAAAGAAATAGTTTTGAATCCTTGTCGGCGTCTTCCTTCTCTGTGCAGTTCTCGCTGTTTTCCCGCTTTGATTAGTTTAGATTTCACGGTGTTTGCACGACGCTGGATGTCTCTTGCATACACGTCGGATTCGAAAATTCCAATGCCTTGAAACCCTGGCTTTTCCCCCTTACGAGTTAGGCGAACTTTTTCTTTTGCGTGTACTCTTTCGTATACGAGCTTGGCTAACTTCACTTGCAGCAAACTTTCATCGGTTGAAGCCCGGCGTTCAAAGATGTCGAGTATGAGAGATTCTCGATCCAGTACAAGTCTGTTTAACTTTGATGCAAGATTATAATTTTGTGATGTTTTCAATATTTCGTCAAAAATTATTACGTCGGGATCCAATGCTTCAGTGACGCCAACAAGTTGTTCCAACACACCGCCGCCGATTCCATACTTTGGTTTTTTCAGGAAGCGTTGTCTGACTATATGTACGACATCATATCCTGCAGCTTCGCACAGGCCCATGGCTTCCTGGAACGATTCTTCTTGTTCGTATGTGATCAGAATTGCGGATTGCATGTTAGTTCTAGAGATTATTTGTTATTATATTAATTGATGCGGCATTGAGTGTCGCTGAGGAACGTTACAGCTGATGCGGATGTTTCAGCGATTGAATGTTGGTTATTCATAATAAATTTACCAAGATTGTCCTCCCAGACGACAATGTTGTCATTTTGATTTAGTGGATCATTTAATCCTGATCCCCAATTTACGCCTACAAGTTCCCCTTTCATGTTCACGATTGGAGAACCGCTGGAGCCTCCAAAGACTGAAGGTAAGGAAAACTCATGTTCTGAAGGAATGGTATCCGATTTACCGTTGTATGAGCCTGCAGCAATAACCCATTCGCCTAATTCTCCAGGATGACCAATTAAGATTATCATTTCGTCAATATTGGGATTAACAGTGTTTATAGGAATTGGTATAGAAGTTTCATCGATTTTAATTAGAGCAAGGTCAAATTGATTGGAATTTGCGCGGTTATTGAGGGCTGCATTGCCTTCTTTGAGAACAGTACCACTGTATTTTCTTCCGTCAGATAATTCTATAGTCATTCTACTGTTACCGTCGGTTACGTGTGCATTGGTAAGAATGCAGCCGTTATTGCTAACAAAGAATCCTGTACCGTACGAATTACTATCACTAACATGAACTACGCTTTTACGCATGTCGTTTCCAACGCGATAAATTTCGTCCCGTTGACCCAATACACGTTCAGAGAGAAGTAAAGACATTCTTGTATTATTTTCAGTTAGTATTTCGTTTTCTTCAGTGAGTTTTTGTTTCTGTCTGTTAAGTTCGCTTTCGATGTTTTCCAAGTTGGTGATGGTTTGTTTTTGATCTTCCATATTATCAGCAAGACTTGCGATTTCTGATTCAAGATTCAATGATAGTGTATTTAATTGATCAATTTCGTTTTTGTTTGTTATGAGTTCGTTGTTTAATGAATCAATGGTTGATTGTTTTGTGTTTCCTTCTTCAATAAGTTGTGAAATTTCAGTGGTTTTTGTTTCTATTTCTGATTCAAGAGAGATTTTTTGGTTATTGATTTCTTCGAGTCGTGTTTCTAGTTGATTCAACAGGGTTTGAGATTTTTCATAATCTTGTATAAGAATATCAAAGTCGTTCCCGAGTTGTTGGTTTGCATCATCTAATTCTTCGAATGATTCTTCAAGATCGAAGAAATTTAGTGTTAATTCATCATAATTTTCGCTAAGTTTTGCATAATTTGTATTTAATTCCGTATAATTTTGATAAAGAACTATTGTTGGTGTAATTAAAATTAAACATAGAAGAATTACTTTGAGCATATTATCTATATGTGCAAATCAAATAAAAAGCTAAAGTAATTATGAGAATTTTTCTTTGAGTAAATCTAAATCTGGTTGAGTTCTTGGAAAGGCATCTTGATCAGGGAAATAAACTATATCCTCGTTTGGTAATATTTTTGATAAGGAATAAGTTGAGTTAACGTTCTCGTTTCCTGGTACACGGACCGTATGTGTGCTGTTACCAATCATCTCCTGTCCTTTGTCGGATAACATAAATTCCATGAAAATTTTTGCAGCTTCTTTATTTTTACCTGCTTTTGTCATTGCAATTGCATTGCTGGTAGACATAGCAGGAATATCTTTTAGTATTAATCGTTCGACAGATCTACCTTCATCTTTTGCTTTGATCAAATCATGATGTAAGGCATTCACGGCGATTGGGCAAGTTCCTTCATCTACAGCATCTGTTACATCATCAAAAAGACCAAATCTAACTGGGTTGTTAGCAGCTAAACCATTAATAAATTGATTCCATTTCTCTTCGCCCCAAATATCTTTTAATTTTTGAATCCAGTGAGGACCAAAAGTTCCAAGTGTAATGTCGTGCGTAGTTAGTTTATCTTTCCATTTTGAATCAATTAGGTCCATTGCTTCTTTTGGGACGTTGTCATCATGAATAATGTCGGGGTTGTAAATTTGAACTGTTGGAATTGCTAAAACAGAAACCCAATATTGATTATAATGTTTGTAATTTGATAAGAGGGAATCATCAAGTTTATGCTCTTCAAGAATTCCTAGATTCTGGAATTGCAGAATAGGACTTGTGCTTGCTATTACGACGTCAGCCGTTGTTTGACCTTTTGATGATTCTTCCATTACTGCTTTCGCCATTGGTGGCGGTGTTCCGTAGACATATCTTCGATTGAAATCGAGTTCTATGTTTGGATAGTGTTCATTGAATTTTTTTTCCCATGGTTCGATCTCGTCTATCTCGACTGTTCCGTAAATTC
>ENA-UPTF01000504-UPTF01000504.1-marine-metagenome-genome-assembly--contig:-NODE-504-length-27339-cov-11.827709_pt1 | contig 27339 bp, 30 predicted proteins | sample MGYA00238166_ERZ767019 | MGnify/ENA primary metagenome ERZ767019 (study PRJEB28930, sample SAMN06266391) | marine metagenome | isolation source: Sea water from 250 m depth | place: Atlantic Ocean... | reverse complement strand
GATTGACGAATCGTTTCATCAAAGAGAATCACTCCACTTATGTGATTTTCAATACCATCTGCCGTAAAAAGCATATCACGGTAAGCATTACGGTTCTTCTCCGTACTTTCCACATTTATACTTTCAAACCGCTTTGTACATGTTGGCGTACTTTCATCGGCTGCTAGAATTCCTTTCCCTTTTGCTACCATTGCCTGTGCTATATCTTGAATGCTATTCATTTGTTTCCCTTACTTAATTATTAATTGATCTCACCTAACATATCCTGGAACCAGTCCTGATCAGTAGTAAATGGCTTTCCGCCTTTAATTCTATCAAAATTAATTAGACTTAATTCATCATTATTATCTTCGTCAAGCCCTACCACCCCATTTTTTCCTGAAAGGCCACATTCTGCTGCTAAAGATGCGGACCTTTTAATTAAATCCAAATCCATTGCATTAGCAGGAGCTGATCTCGCAAAGTACCCGCTCTTTTGAACAAGAACTTTCTGTGCTTCCAATTTTTTTGAAAACTGTTTTGCGTACCACAAGCCAGGATTAATCTCATCCAGTCTTACATGGCCAAAAGCATCCCGAGGAACTTCCTCATCTTTTGCTTCCATCTCATTAACAATTGTTTCAATCCCAGCACCTTCACTAAGAAAAATATTTACACCATCTTTTTCATTCATTTTTTGTTTTAACCGTTTCGATTCTGCTTCTAGGTCAATTGGCAATTCAGGGATATATATTGCATCAACATCCCAACGATCCATCGAGATAAGCATTTCAGGATAAAATTCACGGTCCTGTAATCGTCTACGATATTCACGTGCTGTTGCAGCAGTAAGCCAACCGCAATGGCGTCCCATAACTTCATGAATAATTAATTGCCTAGTGCTGGTAGTATTTTCATTGGCAATATTTTCAAAAAACAATGCGCCCTGTTCAGCAGCTGTGGCTGCACCCAGTGATTGCGCGATCGGTACAATATCATTATCAACTGTCTTAGGTAACCCTACAACTGTTAAATCATAATTATTTTCAGATAAATACCCTGCTAATTCAGCAGCCATAGTATTTGTGTCATCACCACCTATAGTGTGCAGGATGGTAACTTGATCTTTCTGTAACTGTTTTGCGGCCACTTCTAATGGCAAATCCCCTTTCGTCACCAAACCTCGTTGAACGCAATCTTCAGTATTTGTAAGCTTTACTCGGCTGTTGCCTAGCGGGCTACCACCATATTTATAAAGAATATTGGCTCTGCTACTGTCATTAGCTGGAAATTCAATGAACCTACCCTTTAATAAACCTTGATAGCCATTTAAATAACCAATTAATTGTGCATCGGGTACAGTTTCGGCATAACATTCAATTAGCGATCCAATTGAAGCTGACAAACATGGTGCAATACCACCTGCAGTTAAAAATGCAATTTTCAATTTTATTAATCCAATAATAAAGCGGTCGAAATATATAAAAATTTACTGACACTTATTATTCCATTAATCGTCCTATATCTATCTTTTTCCTTAAATTTCAAATACGGTTAAGTATTGATAATAAAACTCTAAATATAATGTCTGATATCCTCTGGTCACCAGATTCATCTCAATCATGCGAAATGCAGCAGTTTATGAAATATGTAAACGATGAGCATGAATTGAATTTTGATACCTATGAACAACTATACAACTGGTCCATCAATTTTGGATCGGATTTTTGGGCTTCCATTTGGAAATATACCAATATTATCCATTCTGATCCTTACGATGAAGTTGTAGATGATATAAATAGAATGCCTGGAGCAAAATGGTTTTCTGGTTCACGTTTGAATTTTGCAGAAAACCTCTTGCGCTACAAAGATGAAAAACTAGCCATCCAATTCAAAGGGGAGGGTCAACCAGTTCGATCCTTGACATATAAAGAACTCTATAATGAGGTAGAAATTCTGGCTAGTGCCCTGAGAAATGCAGGATTACAAGAAGGCGACCGTGTAGCAGGTTTCTTACCAAACTTGCCAGAAGCGATTATTGCTATGCTGGCAACCGCATCGGTAGGAGCGATCTGGAGTGCATCATCGCCTGATTTTGGAATAAAGGGAGTTCTTGATCGCTTTTCTCAGATTAAACCGAAATTTCTTTTCGCCGCAAACGGATATTTTTATAATGGTAAACCGTTCGATTCATTAGAAAAATTACGGGGAATTCTAAAAGATCTCCCAAGCGTGGAAAAAGTGATCTTGGTCCCCTACACTAATAATGACTTTGATATTTCCAATATTTCCCATGCTGTTTATTACGAAGATTTTGTTGATCCCAACAATTATGATAGTCTGGTATTTGACCAATTGCCTTTCAATCACCCTTTATATATTATGTATTCATCTGGAACAACTGGCTTACCTAAATCCATTGTGCACAGTGCGGGCGGCACACTTATCCAACATCTAAAGGAACTTAAGCTGCATGTGGACCTAGGTCGGGATGATACGATTTTTTATTTTACAACTTGCGGCTGGATGATGTGGAACTGGTTGGTCTCTTCCCTGGCTACAGGGGCAACAGTTGTGCTCTATGACGGTTCACCACTTCATCCAGATACCAGCGCCATGTGGAAATTGGCTCAGGATTTTAAAATCTCTATTTTTGGTACCAGTGCAAAATTTATTACTGCCAGTGAAGCAGCTGGTGAAAGACCAAAACAAAAATTTGATCTGAGTAAATTACGGTCCATACTATCTACAGGATCACCATTAGTAGAGGAAGGTTTTGATTATGTTTATCGGGACGTCAAAGATGATGTGTTACTGGCATCTATTTCTGGTGGCACAGACCTAATATCCTGTTTTGCTTTGGGGAATCCTACCCTGCCCGTTCACCGTGGCGAACTGCAGTGCCGTGGTCTTGGCATGGCCGTAGAATCATTTGACACTAATGGTCAAAAACAACTTAACCAGAAAGGTGAGCTTGTCTGCACCCATGCTTTCCCATCAATGCCAATCTATTTTTGGAATGATCCAGATGGGGAAAAATATTATAACGCCTATTTCTCCGTATTCTCTAATGTATGGTGTCATGGAGATTATATAACCATAAATGAGCATGGTGGTGTTAAAATATTTGGTCGAAGTGACGCTACCTTAAATCCAGGTGGTGTACGAATAGGAACAGCAGAAATTTATCGAGTTGTAGAGAACATAGATGAAATAAAGGATAGTTTAGTTGTGGGTCAGGAATGGCATGATGATGAGCGCGTAATTCTTTTCGTCCAACTTGCGAAAAATATAGATTTAACAGATGAATTGATTTCAAAATTAAAATCGACTATCAAAAAAACGTGCTCGCCTCGCCATGTGCCATCAATAATTTTACCTATTGATGATATCCCCTATACAATCAATGGGAAAAAAGTCGAAATAGCAGTAAAGAAGATACTGAAAGGGGAAGATGTGTTGAATAGGGATGCGTTAGCAAACCCCGAATCACTCGATCAATACAAAAATATTCCTGCTTTAAAAGCCTGATATATAATTTCAAAAAAAACCAAATAATATTTTAATTAAGGTATTTATTGGTAATTAAATTCCCGGCTATTTGCAATGAGAAAATAATGTTTTTACGTGATCCCAGTGCTTACCATGGGGAAAAAAATAAGAGACCATTTTTCGAAGGATGGTACCATAAACTGGTAACAAGTGATGATCAATCACTAGTAATAATTCCAGGTATTTATCGCAGCGGAGAAAATAATAACCAAACAGCTTTCATCATGATTTTTGATGGTTTTAGCGGTGACTTATTCTATGAGAAATTTGAAGTTAACCAATTTAATTGCAGTACCTCTAGTTATGATTTACAAATTGGCTCAAACTATTTTTCACCGAAAAGGATAATCATAGATATTGACTCAAAGGATCTTATTATCAATGGAAAGATTACTGCTGATAATTTGAAACCTTGGCCGGTAACTTTATTTGAACCGGGCTGTATGGGTTGGTATGCTTACATACCCACTATGGAATGTTTTCATGGGATACTGAGCATGAACCATTCTTTAAGTGGAAAATTAATGTTAAACGATTCAACTTATAATTTTTCTAATGGTCGCGGATATATTGAAAAAGACTGGGGGCGGAATTTCCCAAAGGACTGGATCTGGGCACAGGCAAATCATTTCTCAAAAACCGACGCAAGTATTACCGCTTCCTTGGCCACGATTCCATGGAAAAAAAGAACTTTTGCAGGTTTCATTGTTGGTTTTTATTATGAAAATAATTTTCTACGTTTCACCACCTATAGAAATTCAATGATTAAAGATATTCATTACGATTTGACTACCTTATACTGGGAAATTGAACGAGGTGACTTAAAATTAGAATTGACTATAGAAAAAGGTGGGAAAACAGGATTGCTCTATGCTCCTGATGTGCACGATATGATTCCAAAGGTGGATGAATCCCTTGATGGAAAAATCCAATGCCAACTATATAATAAAAACGAAAAGATTTTTGACGATACATCTATTTTATGCGCAACAGAATTTATAGGCGATACAAATAAATTGATCGAAATGGCTTTGAATTAAAATTGAAATTCGTTCTAATTACACCAATGATATTTGGATTAATTATGGGTTCCGAAATAGAGACGCCTAACTATACACTGCTGGAAAAAAAAGGATTATTTGAAATACGAATCTATGATCCTGTAATTCTAGCTATAACGAATGTAAAAAGTAATTATCGCGAATCTACATATACAGGTTTTCGTCGAATCGCTAATTATATATTTGGCGGTAATAACGAAAATATGGAGATTGCTATGACTGCTCCAGTACTCGCAAGTAGCCCCGTAAATAATGATGGGATATACAATATTGCATTTGTTATGCCCAAGGAACATCCATTATCTAATCTTCCAAAACCAAATTATGAATATGTGGAAATCAAAGAAAAACAGCTTGGCAAAATGGCTATACTGCGATTTGGAGGATGGGCCACGGAAGATAAAGTTTTTAATTATCAGCAAAAATTGACACTATTCTTGAAAGAATATCAATATGAGATCAATGGTGATTTTTTGGTAGCACAATATAATTCCCCTTGGGCAATCCCCCCCTTTCGTAAAAATGAAATTATGGTACCCATTAAATGACATTACGAAAAATAAATAAAGTTATAAAAGGCCTGTCAACATCAGATGGAGCAGGAGTTAAACTGACGAGAATCATTGGAAGTCCTGATTTGAATATGCTAGACCCATTTTTACTCTTTGATGAATTTGGGAGTGATAATCCAAACGATTATATAGCCGGGTTTCCTCCACATCCACACCGTGGTTTCGAAACCATAACCTATATGCTAAACGGAAAATTTCGTCATAAAGATTCTGCTGGAAATGAAGGTATTCTAACTGATGGATCTGTACAATGGATGACTGCTGGTAAAGGTGTAATTCATAGCGAAATGCCTAAACAGACAAAAGGATTAGTTCGGGGGTTTCAACTATGGATGAACCTACCAAAAAAACTAAAAATGATTGATCCAGCCTATAATGATATAAGTGCAGAACAAATACCACGTATTAATTTTGATGGAGGAATAATAAAAATTATTGCCGGAAAATATTTAGAGAACATAGGTCCTGGAAAACCTCATACTGGGATGTTGTATTATGATATTTATTTAGAAAATAACCGAAATTTTGAAATATCGATTAATGACGGTTGGAATGTATTTATTTATGTGTATGAAGGCAGTATAATATTAGATAAAATAATTCCTAAAGGATATCTGACAGTTCTAAATCAGGTAGGAAAAATAAAATTAAATGGGGACAGTAATGGTGCGCGATTCATTTTAGTCGCCGGTGAACCCTTAAATGAACCTGTTGCCAGAGGAGGGCCCTTTGTAATGAATACTAAGAGTGAGGTATTGCAGGCCTTCGCTGATTATCAAAATGGAGTGTTGGATAAATAAAAATAGATTAAGAATTTTTTATGGCGTTTGATTATTTTTATGAAAATATATACTATAAATACAGTTCAAGTAATAAATAAATCGATTGAAGAAGTTTTTGCATTTTTTTCTGACCCTGAGAACCTTGCAGTTATAACACCAGAAAATCTAGGTTTTAAAATAATCACACCTACACCAATAAAGATGAGTCCAGGTTGCTTAATAGATTATCAAATCCATTTAATGGGGTTCCCAGTTCATTGGCGTACAATTATTTCAGATTACGAGCCGCCGTATTTATTTATCGATCAGCAAATCAAGGGTCCTTACAAATTCTGGCACCATACACATATATTCAGAAAAATGAAAAATGGAGTAGAAATAAAAGACCGGATAATGTATTCAGTGCCATTCGGGTTTATCGGACGTATTTTGAACAAACTCTGGATAAAGAAGGATCTGGAAAATATTTTTTTATACCGTGAAAAGGTCATCAAGGATCTTTTTTCAACCGAGCAGTATAAAGCATATACATAGGAATCTATTATGGGGTTAAAAACATGAAAGTGGCATTATTTGGCAGCACTGGTTTTGTAGGAACATATATTACTGAAGAGTTATTGAAAAACAATCATACTCCACATTTATTAGTACGTCCTGGTTCAGAGAATAATGTTTTTCAACCTGATAAATGCAAAGTAAATATAGGAGATATAAGAAATTTAAAAACTATTGAACTTACAATAAAAGATACTGATGCAGTGATATACAATATTGGAATTATCAGACAATTTCCAAAAAAAGGGATCACGTTTGAAGCAATACATTTCGAAGGCGCAAAACATTGTATCGATATAGCGAAAAATTTTGGTATAAAACGATTTATTCTAATGAGTGCCAATGGAGTGAAATATGATGGAACAATGTACCAATCAACAAAATATCTAGCGGATCAATACTTGAGAAATACAGACCTACATTGGACTATTTTTCGTCCTTCATTAATTTTTGGTGATCCAAATGATAAAAAGGAATTCTGTTCCCAATTACGTGATGACATGTTAAACCTTCCTCTCCCTGCTCCACTATTTTATAAAGGTATTATACCAATAAATGTTGGGCAATTTACGATGTCACCAATCCATATAAAGGATGTAGCCAGTATCTTTGTTAAAGCATTAGACATGGAAAAAACAATTGGTAAGATATACGAATTGGGTGGCCCTAAAACATATAATTGGATTGAATTAATTGATATTATATCTGCAGCTTCTGGAAAAAAGAAATGGAAAATTCCTGCGCCTGTAACGCCAATCAAGCTAGCTGCAAGTATATTTGAGCGTTTCCCTTTTTTCCCAATTACAAAAGATCAGTTGACTATGCTTTTAGAAGGCAATACCTGTGATTCAACCAGCACATTCAAAGATTTTGAAGTTGATCCTATTAGTTTTTCTATCGAAAATCTAGAGTATTTGACGCCCAAATAATTTTCAATAACTACTCAAAATTAAATTAATTCATTTATAAAATAATGTATAACACCAATAAAATTTTATGTAAAACAACCATATTAATTATTATGGCTGGTTGGAACTTATATGCTCAAGATGGGAAAATATCAGGATTCATTACCGATGAGGAAACTGGAGAAGCACTAATTGGGGCTAATGTTTTTATAGCTGAAACAGGGAATGGTATGTCAACCGATAAAAATGGTTATTATGTTTTACAAAATATAATACCTGGCAGTTATAATCTTATTGTCTCTTACATTGGATATTCCACTCTAAAAAAGGAAATAACTCTAGCAGTAAATGAATCAATTAAATTGAATTTATCGCTTGGTATTGAAGCTGTAGAAATAACGGAAGTAGAAGTGTCGGCAGAGAAACTACAGCGAAAAAATAATATACAACCGAGTCGCGTAAATTTATCGCCGCGCATTATTAAGGCAGCCCCTGCCCTTGCAGAACCAGATATTTTTCGTACTATTCAAGCGCTACCCGGCGTACTAACCAGCAATGAAGCAAGTACAGGTCTTGTTATCCGTGGTGGGAATACCGATCAAAATTTAATTCTTTTGGATGGTATTACAGTTTACAACCCAACTCATTTTGGCGGAATTTTTTCCAATTTCCTTGTTGATGCGGTCAAGGAAGCGGAATTAATTAAAGGCGGATTTAATGCAGAATACGGTGGTCGATTATCGGCAGTACTGAACGTATTAAGTCGGGAAGGCAATCGCAATTATTTTCAGGGGAAAACAAGTGTATCATTATTGTCTGCCCAAACTACTCTGGAAGGACCGTTTTATAATGGTGCTTGGCTATTATCTGCGCGCAGAACCTACTTCGATTATTTATTGCCAAAAATATTACCAGCTTCGACAGCTGAAAAGATACCGCCATATTACTTTTATGATCTGCAAGGTCATATATTTTCTGATTTAAATGAAAAAGATCGTATATCGGTTAGCATCTATCGCGGCATTGATGATTTGATTTTTGATAATCTGGGCCTTACCGCGGATTGGGGTAACAATACCTATAGCCTTTCTTTTCGTAGAGTATTTAACGAAAACCTAGTTGGTAATTTTCTGGCAGCTTCCAGTGAATTTTTCACAAATTTTAATTTAGGAGGCGAGGATGGATTAAATAGTGAAAATAAAATATTTGACCAAACTTTATCCACTAACTTGACATTTTTTCAATCCTCACAATTAGAGTGGAGAACTGGTGCTCAAATAAAGCAACTCGATTTCAAATACCTCAATACCTTTTTAGAAGATACCTCTTTCTATATTGGTGAAAACCCTATAGAAGCAGGGTTTTATACAAAATTGAAATGGAAAGTAACACCTAGCTTTATTATCGAACCTGGTATGCGTTATAACTATTACAGCGTTTATTCCAGTACCCCATATATCGATCTGCGATTAGGTACAAAATATCTACTGACAGATGATCGCTACATTAATATTGCATTTGGGAATTACCACCAATTTATCCAAACAGTACAGGATGATTATAATCCAACAATTCTAGATAGTTGGCTTGCTGTTGATAATTCAGTTGATCCTGCGGAAGCACAACAGGTTGTTATTGGCTATGAAGAATACATACAGGATATATATAAAATACAAGTTGAAGCATACTATAAAAGTCTTCAGAATATGCTCACCTTTGAAGATATGCGTTCATCTACCGATGCGGAAGTATCAGATGAAAAGGTAAGTGATACATTTACGCCTGCGGATGGGTATGCATATGGTTTGGAGTTTTTTTTCCAAAAAACATTCGGAAAACTTACAGGATGGGTAGCATACACCAATTCTGTTTCCAGGAAAATTATGACGAGCCAGTTAAGTGGTATAGAATACGAATATTATACAAATTGGGATCGTTCCCATGTCTTGAATATTTTGGGTAATTATATCATTAATCCTAAATGGGAACTAAACTGGAAATGGACCTGGCAATCTGGTCAGGCATTCACACCAATTCTAGGGTATTACGTAGAAAAACTGCCCGGTGACCCTGGGTCTACGTTCAGCACTATTCCCGGTGCACGAAATAGCGGTCGTTATCCTGTATATGACCGCTTGGATATTGGTCTTGTAAGACATGGAAAATTCTTTGGGCGCGATATGGATATCTTTTTTCAAATCATCAATACATATAATAAGAAAAATATCTTCACTTACTTTTACAATTTAGGCAGTACCAACAACGGCAAGGATGATGATGGTGATTGGGTCGAAAAAGAACATGATGCTAACGGAAATGGACAACCAGATGTAGGGGAAATCAATGTTGATGAAGAAGACGAGGGTCGCATACAGGAAGACCCATTGAGTCTATTTCCTATTATCCCAAGTGTGGGTTTCACCATATATTTTTAGCCATGAAGAATATACTCTTTATAATTTCATTTCTGATCCTATCATGCACAATCAATGATGACCAAGTTGAATATGAGGAGCAACTTGTACTTTGGGCTAATCTGCGGGCAAACTTCCCTTTAATTGATACAGTATTCGTTAGTAGATCAGCAAACTTGAAGGAAAACATTAGTTCAAAAGAATTATGGATAGATGATGCGCAAGTTCAAATCATTGGTGATACGATTAATTTAGTGTTGGACCCAGTATTGGATTCACCTGGTAGGTATTTCACCAATTCAAACTATATTTTTCAGGGAGGCGAAATATATCAAGTACTTGCAATTCATGGAATAGATACAATATCGGGAATGACTGTTATACCAGGTAAAATGGAAATTAGTGCCACACCAGAATCAATTTACTCCTGTAAAGGAACTACATTTAATGTACCGGAGATAAACATCAACAATTACGATCCCACTATATGGCCACCTATTACAGGGCATATTGATACATTAACCTTAAAACAAGGCGAATGTTTTACAGAAAGCTTTGCCAGTTATCCATTGTTTAAAATTGATTTTAATGAGCAAGATTATGAGACAATTCGCATTTTGTCACTGGCTTTGGATGCCGATTCCGTAAATCTCGAGCCATTTACTGATCTAAATAATGATGGTTTATGGAATGAAGATGAATATTTTGATGATTGGAATCAAAATGGAATACGGGATAGTTGCTTGATCAACCTAATTTATGACTCAACTTACAAGGATATTTATGCCTTATGGAAAAACGAATTTCCTCGCGGATCACAGCAAGAAACAGGATGGTTTAAAAATAGTCCCTATAGGTATAATCCCTGGCCTTGGAATGTAGAAACAGCCCCTGTAAGTATGACGTGGCTGTTTTTTGATTTTTACGGATTGCATCTGATGACATTCCAGGCAACTGATGATGCTTCATTCAATTATTTTCAAGGACTTCCTGAATTCAATCAATATGTCATGCCGAATTCAAATGTAGTGAATGGATATGGTTTAGTATCCAGCTCCGCATCTAGTTCATTTCTTATTTACATCAAAAGAGATGAATCAATAGATGAATGATTAGTCTAGTTGGCACGAAATAATATCTAATTTCATCTACTTAGTAGTGGCGATCCTTTGACGCTGAGATGTCATTATTGAGTGTGTTTTCAGGTTTTGATGGAACTCCATATAGTTATTATCGTTTACAGTTATGATCATAATAATAACATGAAAGGAATTTCTTATGGGAAACATTGATAAAAATCGTACTACAACAGTTATAACTACACTCGCATTTTCTGTTCTGGCTCTTGCAGCTATTATTTATCAACATAGTTTTAAAGAAGTATTAGAACTTGAAACACCCGTAGTTGATGCTGGTATTGAAAATGCACAGAAATTAGATCAGGGTGTGAGTACACCAGTAAATGAAACAACTATGAAGCTAGAATCTGAAATCGAAAGCGTGGCTAATGCAGAAACAGTAATATCATTCAATGCCACCTTTGCCGCTGCCAGAAAACAACACGGTCCAGGTAAAACATTTGTGTATAAGAGTAAGGAATACAGCACATCGTACGCAGAAGAACTGAATAATAATATTCTAAATATTAGTGAAGATCAGGAAGGAAGTATCACTACTGCAGAAACTAAAGACACAATTCGAACAGATGTATTCTCTCACGCAAATAAACTAAAAGATCGAATTAGCAAGGCTACGCATTAATGCTACACTTGCCAACAACCCAAGCCCATCAATTGATGGGCTTGGGTCTATTTCAGAAGCAATATATGATTTATTCTTTTCGCGCTTGACGCTCATTTTTCAATCGTTGATTAATTTTAGCAATTTTCTCATTACCCTCATACCATGGTGGTACATTATCATAATCTGGTATACCATCATCGATTAGCGCTCTGGAATTTGGGTTCTTCGGGTATTCACCCGTACTAACTGCACCTGCACAAATAAAAATCAGATCCGAGTTGTCTGCCGCTTTCAACGCCCTCTTACTTTCTGGGACAACATTGATAAAATCACCCTCTTGTAGAGAAATATCTTCACCATCTATATGTATTATACCTCGACCACTAAGTACCATGTACACTTCTTCCTGTTCTTCATGCTGATGCATAATGGTATACCCTTTACCTGCAGGCAAGCGCGCAATGGAAAGGCCAAGAGCTTTTAAACTAAGATCTTCCTTTAAGAAAGTCAGCCAATTAGGAAGATTCTTAAGATCCAGGCGTTTCTTTGTAAAACCTGGCACTGAAAATTATTTAGTTTAAGATCAGTCGGTCATCCACAAATACAATATTCAGTTTTTGTAGCATTAACATGGATTTAGACTCCTTCTTTTTACGGATATATTCAGTAAATGGTTCTATGAGAAGATCTATAAGATAAATGTTTGGACTACCCACAAGTTCTTCGAATACTTCAATATCCATACGCCGTAGTTTTTTTAATTCTTCCCACAACTTATCATAATATTTTTCGAAACTTTTTAGCATTGGTTTTGAATATAAACCAAATCGATCATAATCATTTAACAGCCATAATTCCTCTTCATTGGGATCGTACATGTTATCCTCAATCATTTTTTTAACTAAAGTTTCGACTTTTATTTTATTACCTTTATAGGGTGCACGCTTTACCATAGTATTTCTAATATAAATTTCTTCTTTAGGTTTACATTTTAAACAGTAGTACAAACTATCTAAGTAAAGATATTTGGACAAGTGTTTTATCAAAAAAAAACATCTTTTTTATGTATTCTAAAGTTATAAAAAGATAATTCTCTAAATTCAATCAGAAATTTTTAAATTGGCTTGAGGGAATAATTTCATCATGAATAAGGTCATCTTAATTACAGGTTGTTCCAGTGGATTTGGTATGCTTACTGCTGCCAAGCTGGCTGCAGGAGGGCATACCATTTATGCAACTATGAGAAATTTGCAAAAACAGAACACCTTAAAGCTGGAATTAGAACAACGTGATACTATGTGTCAAATATTGCACTTGGATGTTACTGAAGATAAATCAATCAATAAGGTGATAGATATTATTGAAACACAGGCTGGCCGTCTTGACGTATTAATCAATAATGCAGGTTATGGAATTGGCGGGTTCTTCGAAGACCTATCAGAAGAAGAGATACGTTCTCAATTCGAGACAAATTTTTTTGGTGTTCAGAAAGTCACTCGATCTGCTTTACCCCTTATGCGAGCCACCGCTTCGAAATCAAGTAAAGATTTTTCCACCAAGATCATAAATATTTCCAGCGCCCAAGGGCGATCAACTCTGCCAGGTCTTGGCGCATATGGCGCATCAAAATTTGCGCTCGAGGGGTTCAGTGAGAGCTTGTACTTTGAACTACAGCCTTTTGGTATAGAAGTTGTTATTCTTGAACCGGGAACGTATCTCACAAAAGCAATTGATGAGAACAGTTTTGAAGCAGCTGCGGGATCAAAACCAGATAGTCCCTATGCAAAGTACACTAAACGATTGAAGGAATTACACGGCAAAATCTTGACTACTAAAAAAGGGGTTGGTGTACCAGAGGACGTAGCAATCATGATCGAAGACATAATAAATAGGAATAGAAATAAACTACGCTATTTGGTTGGAACGCAAGCTAAAATAAGGATATGGATGAGATCAATTTTTCCTTTCCGTTGGTTCAGTAAAATTGTCCTAAAATTGGCAATGGGTGTAACTAGATCAATTTAATCTCACTTATTAAGGGGAATTCAACTTTCTTTTTCTTCTTTGGATGCACCAAATAATTTCTCTAAACCAGAGGACACATTATTAAAAAATTGGTCCAATTTATTTACAATATCTTCTCCAGCCACATCCATATGCCGACCAACTTTGGTTAGATCCTTATCAATATCTTCTTTTATTTTTTCAAGCATAGGTAAAATATGAATCAGTTTCGTTTCATGGCAAGTGTGAGGCCATCGCCTATAGGCACAAGGCTGAGATCAATCCGTTTATCCTGGTGTAATTTGTCATTGAGTGCTCTTATGGAATTGGTATCCGCATCATTAATATCATCATCGGATACAGCTCCGCCCCATAGTACATTATCAATTGTAATTAGACCCCCAGGACGAATCAATTCCAAACAAAGTTCATAATAATGGTCGTAATTGATCTTATCGGCATCAATAAAGGCAAAATCAAAGGTACCATTCAAACCATCATTAATTAGCTCTAATAGGGTATCTTTGGCAGGTCCAATTCTTAAATCGATTTTTTCCCTGACGCCTGCACTAACCCAAAATTTTTCTGCTACACTGGTATATTGGGGATTAATGTCACAGGCCACAATACGACCATCTTCGGGTAATTCAAGAGCAATAGCCAGTGAACTATATCCAGTGAACACACCGACTTCTAAGGTATTCTTTGCCCCGATCAAATTGACGAGCATTTGCATGAATTGGCCCTGTTCGGGAGCAATCTGCATGGCCCGTTCTTCCATGCTAAAGGTGTAATTGCGTAAATCCATCAATACCTTATCTTCCCGAAGAGAATGATCACATAAGTATTTATAAATAGATTCTGTAATTGCTATGGTACGGTTGCTCATTTAACATCCTTTGTGGCAATATTTCCAGTAGATATGGGAACTCATAAGTTAAGGTAAATACAGGCACCACCAGTTATTGTCGTAAGTCTCTTACCTCCTATTGGTTCTTTCCATAATTCGGCAAGCCCATAGTTTAAAAATAATCTTGCTCCATATTTTTCGCTAATACCATAGGAAACACCAATCAAGGCACCATAATCAATATTTAATTCTTCTACAGCAACCTTAGTATTGCCTCCGGATGAATATGTTTCTGTGGCGCTTAGAGGAGCACCAATATTTATTCCTGCTAAAAAAACAAATTTCCCAAACTTTAGTGGATAATAAGATTGAGCATTTATATAACTGATACTTAAAGTTGTGTCTATATCGGAATAACCATTTATGTAACCGCCTTTTAAATAGCCAATAGTTGCAATCACTGGACCAATTTTTCTTTCAATACCAAATGCCGGTGCTTTTACATCGCCTGACCAAACCTGCATCTCGCTATCTTCATGAAATACATTGGCCCGATTAAAACCGCCAACTACCGTAAGACCCAATTCTGCCTGAAGAAGGGGCACTAATAATAACCCGATATTAAATATGTATATAGATCTAGTGTTAATCATGGATCAGTAATTATATATTAATAATACCCACAAAAAAATAATTTAACTTTATTTCTTTATTATTAGTCAAAAGACTAAATTCAATGAAGGAGTAAATAATGAAACAAATACTACCACTTTTATTTATCGGCATACTTTTTACAACAGGATGTGAAAACTTTTTCGGGGTTGGAAACGATTCTGGGGACCCCTACGCCTACGATATGCTGGTCAATGATCTCGATCAGGATCTTGATTTTTCTGCTAGACAATTAGCCGATAGTAAAGATCGTTTACGTAATGGCGGTGATTATTACCCAGATAACGCTTCGTTATGGCAACTGGCTTTGTATCTACAGCAGACCCTTACTGAAGAGCAAAAGGAAAATTTACTTTCTCCTCCTGAATATCTTGATCCACAAGCGTTTTCAGAGGAAAATGATCATCATCATAAACGGCTCCGCCATCATCAGCGCATGGATGAATATATCCGGACCATTCTTACTGCTGAACAAGAATCAGAATACGATGAAATGATCGATCATAAAACAGCGGTTATGGATGAATTGTTTTCAGCATTAAGAATTGGTGCTATAACTAAAGAGGAATTACATCTGGAAGTCATGGGGCTTATGGAATGGTTTAGGGCAGCGATGGATAAACTGCTTACGGGTGACCAGAAAGATATATTAGAAGCAATGCATAAGGAAAAAGACGATTTCTGGCGAAAAGGAAAAGGAGGTTTTGGTAAACACGCTGGTAACCATGATAAGATTCGCCATGAAATGTACGATGTTCTAGGAATGACCACAGAGCAAATTCAATCCTTGGAGTCATTAGAAGAATCATTTAAAGCTGCATTGGAATCATTGCATAATGATTTTGTGAATGGGATTATAAATCTTACACCGGAAGAATATAGAAATAATGTGGTGGAAATAACCGCTTCATTCCATGAAGAAAAACAAATGGTATTCACTGCTAAACAATTGGAGATCATAGAAATACACCGTGCTCTAGCTATCCGCTTCATGCGGCATACTCGCTGGGGCCGAGGTAAATAAGTATAAGGAAAAAATTATTAAACTAGAAAGGGGCGTTGAAACGCCCCTTTTTTATTTTTTCTTTCTCCCTAATTGCGGTTCATAATATTCTAGTGAATACGTTTTAATATGTTTTATTATAGCTTTTGATACATCTTCGAATGATTCTTGAATCAACCAATGCCCAGCATATAATTCCAGTAGATTGTAAGGTCCAGCCATATATTGTTCATTCAGAACAATAGACTTTCTACCAATAGCCATATCCATATTCCCCCAAACAAGTAAGGATGGAACTTCAACAATACCAAAATTAATATGATCAGTTGGATTCCTATGCCTACCAATATTGGCCCTGTACCAGTTTAATGCTGAACGCAGTGCACCACTTTGGCGGAACACAGATAAATAAGCTTCTTTTTCCTCATCATCATGGGCACTCCAAATATTTTTTAAATTATTGTAACCTTTGTATGAAAAATACAATTCAGGGAAAAAGGGCATATTAAAAAACTTAATGTATTTACTTCTTCTTTGTTGATCAAAATCTGATCGATACGCTTCCTGGAATGCTTTCATATGCGGAATAGATAATGACGTCCAGCTATATAATCGTTCGGGGTGCTCAGCAACAAATGCCCAGCCAACTGAGGATCCCCAATCATGACCTACTAAATGAAAGCGTTGCAAATTATATGCATTTGCGATCGCCAGAACATCACTTGAAGTATGTTTTAGTGAATACTCCTTAATAAAAGTTGGTCTGGCATTCGGACTATAACCCCGCTGGTCTGGAGCAATTACACGATACCCTTTTTCTGCCAATACTTTCATCAGTTTGATCCACATATAGGATGTTTCTGGAAAACCATGCAGTAAAATAACCATTTCTCCATCATTCTCCATTCCTGCAATTCGGCAGTTCAACGTATATTCGCCGATTTGCACTTCTGCAAACCACTCGTCATTCACAATAACTTCTTTAATGCTATTCGAATTATTCATTGCAACCAGGATAGATAAACTGATGCTCAAATTTATGATTATTATTTTGAATGATTTTCGATGATTTTGAATTAGATCCAATATCATTACCAAGTGTTTAAGAAAATAAATGGCGATTTCTTGCTGCCAAACTATATACATATTCTGCAAGAAATCGAAAAATCGGTATTCGTCTGTAACAACTAAGTAAAAACGACCCTTTTTTTGCTGTGTGAAACAATTGGAAAACTGCTTCAGCGCCCTTATAAATACGATTATCAACATCAATATATTGTACAGATTTAAGACAGGCTGCTTTAGCTATGAAATCATAGTTTACGGGTAAATCTTGTAAAGGGATAAAGGTAATGAACTTACCGGCCATTGCTTTGAATTTACGGACCCATTTTATGCAAAATTCACACTCTCCGTCATAGATAAACAAGGGGCGTTTTTCAAATTCTTTTATTATTGACAAAGTTTAATTTAACTGGGTTTCTGCTGAATATATTCAGTATACCCACCATCGAGACTAAAAACAGATTGAAATCCATTTTTGACAAAATATTCAGCTGCGTCTTTACTATTGATACCATGATAACAATAGATCAGCAATGGTACTTGACGGTCTGTAGAATTAAGAAAATCAACAATATTCCCATCTGAAACGTTGATGGAATTAGGAATATTGCCAGCTTGAAAAGATGCATTATCTCTAATGTCGATAATCACCGTACCAGGATCATCTAGTAATTCCTGTGCTTCCTGTACATCGATACATTTGAAACGTACTGGTTTATCAGGCATAGTATATCATTAATCTCTGGATAAATTTTGTTTGAATCAATTTACTAATAATTTCTTTACCAGTGCATGCCACTCCTGGTCCAATGTTTCACCACAAAATGGTTTATTGGCTCTTTCATACCAATAGTTAGCATTCCATTTATCTCCTTCTTTTCTATGCAAATATGCATGTACTTCTGCAGCGTTTTCTGTGTGTATTTCCTGAGTTATCTCATGGGCCTTTTCCCAATTACCAGTACCATCATACCAGAGTGCTTCCAATAATTTTGTCAAGCCATTAGGTCTACGTTTTTTGAGTGTTTCCTTAAATTGTGAGAGGTTCATTTCAAAATAGTTTTGGAATTAATATTAATGAAAATTTTTGCTTTCGGTATAATTAACTACGTATATACACCAGTTCTTTATCATTGGATAGTTCAGACTGGAATTCATAACCACTTTCATTAAAATCCTTTAGTTCTTCAATATTATCCGTCCTGTTCTTGATAATATACTTTGCCAACATACCTCTGGCTCGTTTGGCAAAAAATGAAATTACCTTCGGTATACCATTTTTCACATCCTTGAAGACAGGTTTAATGATAGCCGCATCCAAAGCGCTCAGGTCCACTGCTTTAAAATATTCATCTGAAGCACAATTAACAATATACTTGCTATTATGTTTTTTTAATGTTTTTTGCAACCCTTCAGAAATTTTACTGCCCCAAAATTGATAGAGATTTTTTCCAGATGGATTATCCATTTTTGTACCCATTTCCAAGCGGTATGGCTGGATCAAGTCTAACGGTCGCAGTAAACCATAAAGACCGGATAAAATTCTTAAATGCTCCTGTGCAAAATCAAAATCATCTATACTGAAAGTGTCTGCTTCCAGTCCAATATATGTATCACCGTTAAACGCAAGTGCAGCCTGCTTCGCATTCTGTTTAGTGAATGGCAAATTCCAATCATTAAAGCGCTGGACTGTCAAATTTGCGATATTTTGACTTACACCCATCAAATTCATGATCTCATCAAAGGAATAGTCCTTGGCTTGATTCACAAGTATTTTCGAGTTCTCAAGAAATTGACACTGTGAGAATGCCTTTATTGGTGATGTTGCATCAAAGTTTAGTTTTTTCGCAGGGGATATGACTGTTATCATGTTTTACCTAAATGGGTTTTTAATTATTAAAGTAAAAATTACAACAAAATGTTCTGACTTAGGTGTGCTTAACCAAATAAATTAAACAAGAGCCTCCATAACCTATAATTCGTTTTTCTAGTGATCCATGACCAATCCTTATCAGGAAGAATAGGCGGAATACTACTTACATTTTTTTCATGCCAGTTATTGGTGTAGCCGGTTACATCCCAAAGTAAATCAGCTCCATCAAGCCCCGATTCAACTACAATTTTTGCTGGTTCATAGCCATTATTTTTATAATCGTTATTATGAACCCAACAGGCATCAGGTATGGGATCCACATCATAAACATAATCTTTACCAAAAAATAAATCCAATCCTATCACTGCGGCACCAAAGGATTGGTTATCATAGAATCTATTACCAGTTACTTCAACGCTATCACCAGCCATTACCATTAGTCCGGTGCCCTGTGGAACATTACTCACGATTGAACCGGGTTCACCAAAATTCACATGATTATTATTATAGATATAATTATTAATGATCTTGCAGTTTATTGAAACTTTAGAAGGGTTATTTGGCAGTAGAAACACCAAAATACCACCCGCATTATCATATACTTCATTGTTCTCAACTAAAGCATTTACCGAATTTTCGATCTCAATACCGGTAACATTGCCATAGGCAATATTGTTACGAACTACAATATCCTTTGATTGACCAACATAAATTCCTGCATCACTGATTCCGGTAACACTGCATTGTTCGACCAGGACACCAACACACTCTACAGGATATATACCATAGAGGCCCGTTTTATCACAATGAATATTTCGAAAAGTGACTGCCTTGGACCGATTCAGCATTAAACCATTGGCTGTATAATCCTTGATCACAAAACCATTGATCTCAATGTTACTTCCTGTACCTACCGCTGCATCCGGCAATTTGTTTTGACCATTCAGAATAGGCCAGGCATTATTTTTCTTTTGGCCCATAATGGTGATATTAGATTTGTCGATCATTAACGTCTCTGAATACTCTCCGGTCATGACCATTACTGTATCTCCAGCTTGAGCCATTTCAATTCCGTCTTGGATTTTATTCGATGGCCCTACGATTATACGCTGACCTGCCCGTTTGAGATTGACTTGCTCTGGTTTCTCAAATTCTTTTACGTGAGCTGCTAATTCAAACGACTGATTTTCCAATGAAGGGACCACTGGCAATCCTGAAGGGACTTTATCTGGAATAACTGGTTTATTTGTTTCATCCGTAAGCGCGTGTAAAAATGCGACCATATCCTGTCGTTCCTCATTACTAAGTTCGAACTTGCGAATCTTATCATCTAATGTCGCTGGTTTAAATCCATGAGCTGCACCGCCACCAGCAGCATAAAAGTCAATAACCTCATCCAATGTCTGGAAAACACCATTGTGCATATACGGTGCTGTCAGAGCTATATTTCTCAAAGTGGGAACTTTAAAGGCTCGTTCATACCCTTTTCCAGCGATTTCCGCACGTCCCAAATCAGGTTCTTGATCATTGATATCTGGGACACCAACCACCTTGAAATCAGGGTTATTAAATGTCGGAAAATTGTGACATTCGAAACAGCGTGTTTTTAGGGAACGAAATAAATTCAGTCCGTGGCGTTCAGATTTGGATAATGCTAAATGATCGCCAAGGGCATATTTATCAAATCTGGAATTATTGGCAATGATGGTACGCTCAAAAACAGCAATGGCAAAAGTTACATTTTCAAATGTAAGTGCCGGCCCTGCACTATTGCCAAAAACTTCATCAAATAATTTTACATATTCTGGTACCTGCAATAATTCCTGAACCAGTTCATCTTTATCCTGGCCCATTTCCTTCATGTCTTGAATTGGAAAAGAAGCCTGATGTTCTAGGTCATCTGCACGACCATCCCAGAACTGGAGGTGATTATAAGCAGAATTCCAGATTGTTGGTGAACCGCGACGTAGTATTTGTCCACCATTACGGTCCTGCCCTATACCAGAGCCGCCCTGGCCCATCGATAATGCCCTATTATCCGTAAAACCAAGATCCGGATGGTGACAATGAGCGCAGGAAATGGTATTGTCGCCAGATAGGATAGGGTCAAAAAATAACAATCTTCCTAATTTTTCCTTATCAACAGAAACAGGATTATTTGCTCTAATGGGCATGGGAGGATAGGTTCTGCTCAGATTTGCAGAAGCGGTAATATTCCCAAAATAATTATCAATAAAATCGTTCTGGTTAACGGTGCCATATGCACCGCCCATTTTCTTATCCAGAGATGAAATGGGGATGGATAATAGTACCATAAAGATAATGAAAACAATTCCAATAATTTTAATAAACCTGTTCATTTATAGTGACCAACTTTTGCGATATTTCTTATCAATATAGTGATTGGCCAATTCCAAATTGGTAAAGCACATATTGGAGGTATCCCATTTCAAGGTGGTATACTTATCGGAAATACAACCAAGCAACATAGTTTCGGTCAGTTTTCCAGCATAATCAAAATTGGATGTAGTCGACTAAACTGTCTTGGATGTTGCGATCCATTCTTCCCTAATCCCTTGTGACTTGGGTATTGTTTTTGTCGATCATGCTTTAACCCTAAAAAGAATTTTATGGCTAATCTCTTCGATCTTTCCTAACACGCCTTTCTGTACCACTTCTATTATTACTATCTACTAATTTATCCTTTTTTCTACGGTTTTTACCTCTACGATCCTGGTTCTTTCTTTTTTCTTCCATTTTACTTTCCTCTCTTTACTAATTATTATAACATAATTTTTCAAAACTTACGGATGGTAACGTATCATCTAAGCATTAGGATCATATTAATTATGCCTCAGATATTTGCTGTCCATTGGTTCCAAAGGATACCATAGTCATAACACCGGAAAATATGCGGTTAATAATTTCCAATCGCTGGTTTTCATTGTTTATCTCAATGAGCTGTTGCTTGATTTTATTAGGCAGATTTATAAGCTCGATGAAATCAAATGATTGGTTCTTGGACATATGGCGTTCCATATCTTCGTTCAACCCCAGTTTCAATAAAATATGCAAGTATTGGTCTCGTGTCTTTTCTAATAAATCTGCTGAAGCAGGCTCATGGTCTTCAAGGTATGTAACCTTACCAATCCAAAGATGGTCGTTTTCCCGTGTTTTACCTTTGATTTGAAAGCACCGCTGCCCTTGGACGATAATATCATATTCGCCAGAAGGGTGTTCTTTCAATACCCGGATTATCTTTACACTGCAGCCAATAGTTTTCAAGCCTTTGTTTTCTTTCAAAACAATCCCAAATGGATCGCCCGTCTTAATGCTATCCTTTATCATCCGCTTGTAGCGTGGTTCAAATATGTGTAAAGGAATCCGTTCCTTAGGTACCACGACAATATCTAAAGGGAATAATGGCATATTATCCATAAAATAAACACATCTTTTCTTCTAGCATTGTTGCTTTTATATGATAATGCATAGAACTAATTAAACATCGCTATTTATTCCCGGTCTCACCGGGGCAAGCTCATATCCATATCTGCTAGAACATAGGCCATTACGGCCAAGGTGGCAACACAATGATTGAACTCATTAAAATCAATTTTATCGAAGGTATCAGCATTGGTGTGGTGGTACCAAAAGTATTTTGTTCCATCTACCTTTAAGGACATAACAGGGACACCTTCATCATTAAGTGGTGCCACATCTGCAGCCCGGCCACCAGTAGTTATTTGGTTTGCCTTTATTGAGATCAGTAATTCAGAGATAGCATCTACAATTTTTCTTCCAGCCTCACTCCCTGTAAATCCAAATCCACTAGGTTTAAAGACACCACCATCTGATTCGATCGCCACTATATGTTTATCTAATTCATCATGATGAGCATCTCGATAGGCTTTATTACCTTTACCGCCATTTTCCTCGTTCGTCCACAATACCACACGCAGGGTTCTTTTTGGTCTTAGGCCTAGGTCATGAATCAATTTTACCGCATACCAAGCAGCTACACAACCGCCGCCATCATCGTGGGCACCCTGACCTACATCCCAGGAATCAATATGACCACCTAAAACAACAATCTCATCGGGATTTTCAGAACCTTTAAGATCGGCCACTATATTTCTGGACCAGCGATCCGGTTCCATACGGGCTTCCATTTTTAATTGGATCACAATCTTTTCACCATGTTTCTGTTGACGACTTAACATAATTGCATCCTCTATGGTAAGGGCAGCATGGGGAATGCGCGGTATACCATCGACATAAGCCATCACACCTGTATGTGGTGTATAATGTGTAATCGAACCAACAGACCGAATCAGGCTCGCTACAGCACCATACTTTGCTGCTTCGCTTGCACCTTTATAGCGGTATTGTACAGTTTCACCATAGCTTGTGAATGGCGCATTAAATAAAACAATATTACCCTTAACTTTATCTTTAACGGTTTCAAGTTCAGCAAAACTATCAACCACCAATACTTCAGCGCGAATACCTTGCTTTGGGGTGCCAATACTGCCACCCAAACCAAGCATTGCTAGATCCTTTTTAAATGGTTTGATTAATCGGGCTGATTCTGATCCCCTAACCCAAACTGGTACTTTTACTGGTTCTCCTTTAACTACATCAAAACCATCCTGGTGCATTTCACCTATAATCCAATCCAGAGCATATTCTAGGTTTTTCGAACCACTCAGCCGGGGACCAAACGTGTCGCAAAGATAACCAAGCTGCTTATATGCGCCGCTGTCTGTGAGCGCTGCTTTAATCAGTTTATTTGCTTGTGTGCCGTAATCAGCAACAATGGAACCACCAAAAATATGGTGTGAGATTAGCAATAACACCATTACGCTACGGATTAGTTTTATCAAATAATCCTTAATTATGCGAATACTTGCGATATTAATCACTATTATTATTGATAAAGTCTACCACTAGGTGGGCAAGTTCCGGTCCTTTTTCCTCTTGTAAAAAATGTCCCGCACCCTTGATGGTTGTGTGCGACTGACCCTGGGTACCTGGTATTAACTTTTGGAAATAACTGTCTCCGCCGGCAGTGATAGGGTCAGAATCACTGAAAGCAGTCAAAAATGGCTTTTGCCATTTTTTTAGGACATCCCATGCCTTACGGTTCGGCTCAGAAGCAGGATCACTCGGGCTTGTTGGAACCAGCATGGGAAAGCGCCGGGCACCAGCTTTATACTCCTCACTTGGGAAAGGAGCATCATATGCGTTCCGTACTTCTGCGCTCATTTTTGCCACACAGCCCGATGCAATAATCTTACCAACCTTGAAAACAGGCGTATTTTGAGAAAATTGTTGCCACTGGATGAACGCCTCCGGTGTTTTATATTCGCCGGTGGGCAAGAATGTATTGGCCGCCACAACGCGCTTGAATCTTTCCTCATGTTCCGCCGCAATGCGAAGACCTATCAAACCACCCCAATCCTGGCAGAAAAGTGTAATATCCTTAAGATCCAGTTCTTGGACCAAAGCTTTCATCCAATCTACATGTTTTTGATAAGTGTAATCTTCTTGGTCAACTGGCTTGTCTGATTTGCCAAAACCCACCAGGTCTGGTACAACTACTCTATGCCCAGCACCTGCAATGATTGGTATCATTTTACGGTATAGATAGGACCAGGAAGGTTCTCCATGAATAAGCAAAACCGTTTCACTATCACTATTGCCTTCATCCAAGTAGTGAATACGCACCTTATCACATTGTAGATAATGCGGTTCAAATGGATAATCAGATAGATCAGAAAATCTTTCCTCAGGTGTACGTAAAATTTCCATTTCTTTAATCACCGCATTCTTAATACCAAAAGAAAATGATACTAATACCGGCCAAGATCATACCCAGACCTTTCCGCTGGTATTCCCAAAGACCAACAATCCGGTCATCGGTCTTAGTAAACATAACATTATTGTACACCAATTCAAAAATACAATCAATACATGGTGTAGTAAACTCAAATCCAATTTGCACAGCCGAGGTATTCTTTCAGTTCCGCATCTCCAAAATTCAGAGCATTTCTTCCCTTTTGAATCCATTTAACGGATAAATCCTTATTGAGAATAACGATCGCAGGCATAATTTCTTTTGGTGATAGAATTAAGTCCAGTTCTTTTGCGATAGAAAATTTTTGATCAGCAATGAACGGGAAAGGGAAGTCAGTATTGAATTTTACTTCCTGCACTGCTTCGTTGCTACCAGGGGATAATACCAGAAAACTGGCATTACATTTTTCGAAATCACTCAGTTGCTCTTTAATTCTTTGCAATTGCTGCCGACAGACCGGACACCAGGTTGCTTTTATGGAAATGACAACCATGGTGTGCGTTTTTGCCAATGCTGCGACATCAACCTTAATCCCTTTAGACGATGTGACTGTTGCTGGAAAATAAATTTCCTTTTGGGTTGAATCCGTCTCAAGATTTGATCCAAATACAATACCAAAAAATAATATTACGCTGAATTTCATTTTGTGTGTAAAAATGCCCTTATTAATACTATTTGACCAAGAGCATTTTTACCGTCTTAAAATAATTTCCATTGGATATCTGGGCAATATAAATACCGCTGGGATAATTAGTCCCATCCCATTCCACGCTGTGTTCCCCAATGGACAATGTTTCACTGACCAGTGTTATTAATTCGGTACCATTAATATCATAGACTTTTACACATACAAATTCGGATGTGGGGATAGAGAAATTTATCTTAGTCACTGGATTAAAAGGATTGGGATAGTTATAGGAAAGATTATAATGACCAAATAATATTTCTGTTGAAACCACGTTAAGTGGGCTAGAGTTCACATAAATCTCGTATTGCTGGATATCCGTCTGTCCCGTACCATAAACCACTTCATTACCCAATTCAAAATCGGCAAAATATTCATTAGGATCCAACATGCCTTGAGTGACCAAGTAATTTACAAAATGGTGAATTCCCAACACACCACTGTATTGGGGAACAGCTGATACAAATGCGAAATAGGTCCATGAGTCCCAATTGGCTTGGTAAAGATAATAATCGAAACCATCAAAATTAACTGTACTGATAATATTTCCCGCAGGACCGATAAGATTGCTGTCCATCCAGATCATTACTTCGGTCGTAATTCCTGTTTCAGATGACATTGAATCAATAGTTACCCAGAATTCAAAGGCCAAGTTGTAAGATCCTGTAGCTACCATATCCAAATCATAGACCACATAAAATTCATCCAGGTTTTGGATCTTAATCGGCAATGCCGCATTTGTGGAACTGCTGCTCCATGGTTTCTTACCAAAAATCACTTCCGGGTACGCCTTGACATCCGAGTTGCCAATGGGCCAATCCCAATTCCAGCCAAAATGTATATCATCACCCGATCCAGTCCGATAGATACACTGGGTGAAATCAGTGATGTTACCCTGACCCCATACATTATTCTCTACTAAATAACTCCCAATTGTAAACTGGGACCAGCCATTACAGTTATAAGTCGTATCCTGAGCTCTAGTCATCGTCAATACAAATAAAAATAAAGCAACTTTCATGAATTTTCCCGGTCAACTGTAAATCTGGGAAAGAATTGGCCAGTTGTATTCATGTAATCTGTGTACCCAGAACCAAATTTATCAATCATATAGTTTTCCTCTTTTTGGATATGCCAGACCCAAAATATATGAATCGGGATGACAAAAATTATTAGCAGCCAGGACTTGTAAACCATGGCCAGGATACCTGTTCCGCTCCAGATAAAAACCGCATATATAGGGTGCCGTACATATTGATAGGGTCCTGTAGTAATCAGGGTATTGGCCCTAATGGAAGCCGGCAGAATAATGTGACTCCATAAAAGTAATACCACCGCATCGATACTAAATAATGCAATTAATATCCAGCGAAATGTTGGTGCAATTTGCATTTCCGGAATAGATATCCAACCGCTGATCTGTAGTGCTAGAACCCACAGCAATACGGTTGTTAATACGCCAGTAGGGCCCGAACCAAATATTTTTTTATAATTATTTTTCACTTAATCTTACCAACCTGTTATATAGAATATAACATCCGCTATTTTGAAAATATCTTTTGAATAAAATAAACAGCAAAACCTGAAAGCAATAGTGGAATAGTCTCCAATAAATAATCTTTCGGTGTATTAATAAAAATGAATAGCGCTATAAAACATGGGATCGCCACAATCGGTATTATCACCAGCCAACCGCCTTTTATTTTGAAAGGTCGGTCCATATCCGGTTTTTGTATCCGCAAACTGATAAAAACAGCAAATCCT
>ENA-UPTF01000502-UPTF01000502.1-marine-metagenome-genome-assembly--contig:-NODE-502-length-27423-cov-3.910188_pt1 | contig 27423 bp, 24 predicted proteins | sample MGYA00238166_ERZ767019 | MGnify/ENA primary metagenome ERZ767019 (study PRJEB28930, sample SAMN06266391) | marine metagenome | isolation source: Sea water from 250 m depth | place: Atlantic Ocean | study... | reverse complement strand
TTCCGTGGATGTCAAGGGGTGGTAAGGTTCTTCGCGTTGCATCGAATTAAAGAACATGCTCCACCGCTTGTGCGGGCCCCCGTCAATTCATTTGAGTTTTAACCTTGCGGCCGTACTCCCCAGGCGGAGAACTTAACGCGTTAGCTGCGCCACCAAGCCCCAATGGGGCCCAACGGCTAGTTCTCATCGTTTACGGCGTGGACTACCAGGGTATCTAATCCTGTTTGCTCCCCACGCTTTCGCGCCTCAGCGTCAGTGTTAGTCCAGGAGGCCGCCTTCGCCACTGGTGTTCCTTCCTATATCTACGCATTTCACCGCTACACAGGAAATTCCACCTCCCTCTACTACACTCTAGCCTGTCAGTTTGAGATGCAGTTCCTAGGTTGAGCCCAGGGCTTTCACATCCCACTTAACAAACCGCCTACGCGCGCTTTACGCCCAGTAATTCCGATTAACGTTCGGTCCCTCCGTATTACCGCGGCTGCTGGCACGGAGTTAGCCGGACCTTCTTCTGTGGTTAACGTCAAAGTGCGAGGGTATTAACCCCTCACTCTTCTTCGCCACTGAAAGTGCTTTACAACCCTAGGGCCTTCTTCACACACGCGGCATGGCTGCGTCAGGCTTTCGCCCATTGCGCAATATTCTTTACTGCTGCCTCCCGTAGGAGTCTGGACCGTGTCTCAGTTCCAGTGTGGCTGATCGTCCTCTCAGACCAGCTATGGATCGTCGCCTTGGTAGGCCATTACCCCACCAACAAGCTAATCCAACGCAGGCTCCTCCAATAGCACGAGGTTCGAAAATCCCCCGCTTTCACCCTTAGGTCGTATGCGGTATTAGCCCGAGTTTCCTCGGGTTATCCCCCACTACTAGGTAGATTCCTACGCGTTACTCACCCGTCCGCCACTTTACTCGGTCCCGAAGGACCTTTCTCGTTCGACTTGCATGTATGAGACCTGCCGCCAACGTTCAATCTGAGCCATGATCAAACTCTTCACTTTAAATAGTCTAGTCCGCTGCCGATCCCAGAGGGATCCCAGCAGACAAAGGGTTCGCCAAGGACTCAACTTCATTTGCGAGCGCCCACACGAATGGCTTATTCAACTGTTAAAGAACCGCCCGACGAGATTCCACGCCTCAATTAGTGAGGTTGAAGGATCATGCCGCGGGCCGAAGGCTGCGTATTATACGCACGCGCCGTAATGCCGCAATGCTTAGAGAAGGTTAATTTGTATTTTTGTTCGAGAGCTAGCCCGTCTATCAAAATTGATCAGTCGTGATAAAACATATGCCACGATTTTTTACCTCGTCGCAACAAATGGTATCGACCGAACAGTCCCCCGTCGCGACGCAGGGCCTGGTTGGGAAACAGCACCAGATCACCGTTTAGATGCAGCCCCTTACCGTCAATCAGTTTACGACCGGCTCCCCGAGATTTGGCGACATCGGCGCGTACAAGAGCCGACAACAAATCTTCGTCGTCTTCCACCACGGTCGAATCCATCCCGTCGAGCCGTAATTGCTCCAAATCATCGCCGCTAAGGTCCTCCACGACGCCGCCAAATAAAGCCCCGGTGATTCGTTCGGCAGAAGATAGACCCTCCATTCCATGAGCTAACAGCGTGACTTCTCGCGCAAGAAGCCTTTGAGCACTTCGCTCTCCAGGGCGATCACGCACCATCTCCGCCGCCTCTGCGATATCGCCCAAATCGAGAAAAGTAAAGTAGCCGAGAAACGAAACAACATCCTCATCCGAGGTGTTAAGCCAGAATTGATAAAAGCGATACGGCGACGTCATCTCCGGGTCCAACCAGATCGCTCCATCCACGGTCTTTCCGAATTTGAGTCCGTCAGCACGCGTGACCAACGGTACAGTGAGGACGAATGCTTGCTGACTATCCGCACGCCGGATTAAGTCGATGCCACTAACCATGTTCCCCCACTGGTCACTACCTCCAACCTGAATCATGCAACGGTAACGACGAGACAACTCGAGAAAGTCGTACGCTTGTACAAGCATGTAGCTAAATTCTGTATAGGAAATCCCGTCGCCTTCACGACTCAACCTATTCTTCACAGAATCCCGTTGCATCATCGCGTTTACCGAAAAGTGTTTACCGATGTCTCGAAGGAAATCGAGGGCGCTCAGCGACCGCGTCCACTCTAGGTTATCCACCACACGGGCCCCATGCGATCCATCTAAATCAATGTACTGGGAGACCTGTTTGGACAGTCGTTCCACCCAGCCAGCCACCACATCCACCTCGTTTAGGCTACGTTCATCAACACGCCCAGACGGATCTCCGATAAGGCCCGTAGCCCCTCCTACCAGCGCAATAGGAGAGTGTCCCGAAAGTTGGAAACGGCGCAGAGTGAGGAGCGGAACTAAGCTGCCAATATGGAGACTCGGCGCCGTTGGATCAAAACCACAGTACAAACTCCTTCCTGACTCTTGTAAGTGAGACTCTAGCCCTTCTCGATCAGATATCTGAGCGAGGAGGTGACGCAGCTCTAAATCAGTTATAGGAGAAGACATACGAATTCGCTCGAGGACAAGTCGGAAGGCAAGATTCCGGCGTGGAGGGCTTTCCAACCGAACCAAAACCCATATACTAGCGCAACTTCTTGAACTGCCCCACGCATAGGTCCGCCAACGTCCAACTTGAATTCGAAGTGGCGAGGGTACTCCTTACGTAACCTCCCTCGCACACACCGTGCCATCGCCTTCGTATTGACGATCGTCCTCGCTTTTTTTGCGTTATCCAATCTCAATGGGAACGGCGTCGCCGATCACCCCCGGAAAGACCCAGCGGTTACCCACGGCAAATATTCTCCCACACCGGCAGAAACTTCCGATCCAACGGTTTCTGCTGAAATCGGTAATACATCAAACATCGAGCACGACTCGCCAGCTGACATACGCGCTGTCGTCGTTCAGCCGAGAGACAACCTCGCCCTGATTTTTCAACGAGAGGGTCTCTCTGCAAGAGAGCTGCAAACGGTGTTGGAAAGCGACCAATTGGCCGAGCGCCTCACACACATTTTTCCGGGCCAGAAGCTGATTTTCGAACGGGGAGAAGATGGCGCGTTGCTGCGTCTGGCTTATTCCCCAAGACCACTTCAGTCACTAGTTTTCACCCGCCACGGCACCTCCTTTGAGGTAGAACAAATCGATCACCCCCCCGAAATCGAAATTAAATTATTCCGCGGCCTCATCGATCACTCTCTATTCATTGCCAGCCAGCGCATCGGGCTCGACGATGAAACAACCATGCGATTAGCGCAGATCTTTCAATGGGATATCGACTTTGTCCTTGATATTCGCAAAGGTGACGAGTTTGCCCTTGTGGTGGAAGAACTCTACCTAAGAGGTGATTTCGTCGGCTATAGAAATATCCTAGCTGCAAAATTTGTGAATCAAAGTGATAGTTACTTGGCGTTTCGGTACGTGGATCGGGAAGGTGTAGCTGGGTATTTCAACCCGAACGGCGAAAGTATGAAGAAAGCGTTCTTGAGGGCACCCCTGGAATTCACCCGCATAAGCTCCAACTTTAATATGAAGCGCGTCCATCCGCTGTGGAATCGCACAATGCCCCACCGGGGAATCGACTATGTTGCACCGGTCGGCACACCTGTTCTGGCGGCCGGGACGGGTCAAGTACGGGTCGCCGGTCATACCAATGCCAATGGGAATTATGTCGTTATAGGTCATGGCTCCGAATTCGAAACAAAATATCTCCATCTCTCAAAATTTGGTCCCCTTACGAAGCGTGGACAAAGAGTCAATCAAGGGGACATCATTGGTTATGTCGGATCAACCGGTTGGGCAACCGGTCCCCATTTGCATTACGAATTTCTGGTCAACGGCAAACATAGGAACCCGCGCACGGTACCACTGCCCAAATCAAATCCGATCAATAAGGGCGAATTCAAACGCTTTCAAACGCATATGCAACCAACCCTGGCACTACTCGAAAATCACAAATCACCGGACCTGCTAACGGCGGTCACTGATTAACCTGTAATGTCCCGTTTTTTTATCGGCTGTATTTCCGGTACCAGCATAGACGGCCTCGACATTGCTTTGGTTGACATTGAACGCAAGCCGACGATTTCTGCCTCCAACACTGTATCGTTTCCAGAACCCCTTCGAGATCAGCTACGCCAGCTCTTGGAGCCTGGTCCCAACGAAGTATTTCGCCTTGGCCTCTCCCACGCGCGGTTAGGAGAGTTCATCGGCAAGGCTATCCTTCGCTTCTTGAAGGGTAATGGCATAGACCCGAGTGAAATTGTAGCCATCGGGAGTCATGGTCAAACGGTTCGTCATCATCCCGAAGCGGACCCCGGGTTTTCATTACAGATCGGAAGCGGCAGCCACATTGCCGAAATTACAGGGATAGACACGATCTCCGATTTCCGAAGTCGGGACCTAGCGTCGGATGGAGAAGGCGCGCCCCTAGTTCCGAGCTTTCATCGAACGCTGTTCCACCCTTGCGAGCAAGACCAAGTCATTCTCAATATCGGTGGCATCGCGAACGTCACGATCCTTTATTCCAACGATCAAAAGCCGTTTCTTGGTTTCGATACCGGGCCGGGAAACGCTCTCTTAGATGCCTGGGTCAGCGATTCGAAACAACTTCGCTACGATGCCGACGGTGATTGGTCAGCTTCTGGTCGAGTTTCAAACAAACTGCTTGAAGCACTACTCGAGGATTCGTTTTTTGCGCTCGATCCACCAAAGAGCACAGGGAAAGAAAAGTTCAACTTGAATTACATCGAACAACATCTAGGTGGATTCTCGACAATAAAAGCCTGCGACGTCCAATCAACTCTGTGCGAATTCACCGCGGTCACCGCGGCAAACGCAATCCAACGGTGGGGGCCCGAATCAGCGCGCGTTGTCGTTTGCGGCGGCGGACGCTTAAACGCAGATTTGATGCGGCGACTAGGTTCACGTCTCAACGATTACTCAGTCATCCGTTCAGAAGAAATCGACGTGGATGGCGATAGCCTTGAGGCCGGCGCATTCGCCTGGTTGGCGCGTTGTTTTATAGATCAGGTGCCAGGCAACGTCCCTTCAGCCACCGGAGCCAAGGGGCAGCGCGTACTCGGATGCCTATACCCCTCCGGGCCTAAAGCTTAGATAGCAAATGAATTGCCACATCCGCACGTAGAAGACGCGTTCGGATTCGTAACGACAAATTGTGATCCCTGTAAATCTTCCCTGAAGTCGACCTCTGCTCCCACCAGATATTGGTAGCTCATTGGATCAACGACCATCGTAACTCCACTTCGTTGAACAACCGTATCATCTTGTGCGACGTCGTCATCAAACGTAAATCCGTACGAAAAGCCACTACATCCACCCCCAGTGACGAACACGCGGAGCTTGAGCCCATCGTTTCCTTCGTCCTCGATGAGTTCAGATACTTTATCAGCCGCTCGAGCTGACATCTGGATGTTCACGTCCACCATCAGACCTACAATTCTAGCACTCAGGCTCTAACAACAGCTCAACTATAAACTTCGGGGCGCAGCGCACGTTCCATTTGGTTTCCATCGGTAGCGCCTTTCCACATATCCGCGAGGGCACAAGAAAAACTACCCGCTTATACTCATTGCACCGGGCTCAGTATTCATAAGCACCACCGCGAATGCCAAAAAAGACTGTCTACACCACACCGACTAGATTCCGTTCGTTTGGACATTTCCGCAACAGTCTTTCAAGCGCAAACGCCCTCTACGTATTATTGGGCATGACCGCAATGATGGCGGCGATACTGCAGGCGCCGCTCTTTGCGCTAATGGCAGTACTAGAGCTAACAGCTAACCCGAACATTATCCTACCCGCCATGCTGATTATCGTCGTTGCGACCATGACCATGTCGCAGGTCTTCCGCAAAAAATCGGTATTTATGTCGCAACTTGAAGCTCTCGGACTCGAGTATCCTCCATCGCCTTTGGCACAACACCTCTTGCGCACTAGTGTCGAAAACGTGATGTCCCGCAACTATTTGGTTCTCGACCCGGGAACGAATACTGGAGAGGTATGCCAACTAATGAAAACAGATACCGTAACTGGAAAACCTATTCCCGAATGGATAATCGTCGCATCCGAGCCCACTGGAGATACGTCGATACTAATTACCGAAGACCTATTGCATGCGTCGAACGGCAATGTGCCTACATCCCTGACATTGAACGAGATGCCTCAACTAACAAAGGAACTACCCCACGTCGATACTCGTTCGACCCTAGCAGAAGCACTCTCAAAATTAGACCACGTGGGAACTGAAATCCTTTGCGTCCGGAGAGCAACGAATAAGACGGTAGGTCCAATTGTCGGTGTATTGAACCGGCATCACATCAGCAAACACACCGCGTTGACTCAACAATCCGTTATCGGCCAATAGGCCCTCCCGCCTCCGAGCTTAACGTGCCATGATCCCCAGTTGTCTCATAACCGTGTCCAAATGCTCTACGTTAAAGCTTTCCACCTCATTGCTGTCGTCTGCTGGTTTGCCGGAATTTTCTACCTCCCAAGGCTTTTCGTGTACCACTCAATGTCACAAGATGCATCCGTTCGGGGCCAGTTTCGAGTAATGGAACGTGCCCTTTTCCGCATTATCATGACACCAGCTGCGATCGCGACTGCGATATTCGGCTTGTGGCTCGTAACGCTTAACTGGGGTTTGTACCGCGTTTCGATCTGGTTTTGGATCAAAATCAGTCTGGTGCTAGTGCTCTACGCGTACCATTGTTATTGCGGTCATCTGCTCACCCAATTCGCAAGCGATAAAGATACCCATTCGCACGTGTTTTACCGCTGGTTTAACGAAATGCCGGTTCTAGTTTTAGTTGCGATCACGATCCTCGTGGTCGTTAAACCCTTATAGAGGCTTCAATGAAATACGTTCAATCCGACGCATTAATGCAGCGTGCACGACGCTCGATTCCGGGGGGCGTGAACTCACCCGTACGAGCCTTCAAGGGTGTTGGAGGAACGCCGATTTTTTTCGTCTCAGCAGAAGGAGCAACCCTCACCGATGCGGATGGGAATCAGTACATAGACTTCGTTGGGTCCTGGGGACCCATGATACAAGGCCACAGCTTTAAACCCATCGTTGACGCTGTCAAGAAGCAAGCGACCACTTCGCTTAGCTTTGGTGCCCCTACTGAATTAGAGATCACTATGGCGGAGAGGGTGGTGGAAAGGATTCCATCGATCGAGCTCGTACGGATGGTGAATTCAGGTACCGAAGCAACGATGTCAGCAATCCGTCTAGCGCGGGGATTTACGGAACGCGACAAAATTATCAAGTTCGAGGGGTGTTACCACGGTCATTCGGATTCACTACTGGTCAAAGCGGGATCCGGTGTTCTTACGCTCGGACTTCCGGACTCGCCCGGTGTTCCCGCAACCCTCGCTCAACACACAATCACGTTGCCGTACAACGACGCCAACGCCTTGATACAAGTGTTCGAAAATCACGGAAACGAAATCGGTGGCGTAATCTTGGAGCCCGTTGCCGGGAATATGGGTTGTATACCGCCCGCACCAGGGTTCCTCGAAACGGCGAGACGATTAACCAGCGAATACCACTCCGTACTCATATTTGACGAAGTAATGACCGGTTTTCGTGTCGGTCCGGGGGGTGCTCAAGAGCTTTACGGAGTCGAGCCCGATCTAACAACCCTCGGGAAAATCATCGGCGGAGGCCTCCCCGTAGGCGCTTTCGGTGGACAAGCATCGATCATGAATCAAATCGCTCCGACAGGACCAATTTACCAAGCTGGAACCCTGTCGGGAAATCCGCTCGCAATGCAAGCGGGGATCGCCATGTTGGAATCTCTCGATGTTACGTTTTACGAACAACTCGCAAACAACACTCAACGCTTGACCGAGGGAATCAAAGCTGCCGCGCAGCGCCACCAAATTCCCCTCGTAATCAACTACGTCCCGGGTATGTTTAGCCTTTATTTTACGTCCGCGGAGGAAGTAACCGGGTATGCGGACGCAGCAGCTTCGAACGTTGATCGATACAATTTTTTCTTCCATCAAATGCTTGATGCCGGCATCTATTTCGCGCCGTCCGCTTTCGAAAGTGCCTTCGTTTCAGGGGCCCATGGATCGGCCGAAATTAGCGCAACCATTGCCGCTGCCGATCGAGTCTTTGGCTCAATGACATGACTCAATACGACGTCTACGGCATCGGAAATGCGCTCGTCGACATGGCTTATTCCATCGACGATGAATTTCTCATCGAAAACGACATCGCCAAAGGTCACATGACTTTAGTGGACGAAATACAAATGGAACGACTCATTTCGAACCTTTGTGACCGCGTACCGGATAAAGCGTGCGGCGGTTCGGCCGCGAACACCATATTCGCTATTCAAGGTTTTGGCGGACAAGCGTATTACTCGTGCCGAGTCGCAAACGATCCCACAGGAAATTATTTCGTGTCCGAAATGCATGACGCCGGTATCGCTACCAATGCGCAAGATCCGGCCACCAACGGCAGTTCGGGTCGTTGCTTAATTCTCGTGTCACCCGATGCACAGCGATCCATGAATTCTTATCTGGGCGTGTCTGAGCATCTGACCATTAACCAAGTCGACCAAACCGCTCTCACTCAGTCCAGACACCTATTCATTGAAGGCTATTTAGCGTCCTCTGCGAGCGGCGCAAAAGCCGCGACCTATGCCCGCGAAATCGCGGATCAATACGGCGTCTCAACGAGCTTGACGTTATCGGACGTAACTATGGTTAATTTTTTTCGCGACGCGTTGAACAACATCTTGGGCAACGGAATTTCTCGGCTTTTTTGCAATGAGGAGGAAGCGTTGGCGTGGGCGCACACGGATCGTCTCGACATCGCCGTACGCGAATTGAGCGATATCGCCCCCGAAGTTGCCATCACGCTAGGTCCCAAGGGCAGCCTGTGCGTCAGTCCTGATGGCAGGCGTGAGGTCGCAGGCTACGATGTTAAGGCAATCGACACCAACGGTGCGGGAGATATGTACGCCGGGGCATTTCTCGCGGCGATTTCTCGGCAAGCGGCTGCGTTTGAGGCGGCAAGGTTCGCCAACTTCGCGGCATCTAGCATAGTCACCCGCTTCGGTGCTCGCCTCCCATCTATAAACGCCTATCAGGATCTAAAACTCGCGTTCAGTTCTTAGGTCAAGGGTCGACTATATCGAGAAGGGAATCGAATGCGTGACGGCAATTTCATCGGGGGAGACCGAACAGCCAAAAGCGATCACCTCAACTCCTTGATCGAGCGCATCCCGGACGGCAGAAGCATAAACGGGGTCGATTCGGTTAGCCGTCGTCACCCTCTTTACGCCTGAATGGGCCGCGCAAAAAAGCAATATCGCTCTTATCCCATCTGCCCGACAACGCTCAAGTGCTCGAATATGTCGCGTCGCTCTTACGCTAACAGCATCGGGGAAATAGCCATCACCGCCTTGTTCGTACGTCACACTTTTGACCTCAATAAGTATTTCATCAACGCCAAAGTCAAAACGCCCTGATTCGCCAGGAATAGGGACTTCCCGCACTACGTTGCTAGCGGGATCCGCCCCGATGTCAATGATTCGGCTCGCGAGAGCCTCTTCAACAATCGGGTTAATCCGAAGCGTATTCACACACGCAAGGTGCGATTTAGCTGTCTCAACGATCTCCAATGAATGCCGGTATTTTCGCTTGGCATTGTTAGAAGTAGAAAACCAGACGCGACTACCCGGTTCAGAACAACCAAGCATGGCGCCAGTGTTGGCACAATGAATGGTTTCGGGTTGTCCCTCAATTTCAACATCCGCGAGAAACCGTTTGTATCGGCGAATCAACACTCCACTCCGAAGCGGTGGATCAAACTTCATTCTGGAATCGCCGAACGGCATGGCTGATTTTTTCGGTACCTTCGCGGATGTGCTGTTCATCCGCCGTAAACGCGAACCTGACATGGTCCATAGCACGGTACGATCCAAAGTCGGTTCCCGGCGTGACCCCAACCTGATAGTCGTCTATTAATCGTCCACTAAAAGTTTCGGCGTCAGTGCCCAATGAACTTATGTTGGCGTAGAGGTAAATAGCTCCTCGCGGCATTAATGGAATCTCGAGCCCAGCGTCGATGAGACCACGGTGCATGAGGTCTCGGCGTTGTTTAAGTAGCACACGCCGTTCCTCCAACTCGCGGAATCCCTCACTCGAATATGCAGCTAATGCGGCATATTGAGCGACGGTTGGCGGCGCGATGTAAAGGTTTTGAGCGGCTCGTTCAAGCGCTTCGATTAGACCGTCCGGCACGACGCACCATCCCAAGCGCCAACCCGTCATCCCGAAGTACTTGGAAAAACTATTGACGACGATCAAATTGGGTTCGATACCAAGGCTGCTAGTAGCAACCTCAGTCACATCTGGTTCGTAGACAAGGCCCTGATAGATCTCATCCACCATCACGAAACCCCCTCGTTCCGCAACGAACTCGTTAATTGCCGTAAGTTGAGCCTTCTGAATCATTGCACCTGTCGGATTTGACGGCGTTGCGAGAACCACGCCAACAGTTTTAGCCGTCCAGTGTTCATCCACTATCTTTGCTGTGGGTTGGAATCCGGTACGTTCATCGACAGGCATTCGTATCGGCTCTCCACCAACCAGACGTACAAACGCTTCATTGCATGGATAACCGGGATCCGGCATCAAAACGCGGTCACCTGGATTCAACAGCACCGAGAAAAGGAGATTGAGGGCACCACTCGCACCTGAGGTCACCGCAACTCGGCTTGGATCGACATTAATTCCAAAACGGGACCGGTAATCATCGGCAATCGCGATGCGAAGCTCAGGTATCCCAAGGGCTTCGCTATATCCGGTGTGCCCATCATCAAGGGCTTGCTTACCCGCTTTCACAACAGCCAAAGGCGTCGGAAATTCAGGTTCGCCAACCTCGAAATGAATTACCCGACGACCTTCGCGTTCTATTGCTCTAGCCCTTTTAAGAACCTCCATGACCTTAAATGGAGGTTGACGATGAGCCCATTTCGAAGGAGCGTGTTTCAATAGATCGTCCTCAGCTAATCCATGTCGTGTCGGAACCAAGGCGGACGAAAAACTTCGCATTACCGTATGGTTTTCCCGCAACTGTTTTGATAGTTTACGCGGCCTGCTCTGGAGTGACCCCATTTCGGGCACAAGGATACGAAGTCAAGATGGCAGACAAAAAGTCTTCTGCAGCAAAGTCCAACAAGAAGAACCCCACTAAACCGAAGGTTAAGGCCGCCACGGGAAACGCCGCATCCCGCTCAACGACGAAAGCTAAATCGTCCAATCTTCCAACGAAAGGTGCCAAGCCAAAGGTCGGGCAGAAGGCAAAGAAATCCACCCCATCGAAAGCCGTCCCGGCACGCAAAGCTAAAACAATCAGCTCCAAGGTCAAACCGAAGACGAATGCGAAAAAGTCCACGGCAAAAAAAGCTCGTACTAGTGCAAAGGTGCTAAAACACAACCCCTTGGAATCGCCTTTCCGGAATTTTTCGCCATATGTACCGGCAAACAATGAAACCTACATGTCCGATCTTCAGTTAAAACACTTCCATCAGATACTTATGCAGTGGCGAGAAGACCTCATGGGAGAAGTGGATCGAACCATGATTCATATGCAGGATGAGGCTACCAATTTCCCTGATCCCACAGACAGAGCCGCGCAAGAAGAAGAATTCAGCATCGAATTGAAAACGCGGGATCGAGAAAGAAAGCTCATAAAAAAAATCGACCAAACCCTCGAACGTATCGAAACCGAAGATTACGGCTATTGCGATTCGTGTGGTGTGGAAGTGGGGTTGAGACGTTTAGAAGCGCGCCCAACGGCCAACCAATGCATCGACTGCAAATCCCGTGACGAACTGCGTGAGCGGCAATTGCACGGATAACCGTGCCAATAAAAAAGTACGTAGGTCGATTCGCACCAACACCTTCTGGTCCACTACATTTTGGCTCACTCGTCACTGCGGTCGCCAGTTACCTGGATGCGCGTTCTAACGGCGGCACCTGGCACGTTCGGATCGATGACCTAGATTCGCCTCGTGTCGTTAAAGGGGCAGAAAGACGCATTCTCACTACCCTTGAAAAACACGGCTTAGAGTGGGACGGCCCGATAGTGAGGCAAAGTAGCCATCGAGACCTTTATAAAACCGCTCTTGAGAATCTGGAAAAACAAGGCCTTCTTTTTACTTGCTATTGCTCGAGAAAAGAGCTGATTGGAAAAATAAAATACCCGGGGACGTGTCGAGACTCGGCTAGGCCCAACGACGTCCAGTCTTCTCTACGTATCCGCGTGCCCGATCAACCCTATCAATTCAACGACTTGGTCCAAGGTCTCTATAGTGAGAATCTCTCGTGTACGGTTGGCGACTTCGTTGTATCGCGTCGCGATGGAATACCCTCCTATCAAATTGCCGTTGTCGTCGATGACAATAACGAAGAGGTATCCCATATTGTCAGAGGTGCCGATTTGATGGACAACACCTCGAGGCAACTTTATTTGCGCGAAAAGCTCAACCTACCTCTACCGAGTTACGCTCATGTCCCCGTTTTCACACATGCAAGCGGCGTAAAGCTATCTAAGCACTCCGAAGCGACCGCGATCGACAATCGTTTTCCGCGCCAAAACCTCCAAACAGCGTTGCAGGTATTGGGGCAACCTGTCCCGACGGAAAAACCAGTCGACCAGTTACTTGCCAGCGCTTGCTTAAATTGGGAACGCGCGTTGGTGCCCAAAACACCGTCGATACTGAACTTCGTCAGTGTCTAAAGATCACTGCACAATGCTAACGCTTGACGCCAGTCCAAAAACATCCGTTAGCCGGATAGCTCCGTATTTTCAATTCTTTTCACCATTTTCATTCAATCTCACACCCAACGAATACCTGCATAGAAGTAACGGCGGTCTTTTCTTTTGGGATCACGTCCGGATAAGATCACGCGTTCCCCCACTGGAGTCGAACTGGCCCTTTGCCCCGCCATATCGCTTCACACAAAATCCCAATAGATCGTATTTCGCGAAACGCCATCCGCGTCGTCGAATCACTTCGAAAAGCTAACTACGAAACTTATCTTGTCGGCGGATGCGTTCGGGACCTGTTGCTCGGTCTGGAACCGAAAGATTTTGACGTTGCGACGAGTGCGACTCCGGAAGAAGTCAAGAAAGTATTTCCCCGAGCTCGGATCATCGGTCGTCGTTTTAGAATCGTACACGTACGCATGGGACGCGAAATCATCGAGGTCTCCACATTCCGCAAACAGGTCGATCACGGCAACGTTTCCAATAACGGAGAACACGAATCCCGCGACGGAGTACTTGTGCGCGATAACGTTTATGGAAACATTGACGAGGATGCGTTTCGACGTGACTTCACGGTAAACGCCCTTTACTACGACCCTGCTAAGAAAACTGTCCTTGATTTCGTAAATGGTATGCAGGATTTGGACTCACGAACGCTCCGCCTGATCGGTAACCCCAAAGTCCGTTATCAAGAGGATCCTGTGAGAATCTTACGTGCAATTCGATTTGCAGCAAAACTGGACTTCTCCCTAGAAAAGAAGACCGAGAAAGCTATATCACCTGGTGGAAAGTCGCTTAACGCAATCTCTCCCGCGCGCCTGTTTGATGAACTCAACAAAGTATTCATGTCTGGGACGGCCCTGCAAGCGTTTGCGCTTCTACAGAAATTCAACCTTGTAGAAGTGCTTTTCCCCGTCTCCTCCGATTCGCCAGATTTGGTCACCGCGGCGTTACAGAGTACCGACCGGCGCATCGCGCAAGGCAAACCCGTCACACCTGCTTTCATAATTGCTGCGCTGCTTTGGAATCAATACCAATCCCAATCCATCGCGCTCGATAACGCCGCAAATCCCGAAGAAAAACCGATCGATATCGCCCAGACTGTAATCAAAGACCAACAATCTACAATTGCCATCCCGAAACGACATGCGTTTTTCGTACGTGACGTATGGCACTTACAAGCGCGTCTAGAAAGAAGAAATCGCCGTTCTATATATCCTTTGCTCGAACATCGCCGTTTCCGTGCTGCATACGATTTTCTCCTGTTACGTGTTAGAAACGCCGAGGTCGAACCAGCGTTGGGCCAATGGTGGACTGAAATACAAACTTTGGACCCCGACGAGCAACAAGACCGAATTAGGGCTTTATCGCCGCACCGAAAAAGACGACGTAGACGACCAAAAAGCGAAAATCCCTAGCCCCGTACCACGAACCAGATCTTCACCTTGAAGACCCTGAATCCCTACCTCATGATAGCCGTGTCACTTTATTGAGTTCTTTGATGACAACGCTGGTGCGCCCCAACATCAACGATCTGCCCCGATACGTTGCCGTCGAGGGACCGATCGGTGCCGGTAAGACAACCCTCGCCACACGCCTAGCCGAGACCTTCAAATATCCGCTGCTTCTGGAACCTGCATCGGATAATCCTTTTCTCGATCGTTTCTATCGCGAGGGTCGAAAGCACGCGCTTCCCACGCAACTGTTTTTCCTTCTGCACCGAGCCGACCAAATCGCCAAGCTAGCAGGCCCCGACTTGCTGGGTCCCACCGTTATTTCCGACTTTCTAATCGAAAAAGATCGGCTCTTTGCCGAACTCACGCTCGATAAAAATGAACTGGCCCTTTACGAACAAATATACAAAAACCTAATGCTAGACCCCCCGGCACCAGATCTCGTCATCTACCTTCAGGCACCCATATCCGTACTGCTTGAACGAATTCGCGAGCGCGGTATCGCTTCGGAACAACATATAGACAGCGACTATCTCATCACTCTTTCTGATGCGTATACCGACTTTTTCCATTTTTACGATCAAGCGCCTCTGTTGATAGTAAACGCTGAGGAGGCAGACTTTAGCCATAACGACAGCCACTTTGACGCTCTATTGGAGCAAGTCATTCAAATGAACAGCGTTCGTCAATATTTCAATCCTCATCCAACGTTGATTTAGGTCCTTTTGAATGACCGATAAACCCTCAAGCCGGCCCGAAGAAAATGCGTCTTGGAAACGACTAACACGACTCGCCAAGACCGTCACTCAAACCCATAACCGCGAACGGGTTAATGAATCCGACCGATTTGACAAATACAGCATCCGCGTCGGCCCGCTACTGGTGGATTTCTCCAAACAACGAATCGATCGATCGATCGTTGACGACCTTGTGGCTCTGGCTCAGGAATCTCGCGTACCTGAACTCGTAGCCGCTCAAATGGCCGGTGAAGTAGTCAACACCACTGAAAATCGTCCGGCTTTGCATACAGCGCTACGGGGGCCCGCTGGAGAAGAACTTGGATCCATAAACCAGGCTATCGAACTTGAACGTAATCGTATGCTCCAATATGCGGAAGCGGTACGCAGTGGCGAAAGAAAAGGATTCACCGGCCGACGTATAACCCACATAGTTCATATTGGCGTAGGTGGCTCTCATCTTGGCTGTGAGCTCGTGTGCAACGTGCTCAACCGTTCCGCGTTAGAGATTAGATTTCTTGCCAATATCGACGGCACGGCGACAAATAAGGCTCTGAAGGGGCTAAACCCGGAAACAACTTTATTCGTCATCGTGTCCAAAACATTTACCACCCTTGAAACGCTGGCTAATGCTCATGCCGCCCGTTGCTGGTTCCTCGAACGTACGTGTGACGATGGTGCCATCGCTTCACATTTTGTGGCGGTCAGTAACAACGCCGCGGAGATGACGAAATTTGGCATTTCACCCGCAAACCGATTCACGCTGTGGGACTGGGTAGGCGGTCGCTTCTCTTTATGGTCATCGGTTGGTTTGACAATAGCGATCACCATTGGTGCCGCTGAATTCCGCAAGTTCTTGTCGGCGGCCGCCGCCATGGACCAACATTTCCGTGAAGCACCGTTAGCTGAGAATGTCCCCGTAATTCTGGCGCTTCTTACTGTCTGGAACAGCAATTTTCTTGGCTCTCAATCCCATGCTATTTTGAGTTACGACACGCGCTTGAAAACGTTTGTTGATTTCGTGCAGCAACTAGAAATGGAAAGCAATGGGAAGAATGCCCACATCGACGGTTCCAGTTGTAATGTCCATACATCCCCGATCATTTGGGGCGGAGAAGAAACCCAGGGCCAGCACGCTTTTCATCAACTATTGCATCAAGGCACTCGAGCTTTTAGCGCGGACTTCATCGCAACTGCAGATCCTGAGCATAATCACACAGACCACCATCGTTGGTTACTTGCAAACTGCTTCAGCCAATCCCAAATCATGCTCTATGGGAACGCCGGTCAAGCGAGCAACTCAATCAACGTTCACGAAATTATCCGTGGTGATCACCCTGCGACAACAATCCTTATCGACAAGCTCAATGCGGAAGCGCTGGGTAGTTTGATCGCCCTGTACGAACACAAGGTCGCGTGTCTTGGCATGATTTGGCAGATTAATTCCTTCGATCAATGGGGCGTTGAATTGGGCAAGCACCTCGCACGAGAAATCTATGGTGATCTCGGGATGTCCAATTCGGAAAACACTGATGGTCCAACCGTAGGTCTCATACGTACCATTCGTGAAAGAGCCAATAATCCATTCGACGACGGAAACATCTGAAATGTCTACGCTGTATCCCGTTCCAAAGGAAATTGCCAACGACGCTCACATCGATGCGAAGCGGTACCAAGAAATGTACGCCGAATCGATTAATAACCCAGATGCATTTTGGAGTAAGCAGGCGAACGAATTCCTTTCCTGGTATAGATCGTGGGACGAAGTGTCCTCCGCAACTTTCGAAACGGGACACGTCTCGTGGTTTCGAAACGCGACGTTGAACGTATGTGTCAACTGCGTCGATCGGCATTTGCCGGAACGAGCGAATCAGATCGCGCTGATTTGGGAGGGTGACGACCCTTCAGTCGAAAAACGAGTTACGTTCCAAGAACTTCACGACGAAGTTTGCCAACTGGCGAACGCACTCAAAGAAAGGGGAGTGTCGAAGGGCGATCGCGTCTGTATATACATGCCGATGGTTCTCGAAGCCGCATACGCGATGCTCGCATGTGCCCGTCTAGGCGCCATCCATAGCGTCGTTTTCGGTGGATTTTCCCCGCAAGCCCTCAAAGACCGAATACTCGATTCGGACTGCCGTGTACTTATAACTGCCGACGAGGGTATGCGCGGTGGTCGGACCGTGCCACTCAAAGAAAACGCTGAAACGGCCCTAGAGGGTTGTCCTGCCGTCCACACCGTTTTAACCGTACGCAACACGAACGCAAAGAACGTGCCATGGCGATCCGGACGCGACGTTTGGTACCACGAGTTAGTGCCTTACCAGGATAGATCATCGACACCTGCGGTTATGCGAGCGGACGACCCACTTTTCATCCTTTACACGTCAGGTAGTACCGGCAAGCCAAAGGGTGTCCAACACTCGAGTGGCGGATACCTTCTACACGCCGCCATGACGCACAAGTACGTGTTCGATTACCAGGAAGGTGAGACGTTTTGGTGCACAGCAGATGTTGGTTGGATTACAGGGCACTCCTACATCGTTTATGGGCCCCTCGCTAACGGTGCAACAACGCTAATGTTCGAGGGAATCCCCACTTACCCAGATGCTTCCCGATTTTGGCAGGTCGTCGACAAGCACTCTGTAAATATTTTTTATACGGCTCCTACTGCTCTTCGACAGATTATGGGTCAGGGAAATGAATTCGTCACAACAACATCGAGAAAGTCCTTACGGATTCTGGGCAGCGTGGGCGAACCGATTAATCCCGAGGCATGGGAGTGGTACCACGAGATAGTAGGTAATCGGCGTTGTCCAATTGTGGACACCTGGTGGCAGACTGAGACGGGAGGGGTCATGATCACGCCGCTTCCTGGTGCCATCGCGCTCAAACCGGGATCTGCGACACTGCCTTTTTTTGGTATTGTGCCGGCGTTGATGGACGAGAACGGCGTCATAATTGAAGACAAAGAGGCGTCCGGGAACCTCGTCATAAAGACGACATGGCCCGGTCAGATAAGAACCGTGTATGGCGACCATCAGCGCGTTATCGATACGTACTACTCCACTTACAAAGGGTTCTATTTCACGGGCGATGGTGCCCGTCGAGATCAAGATGGTTACTACTGGATCACAGGTCGCGTCGACGACGTAATTAACGTGTCCGGGCATCGTATGGGAACCGCGGAGGTCGAAAGTGCGCTAGTTCTCCACGAGGCCGTGGCCGAAGCAGCAGTGGTTGGTTTTCCTCACGAAATTAAAGGAGAAGGTATTTACGCGTACGTAACCTTGATGTCAGGCATTGAACCCACAAGCGATTTGCTCGGCGATTTGCTAGATCTGGTAAGAGCCGAAATTGGACCGATCGCCAAGCCCGACGTGATCCAGTGGGCTCCAGGGCTACCAAAAACACGATCTGGGAAAATCATGCGCCGCATATTGCGTAAGATCGCCGCAAACGAAGTGGACGATCTGGGCGATACATCCACGTTAGCCGAACCCAGTGTCGTTGCGGACCTATTGAACAACCGACCACGGAACTAAACTCAAGGAGAGTTTTAACCCGTACTTTCTATTTCTCGTATCGAAAGCTTGATTCGACCACGTTGGTCAACATCCAGCACTACCACATCAACGTTCTGGCCTTCTTCCAGATAGTCTGAAACTTTTTCCACTCGCTCTTCAGCAATTTGAGAGATATGTAACAACCCATCTTTGCCTGGAAGGATGTTAATGAACGCACCGAAATCGACGATTCGTTCGACTCGTCCATTGTAAATTTTCCCGATTTCTGCCTCCGCTGTGATTTCCTCAACCATCGATACAGCCGCATTCTTTGATTCGGCGCTATCGGCATATATCCGAATGCTGCCATCATCCTCGATATCGATGTCCGCGCCCGTTTCTTCCGTGATTCCGCGAATTGTAGCTCCGCCTTTACCAATCACATCGCGAATTTTATCCGGATGGATTTTCAACACGACCATCGAAGGCGCATTTTCTGATACATCTGCGCGTGGCTCCGAAATAACCTTACTCATCTCGCCCAAAATGTGAATTCTTGCATCGTGAGCCTGATTGAGCGCATCTTCCATGATGTTCTCTGTCACTCCTTGGATCTTTATGTCCATTTGCAAGGCTGTGACTCCTCGCATAGTTCCGGCAACCTTAAAATCCATGTCTCCCAAATGATCCTCATCGCCCAAGATATCAGTGAGCACCGCGTATCGATTTCCGTCTTTAACGAGTCCCATGGCTACTCCCGCAACAGCGTTGGAGATCGGAACGCCCGCGTCCATTAACGCCAGAGACGTACCACAAACACTCGCCATAGAACTCGAGCCATTACTCTCTGTAATTTCGGAGACGACTCGAAGCGTGTACGGAAAGTCATCGTGTTTGGGCAAAACGGCCGCTATACCTCGACGCGCCAGACGCCCGTGCCCGATTTCACGGCGCTTCGGCCCACCCATGAAACCAGCCTCGCCTACACAATAAGGGGGGAAGTTGTAGTGCAGCATGAAGTGATCCTTAAAATTCCCTTCCAAGGCATCGATCATCGCCGCGTCACGTAGAGGCCCGAGCGTCGTCACGACGATGGCCTGGGTCTCGCCGCGCTGAAACAGCGCCGAACCATGGGTCTTAGGAAGCGTTCCAACTTCAACACTGATCGGTCGCACTGTCTTGAGATCTCGGCCGTCTATACGAGGTTCACCGTTCAAAACCCGCTCACGAACAATTTTCTTTTCGAGCTCGCCAAAGGCAGAGGACACATCTTTGGGATCACTTTCTCCGTCAAATTTAGCGACGGCATCGTCGCGAAGTTCGTGTACTCGTTTTTGCCGAGTCTTTTTATCCGTGACTCGGTATGCCTCTCCAAGACCATCCCCGAAAGCCTGTCTCACACTGTCCGCCAATTCCTCGTTCTCTATGGGCGGGGCAAATTCCCATGCTCCGTTCCCTACATCTGACGCCATTTCACTTATAGCTTTGATCGCGACTTGCATTTCTTGATGCCCAAAAAGCACCGCTCCAAGCATTTGATCCTCCGACAATTCGGCAGCCTCCGACTCAACCATCAGCACCGCCGACTCCGTTCCAGCCACAACCATGTTGAGGTTGGAATCCGCTAACGCCTCGTACCCAGGATTGAGCAGATATTGACCTTGCTCGAGCCCGACCCTTGCTGCACCGATCGGGCCCGCAAAAGGCACGCCCGAAATTGCCAGCGCAGCCGACGTCCCGATCATGGCGATAATGTCGGGATCCATATCCTTATCAACCGACATCACAGTAGGTATGACTTGTACTTCGTTCATAAACCCTTTCGGAAACAGTGGGCGGATAGGGCGGTCTATGAGCCTGCAAGTCAGGGTTTCTTTTTCGCTGGGACGACCTTCTCGACGAAAAAAACTTCCTGGGATCTTACCTGCCGCGTACGTTCGCTCTTGATAGTTGACGGTTAGCGGGAAAAAATCCTGTCCCGGATTTGCGTTCGGCATTGCGACCACGGTGCAGAGAACCACCGTATCTCCCATGCTCGCAACCACGGCACCGGACGCCTGTTTTGCGACGTTGCCCGCCTCTAGTGAAACTTTGTGTCCACCGTACTCAAACTCTTTCCTAATCTTGTTCAATTGCCTCTCCTATAGCGGGCTATCTTCTGAGTCCCAAACGCTCAATGAGCGCAGCATAACGTTCCCGATCCTTACCTCTGAGATAATCCAACAGTTTCCTTCTTTGACTGACCATCCGAATTAATCCCCGACGCGAATGGTGATCTTTCGTGTGATCACGAAAATGTTCCTGCAGGGAATTTATGTTCTGTGACAATAACGCTACCTGGACTTCTGGTGAGCCGGTGTCGTTATCGCGTAATCGATATTCCTCTACGATCTTATTTTTTTCTTCGGCACTAAGAGCCATCAGATTTCTCCAATATGCTTAAAATACGGAAGGTGGAACCACGCATATTTACAGTTCCCTTCCTCCGAAAATGAGGCGACGCGGCGCTATGCGACCGTCCTCAATAATTTCTCCCATCCCCAAAAACCATTCATCGTTAGCGTTAGCACCCGACTCACGCAATTGAACCCAACCTTCGGCGGGTGCGTGCGGTACCACAACCGGTTGACCCTGCCGTAGATAGTACGCCGAAGCTTCACTCAAACGAACGCTCGGCCATTGGCTTACTGCACTCGAAACAGGAGCGAGCAACGTGTCTAGTCGACCCTCGGTCCGAGCACTTTCAATTTCGCCCAATGTCACCAAATCTGCCTCCTTGAAAGGTCCCGCCATGAGCCGGCGTAATTCCACAACGTGAGCTCCGCATTCCAGTTGTTCGCCGAGATCATCCGCTATGGTCCTAACATATGTGCCCTTACTGCAGTGCACCCGCAACGTCATTTCGGACCCCAGGAACGTTAACAATTCGATGGAATAAACGGTTATCCGTCGCGATTCTCTCTCCACCTCAACGCCCTCTCGGGCATACTTATAAAGGGGCTTCCCTTGGTATTTAATCGCCGAGTACATGGAAGGAATCTGGTCGATCTCTCCACGGAAACTTTCCAGCGCTTGCCGAACACGATCCTTTGTAACATCTACGGTACTCCGCGTTTCAACTGTGACGGCATCCGAATCACCACTTGCCGTTCGAATACCCAATTTGAGTTTCACCCAGTATTTTTTGTCGGAAGTGAGCAAAAACCTGGAAAACTTGGTCGCCTCTCCGAAACAGAGGGGCAATACTCCGGTCGCTAGTGGATCAAGGCTCCCCGTATGACCAACTTTGCGGGCTCCAAATAACGACTTAACACGTTGGACCGCTGTACTGGAGGTCATTCCCCGCGGTTTATCCAAGACAATAACTCCGCTGACATCTCGACCTTTTCGACTACGACCCATCAAAAGTTTCCGTGCGCGGTATGCAATCATCTCGCCCTTGATCGGAAGCTACCGCCCGATCAATTAATGCTTCGAGCTCCGGACCGTTTTGGATCAACTCATCGTAGTGGAATCTCAGCGCAGGAGTAGTCCGCATCACGTGGCGTCTAGCCAAAACCGAACGCAGGAAGCCGGCGGCGCCTTGCAGTACGCGAAGGACTTCGTCTTTGTCTTCCTCTTGCTGCGCCGAAACGCTAGTGAAATAGACATCAGCATAAGAGAGGTCCCTACTAACTACGACGTCCGTGATAGATAACATGCCAACCCTTGGATCGCGCATTTCACGTTGAACGGCTTCCGCGAGTTCCTTACGCAAAAAGTCCCCAACACGAAGCTCTCGACCACTTGTCCGGTGATCACGCGAAGCCAGTTTCACAGAGCCCTTGCAACTTCTGAGGTGTCAAAAACTTCAATTTTGTCACCCGATCGAACATCGTTATAGTTACGCACGCCGATACCACACTCAAGGCCATTTCTAACCTCGCCTACATCATCTTTGAATCGCCGAAGTGACTCTAATTCGCCTTCGTAGATCACAACATTTTCTCTCAATACGCGGATGTTTTTGTTTCGGAACATGGTTCCTTCGACCACCATACAACCGGCTATTTGTCCGTATCTCGGAGATTCGAAAACATCCCGCACTTCCGCAGTACCTACGATTTCCTCACGAATCTCCGGAGCCAGCATACCTTCTAGTATGGTCTTAACATCGTCGAGCAATTCGTAGATGACACTGTAATACCTGAGTTCGATCCCTTCTTTCTCGATCAATTCTTTCGCTGAATTATCCGCCCTTACATTAAAACCAAAAACGACCGCATCGTAAGTCATGGCCATCGTGGCATCCGATTCGGATATGCCCCCTACACCCGAGCCCAAAACATTTACCTGCACTTCCTCATTGCCAATCTCGGCAAAAGATTGCGTTATAGCCTCGAGGGAACCACGTACATCTGTCTTTAAAACCAATTTGAGGATTCTTTTTTCACCTTTCCCAAGGTTTGCAAACATATTGTCTAACTTGGCCGCTTGCTGCAGTGCTTGACGCTGTTCTTGACTCCGATCGGCACGAAATTCTGCTAGTTCCCGGGCACTTCGATCATCTGCTGTCACTGAGAAGTCATCGCCCGCATCAGGAGTTCCGTTTAATCCAAGAACCTCGACCGGCATGGATGGCCCTGCACTCGCTATGGTCTGACCCTGGTCGTTCACTAGGGCTCTCACTTTACCGAATGTCTCTCCTGCAATAATTACGTCGCCTTGGCACAGCGTCCCGTTCTGGACTAAGACGGTTGCTACTGGTCCTCGTCCTCGTTCTAATTTTGATTCGATTACAACTCCACGCCCCGGTGCGTCGATGACGGCCTTTAGCTCTAGAATTTCGGCTTGTAAATTCACGGCCTCAAGAAGCGCTTCAATACCCTCACCCGTTTCGGCAGAAACATTCACAAACTGAGTATCTCCACCCCACTCTTCTGGTATGACGTCAATCGCAGCGAGTTCGTTTCGAACTCGTTCCGGGTCAGCCCCCTCTAAATCGATTTTGTTGACTGCGACAACTAGCGGCACCTCGGCGGCTTTTGCATGCTGGACAGCCTCCTCGGTCTGGGGCATGACTCCATCATCCGCTGCACATACGAGAATAACGACGTCCGTCGCCATCGCGCCACGAGCGCGCATCGCAGTAAACGCCGCGTGACCAGGCGTATCTATGAAAGAAATGCCGCCGTGGGGAGTCTCCACAAGGTACGCGCCAATGTGCTGAGTGATTCCGCCCGCCTCACCTGCAACAACGCGCGACTTTCGAATGTAGTCCAAAAGCGAAGTCTTCCCATGGTCCACATGCCCCATCACCGTTACAACGACGGATCGTGAAACTAGATCACCTTCTACTTTCAAAGACTCTTCTAATTCCTGTTCTATCTGGTCGTCGACAACAATCTTCACGTTGTGACCCATTTCGTCGACCACCAAGACAGCGGTGTCTTGATCGATAGTCTGATTAATAGTTGCCATGACACCCATTCCCATAAGTGTCTTGATAACTTCACCCGTTTTGACTGACATCCGCTGTGCGAGGTCGCCAACAGAAACCAATTCACCAATCTCAACTTCTCGTTGAATTTCGTCGACCGGCTTGGAGAACTCTCCTCCTTGTTTTTCTTGCTGAAGTGCTACTCGCTGCTTCATCCGGCGAGATTCTTTCTTTAATGACAACTCACGCCGACGGGTTCGTTCTCCACTCGGAAGCCCAGACCGATCGCGATCGCGATCGCGACTTTGACCCTTGCCCCTTTTATTTCCCTTTTCCGCCGCCTGCACCTGCGCCTGCGCCTGCGCCGCGGCTTGGGCAACAGCGTCTATCTCCGCTTTCTCTTCTCTAACTTTTTCTCCCGCAATAGATTTCGCTTCATCCTTAGCTTGTACCCGTTCGGCATCGGGCTCACTTTTTGCGGCTAACTCCGCCTTTTCTCGCAGTTCAGCTTCTTCCTTTTTGCGAGTGGCTTCGGCCCTACCCTCTTGTTCAGCTGTTTGTCGACGCTCCTCCTCCAAACGAATTCGCTCCGCTTCGATTTGAAGCTGACCTGGATCCGTCAAGACCTTGGAATCGGATTCGCTCGATTGATCAGCTATTGCGGACTCCGTTTCAGAGCGCTTTACGTAGGTTCGTTTACGACGCGTCTCAACTTTTACGCCACGACCACCCTTGCCCATTTTCAGAGTGCTCTGAGCGCGTCTTTTCAATGTAATCTTTTTGGGGGAGACGGTTTTAGACTCAGCGCTTTGCCCGCCCTTTAAGAAAGCCAACAGGCCTTGTTTATCTTCATCCGACACGACATCGGCTTCTTTATTCTGAGGTAAGCCGGCCTCGTGCATTTGTTTTAGCAGTTTCTCGATTGGAACGCCGGTGGTTTCAGCGAGTTGTTTTACCGTTACCTCAGCCATGAGTGTCTCTGCCTAGAATTAGTTTGGCTCTTTGACATCAGTCTCTTCGAACCACGGTGCACGAGCGGTCATGATGAGATCAGCCGCTTCGTCTTCGTCCAGACCTTCAACGATTTCAATTAGCTCGGGTATCGCTAATTCTGCCAAATCCTCCATAGAAGTTACGCCAGCTGCCGCCATCGACCTAGCCAACTCATCGGTCATGCCTTGCATCGTTAACAGATCCTCTTGCGGCTCATTACCATCCCGTTGTTCTTCCGAAGCAATCGCTCTAGTAAGCATCGCGTCCTTAGCACGATTCCGCAATTCGTCAACGATTTCTTCATCAAATCCATCGATAGCGCTGAGCTCCTCGATCGGTACGTATGCCACCTCTTCGACAGTCGTAAACCCCTCCTCAACGAGCACAGCTGCCACATCCTCATCAACAGATAGTGCAGTCATAAAATTAGCAACATATTGTTGGGCCTCATCCTGTTGCTTCTGAACTGCCTCCTCTTCCGTCATGATGTTCAGTTTCCAGCCGGTCAATTCGCTAGCAAGCCGGACATTCTGCCCACCCCGCCCAATCGCTTGCGCAAGGTTGTCTTCCGCAACAGCTATATCCATAGAATGCGCGTCTTCATCCATAACAATCGATGCAACTTCCGCTGGGCTCATCGCATTAATAGCTAGTTGTGCAGGATTCTCATCCCATAAAACTACGTCGACCCTTTCCCCTGACAACTCTCCAGAAACCGCCTGGACACGGGATCCTCGCATGCCGACACATGCTCCAACCGCATCTATTCGTCCATCGTTCGTCGTCACGGCTATTTTGGCGCGCGAGCCGGGATCTCTGGCCGCCCCTCGAATCTCGATTACGTTTTCAGCAATTTCTGGTACTTCAAGCTTGAAAAGTTCTACCAGCATAGCTGGCAAAGTTCGCGTCAAAATGATCTGCGGACCGCGAGCATCAGGGCGCACTTCAAGAAGAAAAGCACGCATACGATCGCCCATACGAAAAGTTTCTCGCGGAATCAGGTGTTCTCGGAGTAAAACGGCCTCCGCATTACTACCCAGATCGACGATGACCGAATCGCGCGAGGTTTTTTTGACGACTCCACTTAACAGCTCGCCAACCCTTGGCAGATACTCCTGTATAACCTTTTCCCGCTCAGCTTCGCGCACTTTTTGCATTATTACTTGGCGAGCAGTTTGAGCGACAATTCGGCCAAACGCGACCGATTCAGCCGGTTCTTCCCAAACATCACCAATCCCAAGATTAGGGTCTTTATCTTTCGCTTGATCAGGCGTTAGCTGAGCATCTGGATTAAAGGGGTCTTCCTCATCTAACTCACCTGGATCCACCACTAACCAGGTCCTGAAAGTTTCGTAATCGCCAGTCTCCCAGTCGATTGAAACTCGAAACTCAGCGTCGTCTCGACGCCGTTTTGTCGTTGCTGTCGCAAGAGCCACTTCGATCGCGTCACAAACAATTTCTTTCGGTACCCCTTTTTCGTTCGAGACTGAATCTACGGCGCTAAGTATGTCTTTCGTTAGCATCAGAGCTAGCCCTAATCAAATTGAGGCACGATGCGTGCCCGTCTTACCCGCTCGAGCGGAATCAAGTACTCGTCATCGTTGACGGTCAAAACTAGCTCGCCATTTTCCACTCCGACAAGTAGTCCTTCGACTCGTCGACGACCGTTCAACGGAACCTCCAGCCGAATATTCAACCTCTGTCCGATATGCATGCGGAATTGATTATCTTCGAATAGGATCCGATCTAATCCAGGCGAGGAGACTTCAAGCGTATACGTTTCGTTGAATGAATCGTCAACATCTAGAAGGCCGCTTAACTGACGGCTCACGGCCTCGCAATCCTCTACAGCAATTCCCGAACCCGAATCAATATACACGCAGACTCTTTCATGCGAACCAATGCCACTCGTATCTATTCCCCACAACTCAAACCCCATCGCACCAATGGTCGGCGCGATAAGCTCTTCTATATCTCTGACTCGTCTATTCACTAGCTGTCAATGTTCCACTCACAAAAAATGGGCTTACGCCCATTACCCAATAACAAGCTGCACTCCAAAACGACGTGCACTGCCCGACAACCCAGTCATCGGAGCATTAAATCTCTACCCAACGTAGGCCCCAACTTTGAGCCTCACTCGTTGGTAGCGGGGGCAGGATTTGAACCCACGACCTTCGGGTTATGAGCCCGACGAGCTACCAGACTGCTCCACCCCGCATCAGCGAGATGCGCGATTATAGGTAGCGTCATATCGGGACGCAATGAAGCAAAAGCGTTATTACATAAACCACTTCTCACAATGCGCTCGGATCTCTATTCGTGACCTGGCATCGCCAAAAGATATCGATTTCCTTCATGCGCCTCTAAACACTCAATAAATCTATGCTCGCGTAGAATGTGGTCCAACAAACTTTCAACTGGAACACGCGTATTTACCCCGGAACTACCCGCCGAACTGGGCGATCTCTT
>ENA-UPTF01000501-UPTF01000501.1-marine-metagenome-genome-assembly--contig:-NODE-501-length-27450-cov-2.637891_pt1 | contig 27450 bp, 24 predicted proteins | sample MGYA00238166_ERZ767019 | MGnify/ENA primary metagenome ERZ767019 (study PRJEB28930, sample SAMN06266391) | marine metagenome | isolation source: Sea water from 250 m depth | place: Atlantic Ocean | study... | reverse complement strand
TGACAGAAATAAAGAACCAAAAAAAGTGAAAAAACAAGAAAACATAATATTAATTCTGCATGATGGCTTCATTGAGGTTTAGGAGGGTGTTGGCAACAAGCGTGTAGGCCGCGAGCTTGGCCGGTTTGAATTTGGTGTCCGCTTTTTTTTCTCCGATGTTTAACAGCTTTCTTGCTGCGCTGGGATCGTTGGAAAAATCTTTCTCAAACAAATTCAGATCCGCCACGAGCAGGTCGAGCTCGGCTGGGGTGGGGGCACGGCTGGTTACTGAGCGGAACGCCCACGCGATCCGTTCGGCCGTTTCGTCATTCCGTCGCAACATGCGCTCGGCGAGGAACCGAGCTGACTCCACGAAGGTCTTGTTATTCATCATCGGCAACGCCTGCAGCGGCGTGGTGGTGAGGTCAGTGCGGACGGTACAGAACTCACGGGCGGCGGCGTTGAAGGTCATCATTGTGGGCGGCGGCACTGTACGGCGCCAGTAGGTGTACATGCCACGCCGGTAAAGTTTGTCGCCCTTGTCCTGCTTGTAGCTCGCGTTGGAGATACTGCGCCAAATGCCCGGCGGCATGTACGGCTTCACTGATGGCCCTCCGATTTTTCCATTCAGTAAATCGCTAGTGAACAACGCCGCGTCGCGAATGGCATATGGCGTGAGACGTTTGCGCGGGCCACGGGCGAGCAGTCGGTTTTCGGGATCCCGCTTCAGCAATGCGGAAGATGCCGATGAGCTTTGCTGGTAGGTGGCGCTGGTGACGATGAGCTTGTGCATCGCCTTCATGTCCCACTTGCGCCGGATGAACTCCGTGGCCAGCCAATCGAGCAGAGCCGGGTGACTTGGTAACTCGCCCTGCACGCCGAAGTTCTCGCTCGTCTTTACGAAGCCTAGGCCGATGTAACGCTGCCACATGCGGTTTACTGTCACGCGCGCAGTAAGCGGATGCGCCGGATCCACCAGCCACTGCGCGAGGCCTAGGCGGTTGCGTGGCCATTGATCATTCCAAGAGTTTAGCACCGGCGGTGTAGCCGGATGCAGTCGCTCCGATTTGTCTGGTTGGTCATACACTCCGCGCTCGAGTCGATACGTTTCGCGTGGTTTGGTCAGTTCGTGCAGCACCATCACCGTGTCCGGTGTGCCAGGTTGCGGACGTGGCACGGAGGTTTGCACCACCTTGATTTTCATCGGCGCGGGCACCACGAACTTGGTCTCCTCTGCAGACAGGTTCGGCCAACTCTTGGGTACCTTGATAAATGGTGGGCTGTTGCCATTGTTCGGCCCAAGGCCAGCCTCGTCGATGTTGTTGAAAAAGGCAAAAAGCCGGTAGAAGTCCTTTTGCGTGACCGGGTCGAACTTGTGATCGTGGCAGCGCGAACAGGTGAGCGTGAGCCCGAGAAACATAGTGCCTATCGTCTCAACGCAGTCGGCCACGTATTCGACGATCCATTCGTCCGGAATCGAGCCGGCCTCGGAGTTGATACGGTGGTTGCGGTTGAAGCCGGTGGCCACCTGCGTGAAAAAGTTTCTGTCTGGAATCAAGTCGCCCGCCATCTGCTCGGTGATGAATCGGTCGAACGACATGTTATCGTTGAGCGTCTTGATCAGCCAATCGCGCCACACCCACATGTAGCGCAGTCGGTCGTTCTGGTAGCCGTCGGTATCCGCGTAGCGCGATGCCTCCATCCAGCCTACTGCCATGTGCTCTCCGTAACGTGGCGAGTCGAGCAGGCGATCCACCACCCTCGCGTAGGCCCCGGGGGAATCGTCGCCCAGGAATGCGTCGAGTTCTCCGAGCGTTGGCAGCAGTCCGGTGAGATCTAGCGTCACGCGACGGAGCAGGGTGGCCTTGTTGGTCTTTGGAGACGGCGCGAGCCCCTCGTACTCGAGCCGTGCCAGCACGAAACGGTCGATGCCGTTGCGCGGCCAGCCGGTGTCTCGCACCTTGGGCAAGCGTGGCCTCTTAGGCGGCACAAAGGCCCAGTGCCGGTCGTCGCTTGGCCAGGCGGCACCGGCCTGGAGCCACTTCACGAGCTTGGCTCTATCCTTGTCACGCAGCGGGCGGTTGGACTCCTCCGGCGGCATGCGCTCTTTCTGGTCATTGCTCGTGAGCCGATGCAGCATTTCGCCGTCCGTTAGCACGCCGGACTCCATCACGGCTCCGCGGTCGTGCAGGCGTAGCTTGGCCTTGCGGACCTTGGCGTCGGGGCCGTGGCAATGGTAACAGGCATCCGACAACACCGGTCGAATGTCGCGGGCAAAGTCCAGCTCCGCCCCTTGTACGATGCTGCTAAGGAAAACTGCCGCCAAAATGGAAATGACACGTGCCATTTTCTGTGACACCGCTTGGTAGCAGGTGCCCCCCCATTTGTCATGTAAAGAATCAGCCTCATCTCCAGCCGGCCGTTGCCTTTTTGAGATTCCGTGCGTACAAAGCCCGCGTGCAATTACCCCCATCCCCACTGGCGTCTTGGTGCGATGCTTTTGGCCAAGCGCAAAGGTGCCACCGCCCTGTGTTGAATTGCTTTTCACTAATTATTGCAGCTATCAGTTGGCTCGCCGTGTCGTCAGCCACGGGGCGGGGCGCCGATACGGATTTCATGTCGCTACTGGCTGCCGACACACTCGACGACTGGGAGACGATTGGTTCGGCAAAATGGACAGTAGCCAAGGGCGAGCTTGTCACCGGGCAGGACGGTGATCCCAAGCGCTCGGGCATACTGCAAACCAAGCGGCACTACCGTGACTTTGAGCTGAAGCTGGATTTCAAGATCGACGAGCACGGCAAGTATAACAGCGGCGTGTATCTGCGGCGGCCAACCGAGCGCGGGGTGGGGCGGCCGTATCAGGTGAATATCGGGCGGGGTGCTGCTGGCGAGCCGGTTGGCTTGTACCTCAACGATTGGCTTGCCAAGGGCGACGAACACGACAAAATCCGCAGGCCGCTCAAGTGGAACTCGCTGCGTATCCGAATCGTCGACTCACATATCGATGTGTGGCTCAACGGCAAACAGATCGTCGATTTCACCCACAAAAACCCCAAGCCGTACCTACTCAAGCCCGGGCCGATTGCATTACAAACCTACGGTACTGATGGCCATTCCGGCTGGGTAAAGTTTCGCAACATGCAGTTAAGGGATTTGTCGAAATGAAGAGGTTGTTGTATTCGTTTTTGTTGTTGGTGTGGTGTGCTGCGGGGCGGGCGGATGATCGGCCGAATATCCTCTGGATTACGGCGGAGGACATGAGTCCGGTGCTGGGATGTTACGGCGACCAATTTGCCGTGTCGCCAAACATTGACCGGTTGGCAAAGGAGAGTGTGCGCTATACGTGGGCGTTTGCGAGTGCGCCGGTGTGTTCGCCTTCGCGGTCGTGCCTGATTACCGGTTGTTATCCCACCTCGCTCAGCACGCAGCAAATGCGGTCGGGCTTTTCGATCCCCAAAAGCATGCGGGGGTTTCCGGAGCTCCTGCGGGCGCGTGGGTATTACACGAGCAACAACGTGAAGACCGATTACAACACCGGCAACTACGCGGATATCATCAGGCATTCGTGGAGCGAGAGCAGCGCTACCGCGCATTGGCGCAAGCGGCCGGACAAGAAGCAGCCGTTCTTCAGCATTTTCAACCTGATGACCTCGCACCAGAGCCGTTCGATGGTGTGGCCGTACGAGCGGTTCAAGAAGGACGTGCAGAGCAGGCTATCGGTCAACGAGATTCATGATCCGACCAAGGTGCCGTTGCCACCCTATTATCCGGACACGCCGTTAATTCGTCGTGAGCTGGCGCGTTTTTACGACTGCGTCACAGCGATGGACAAGGAGGTGGGTGCTACCCTGCAACAGCTCGAGGACGACGGCCTTGCGGACAACACGATTGTCTTTTTTTACAGCGACCACGGGAACGGCATGCCTCGCCACAAGCGTGCTCTATTGGACAGTGGCATGCACGTGCCGCTCCTGATTCGTTTCCCCAAAAAATGGCAACACCTCGCCCCTGGAAAACCCGGCACCACCACCGCCCGCCTCGTGAGTTTTGTGGACTACGCGCCCACCATGCTTAGCCTCACCGGCATTCCTATTCCCGAGGCCATGCAGGGTGCGCCATTCCTCGGGTCAAAGGTCGCCGCGCCGCGTCGTTATGTGTACGGCCACCGCGATCGCGTGGATGAAGTGCGTGACCTTGCCCGCTCCGTGCGCGATCACCGTTACCTGTACATCCGTAATTACATGCCGCACCTAGGCTACAACCAGCCCACAGCCTGGCCTGACAGCGGTGAGATTCGGCATGAGTTTTATCGCTTGGCCAAGCGAGAGACGATGACTGTCCCCCAATGGCACTTTGCTGGTCCCACGCGGCCGGTCGAGGAGTTGTACGATTGCGAGGCAGACCCTCTTAATTTAAACAACTTGGCCAAGTCGGGAAAACATAGGGAAATCCTTAAACGTCTCCGCGAGGAGCACCTTCGCCACATCGCGGTTACAGCTGACCTTGGCTTTCTGCCGGAGAGCGAGGCGTGGGCACTATTCGCCAAGCAAACCGGCTGGGAGCATGGCCAGGCTGGTAGAGTGCCGTTAGTCGGCATCCACCAAGCCGCTGCCCAAGTCGGCGTTGCGAGCGAGCGAGTGTTTTTGAAAAATCTGGATTCGAACAATCCGACCATACGTTACTGGGGAGCGATCGGGCTGGCCGAGAGGCCGGAAATCTCCGGCTTGGCCAAACGCAAATTACGACGAAAGATCAGTGATTCATCACCGGCCTCGCGGATTGAGATCGCCAACGCCCTCGCAACTCACGGTGACATTCCGAACGCACTGCCGGCATTGATCGAGGCAACGCAACATGAAAATCTCATCGTTGTGACCCACGCTTCCCGGACCATCGAGTTGCTTGGTAAAAAGGCGAAGAGTGCAAAATATGCAATTCAAGAAGCCCTCAAACGCGCAGACAAAATTCGCCCGCCGGACACACCGGCGACTGTCGTCCTGCCAGGTGACAAGGATTTGGCCATGTTCGTTTCCTTTTCCTGTCGTGCTTTTTTGAATAGACTGGGCGAGTAAACCAATGCTCAGGTTACTGGGAACCACCTCCGCAGGAGTTGCTTTTTTATTCGCTGGGGATCTCTTCGGAGCACTCCAACCCGCTAAGGTTTTCTCCGACAACATGGTGTTACAGCAGGGGGTGTCGGTACCGGTATGGGGAAGTACTGATATTGGAGCCAATGTTTTCGTTGAGTTTGCTGGGCAACGTGCTGAGACGAAGGCGGACAATGCCGGACGGTGGAAGTTGGAGTTTGAGCCACTAAGTGCTAGTGGAGAAGGACGCCCGCTCTCAATTCGAAGCGGCAACGATAGTCTACTTTATAAAAATGTCGTGGTGGGGGAGGTGTGGTTTTCCGGTGGACAATCAAACATGGGGTATAGTGCTGGCAGCATGGCCAAGCGATTGGCCAAGGGGAAGGAGTTGGTCGATGCAGCAGATTATCCGGGCATCCGGTTTCGGAAAGTGAATGAGAAAAACATGCCTGTGCCGCAGGAGGATTTGAAAGGAGGGAGTTGGTTCGTGTGCACGCCGAATTCGGTGAAGGCTTTTTCAGCGGTTGGATTCATCTTTTCCCGAAGGTTGCACGAGAAACTCAAAGTGCCGATTGGCATCATTGATTGCTCCTGGGGAGGCACGCCGATCGAGCCTTACATTCCTGCTGAGGCGTTTACCGGGCATCCTACCTTGGAGCGCCTAGCCAAGTTGTCGGAGACGAGGGACTTTGAGGCTATCAAGGCTATGCGGGGCGGGACATTTGTTCGCAGTGACGCTTGGCTCGCCGGGGCAATTTTCAACGCTCGAATCGCTCCCGTTGTTCCGTATGCGATTCGCGGTGCCATTTGGTATCAAGCGGAGTCCAACTGTGGCACTGGTGAAGACCCGCGCGATTATGCCCACAAAATGCGGGCACTTATTCAAGGCTGGCGAGGTGCTTGGGGGCGTCCGGATTTGCCGTTTTATTATGTGCAGCTTCCTCAGTGGCGTAGCTACGCATGGACGTATGCCCGCGAGGAACAACGGCGCGCGATGGATGTGCCGAACACAGGCATGGCAGTAACAATCGATTTGGATTTTAACAACGACATTCATCCGCCAAACAAAATCGATGTGGGGGAGCGCCTGGCCCGATGGCCTCTGGCCAAGATTTACAGATATTCCAGGCCTTATAGTGGGCCGACATTTCGATCTGTGAAGCGTGCAGGGAATGTTTTGTCTGTGCTGTTCAATAATGTGGATGGAGGATTGATTGTTGGCCAAGCGGGTGTAGGTCAGGTGATAGAGATTAAAGGAGGTAAAATATTTGGATTTGAATTGGCCGATGAAGAGGGGGAGTGGCATGCAGCAAATGCGGTTATTCGTGGTAACACGGTTGCTGTCAGTAGCGTTGAAGTGGACGAACCAAGGGCGGTTCGGTACGCTTGCCATCCACAGGCACCAGAAGATAAACGGTGGAATCTTTACAACGGAGCCAAACTTCCGGCCTCTCCATTTTGCTCCGATTGGAGCCTGATGCCGTACGACCCCAAACAAAACCCAGTGCCGTAATAAAAAACGAGCAATGCTCGTTTCATAAAGACGGGTCAGGTGCTTGGTTCAGCGTTCGCTGATTGGCTGGAACTTGAGATCGTCCGGGCCGTCATAAACGCCTCTTGGCCGGATGAGACGGTTGTCGGCCAGCTGCTCGAGCACATGTGCGGTCCATCCGGAAGTGCGCGAGATTGCAAAGAGCGGCGTGAACAGGTCGGTAGGAATCCCTAGTGAGTAGTAGACGGTGGCCGAGTAGAAATCGACGTTTGGGTAGAGGTTCTTTTCGCGAAGCATGATCTCAGCGATGCGCTCGCTCATGTCGAGCCATTTGGTTTCACCCAGTTTGGCGCCAAGTTGCTGGGCCATGCGCTGCAGGTGTGGTGCGCGTGGGTCAAGCACCTTGTACACGCGGTGGCCAATGCCCATGATTTTCTTTTTATTTTTCAGGCAGTCATCGACGAAGTTATCCACCTTGTCGAGGCTCCCAATTTCCTGGAGCATTTTGATCACGCCCTCGTTGGCGCCGCCGTGCAGCGGGCCCTTGAGCGTACCGATGGCGGAGGTGATGGCCGAGTACATACCGCTGAGCGTGGCAATGGTGACGCGGGCGGAGAAAGTGGAGGCGTTCATGCCGTGGTCAGCGTGCAGGATGTAGCACATGTCGATGGTCTTTTCTTTTTCCTCAATCGGTTTTTTGCCATCGATGAGATAGAGGAAATTTGCCGCTTCTCCAAGGGACGGATCGGAATCAGGCAACGCCTTGTCCTGTCGGGCTAGATGGAAGTAGGCCGTAATCACCGGTACCTGTGCGATCAGCTTGATAGCACGCTTGGCTTGCTCCTCCAGCGATTCCTGCCCTTCGGGCGGTTCGTAGCAGGCGAGGGCGGAAACCACGGTGCGAATGGCACGCATGGGTGAGGCGTTGTTGGGGAGTTGCCTGATCATGTCCACCACGCCGCCGGGCAGCTCGCGGGCAGCGGCCAGTTCGGCCTTCAGCGAGGTCAATTCGGCTTCATTTGGCAACTTGCCGCGATGCAGCAGATGGACGACTTCCTCATAGGTTGCGTTACCGGCCAACTCGTTGATGTTGTAGCCCCGGTAAATCAACTCCCCGTCGAGTCCGCGCACGCTGCTAAGCTTCGTGGTGGCGGCGACGACCCCTTCCAGGCCCTTTGCGGTTGCAGGTTTTTCTGTATCGCTCATTTTAATTTCTTTGAGGCGGTCACGCGCCGATGGCGTAATGATTGCATCGGTTGGGATGCCATCCAGCCCGCCCTTGCGTTCCAACTCGTCGATATCCTTCAAGCTGAAAACTTTTTTCATCCGTCACGAACCAATGACTACCCCCTCGGCGGGCAAGAAACCTTAGTGAAAAGTGGTTTTAGGCGCAACGATTTTTTCAGAACCTACCGCTTGACCTAGCGCTCACAGCCCCCGGTAAACGCAGCGGGCAGTACAGGTCTCGGCCACTTCCACGGCGGTTAGCAGGGGTAGATTCGGCTTTAGTCGTTCCCAAATCCAAATGGCCATATTCTCGCTGGTAGGGTTTTCGAGGCCCTCGATTTCGTTGAGATAATTATGATCGAGCTGCTTCCAGAGCGGCTTGAATGCCGCCGTGATGTCGGCGTAATCGATCACCCAGCCCAGCTTCGGATCGCAGTTTCCCTCGACGACAATCTCCGCCATGAAGCTGTGGCCGTGCAGTCGCCGGCATTTGTGCTTCTCGGGCAAGTACGGCAGCAGATGGGCGGCTTCGAACTGAAATGTTTTCCTGAGTTCCATGATTCGTTTACGCGGTCTCGAGGTCGGTCCAGTGAATCAGTTCGCCAAGAGGCGGCCGGCCATCGTGCCGCCAGGCCAGTGGTGGGCGCTGCATTTGGCCGATTGCACAAATCCGCGGCACGCCCCACTTGGCCAGGGGTCGGGCCAACTCCCGCATACGCGCTTCGCTGGCGGCCAGTCCGACCGTGGATACGGACTCGCGGATCGGCTCCAGCACGTGCAGTGCCTCCTCAATGTGTTCGATCGGCTTGATGAAGATGAAACGGTTGAGAGGTGATCTCTGAAACTGTTTTTCATCCTCGTACACCACCGTCCAGTCGGTCGTGTCCTCGCTCTCCCAAAGCATTGCGCCGACATTATTGGCTTCGCGGATTTTGTAAAAGCGCCGGGCCGTCGAGATGGCCGCCGCCTCTTTCGTCGGGATCGGGCCACGCGGAATCGCTTCGTTTCGCGCCTCTAGTTCCTCGGCGAGCATTTCGGCGAAGCGCTCCGGCTTTAGTGTGCCAAATTGCTCGACGTAAATCACGTGCGGTGACAGGCAGCCGCACTGGTTCCACGCGACAACATCGTCGGCGGCATGTGAAATAATCGCCTGCGTGCCCATTATCTCGTTGGCCTGTTTTTCCACGTAACCAAAACTGACGCGATGCCCGTAGCCGAGCAGGCGCTTGGACAAGGGCAGTCTTTGGCGAATGGAGTTGATCGAATTGTCGTTGCCGCTGGCGACCACACAGTCGGCCTCGGTGAACAACGACGACTCGAGGACTTCATTGCCGCCATCCCACTCCGCGATTTCGAGCGACGACGCCAGCCCTGGTTCGACATAGTGCAGCGAGTGCCCAAATAAACGCGGCAACAGCGATTTTCCGGTGGCGCACTTGACGAACTGTGCTGACCGCAGCAGCAATCCAAACGCGATCGACTGGAAAATCGGCACCGGCAAATTACCCGGCGCGATGTGTGCGATCAGTTGCGGCCCGTGAACCATTGAGTACGTCCGGTTTGGCTGGTTGGCGAAAGACTGCAGGCGGGTCGGGTCGCCGAACTCCTGCGTTAGCAGCATAAAAAATTTTTCTTGCGTCCAGTCGGCGAAACAGGCGTCGAGCCCGGCGGCGAGCACCTCGCGCGGGAAACCGGTCTCCTCCGGACTGGCGGTGAGCGCCTGTCGCCGTAGCTCGTAATCGGGTGAGCGCCACAGGTTAGCCACCTCGATAAGCTTGGCGATAATGGGCTCGTTGCCAACTAGGGCGAGGTAGTCGTCACGGTTGTGGCGGAGCGCCTGGCACGCCTCGGTGATCAGCGTGCCGGTTAACTCCGCGCCTTGTTTGTCGGCTAAAAAATAGTCCAGTGATGGCTTAGGCATGATTCAAATTCATCAGTGAACAGCCGCGGGACTCAGCCAATTCAACCCGACCTAGTAGTTCGAAGCCGTCGGTGTGGCGCCTAGCCAGATCCTCCGTCTGGAGGCTCAGCACCGAGTTGACATTGGCCAGGTCGACAATCTGCAGAAGGCCTGCTTGACCAATCTCCACCTCTCCCATTGTCTCCGGTGAGACAATTCGCGCACGCGCCCATGGTGGAAACCGGAACTTGCGGGGAGTCGTATTCGCTTGGCCAAGTTTGCAGTCATACGCCTGCGAACTCAATTCGCACATGCCGTATTCGCAAATGATACGCCCGCTTGCGATGCCTAGTTTATCCGTGATGGCCTGGTGCAGTTCGGGCTTTGAAATTTCGCGTGAGCGGCCCTTGTAGCCACCGGTCTCCATCGCCGCCGAGCCGCTTGGCAGTTGAAACTCGATCGCGACGCGATCCAGATGATCCAACAGATGTACAAACGAGAATGCGGTGCCGAGAATCGTGACCGGTTCGTTTTGAGTGACGCAATCGTGCAGGAAATCCACAGCCGCTTGGTCGTCGATTTGCCATTGGCCGTCGGCGGCAAAGCAGCGTTCGTGTTTGGCCAAGCGCTTGGCCACTTCGTCCATCATATGAGCTAGCGACGACTCCGGCGCCTGGTCTATCTCGGGAAACAAAAACAGCAATCGTTTCGTCGATTCGTCAATGAGATGCTCCGCAAACCAGGGCCAAAGCGAGGTGTGATACACTGCCAGACTATCGTGGTTGTGAAAGTGCCGGCTGCAATTGGCTTGAGTCGTGCCGCTCGAACGGAACACGGTCTCACGATCGACTTCCGGCAGCACGGTCAGGTTGAGCGACTTGAAGGCTCGAGTGGGCACGGCTGGAATGTTGCGCCAGTCGGCGACTGTTGCCGGCGTGTGGTTTTCTGTGCGGCAAAAATTAGCGTAGGGGGTGTTGTGCTCGAATTGAAAAGCAAAGAGGGCAAGCGCGAGTTCATTGAACCCAACCGTGCGCGGCTCGTCGGCGCAACACCTAATGAACGCACTGATTGCGCTGCATACTTCGGCCAGTGATGTGAATGGTGTCATGCGGTTTTTAGTGGCGCAGTTGCGCCTGGGCTGGTTTTCCGCCACAGCCAAGGGAGTTGAAACTAAGGTCAAACCATCGTCTTGGCAACAAATGGTTTTGTCAGTGGGCGGGGCCTGTGGTTTGCTATCGCCCATGAAGGGTTACGTGTTTTTTTTAATGGTGGCGATGGTGCTGATGGGTTGTAGCGGCGGAGATGCTCCCCCGGTGGAACAGGCTTCGACGAAATCGGAAAAGGCAGTCATGCCAGACAATGTTACGGTTACGCCTGTAGCAAAGGTTGACTCGCCCAAGGGTGAGGATGCGCAACCCGGAAAACTAACGCTCGGGCATCCCCCAAAAGAAACCCAACACGGGGTCGAGCCTGTCACGAAGCCAAACCCCAAGCCGGTTTCCGCTAATAACGCGCAGCGTAACGGAGCTACGACTTCGCAGGAGTCGCTCACTCCTGGCAAAGTCGAGGGCGAAGGCAATTTGACGAGGGAAAACGGTCAGTACTTCGCCGAGGGTTCACCGTTCGGGGGGCAGTTTGTCGATCACCATGACAACGGCACAAAGTCAGTCGAGGGGCAATTCGTCAACGGCAAACAACAGGGTATCTGGACCTTTTACCACGAGAATGGAAACCGGTTCCGAACCGGTCAATACGTCGATGGCAGGGCCGATGGTCAGTGGATAATTTGGCGCGAAGATGGCAGCAAGTGGTCGGAGCAAACCTACGTAAGCGGACAGTTGAATGGTGTCGAGACACGCTGGCATTCCAACGGTCAAAAACAATCCGAGGCCACCTGGCAGGGCGGCAAGACGATTGCTAAGCAGGAATGGGACGAAAAGGGTGTACTCAGGCAATAGCCGTGCTGCTAGCTGGCTTGAGGCGCATGGGAGGGGCTGAACCAGAGGTGGAACGGACCCGCCGCGGTGTGCGTCTCCTGCAAAACGGTTCAGTGCTCAGCGAGGTACTGTCGAAACCGGGCGCGACCGACAGTGTATTCGATGTGCTGGCTGCGGCTGTCCGGCTGTTTTCGCCGGGAGATTGCGTGGGTATTCTTGGTTTTGCCGGGGGTGGGATGATCGCTCCGCTGCGTGCGATGGGTGGCGGGCATAAGCTCAGTGGCGTGGATCTTGATCGCGTGGGCTACGATCTTTTTTGCGATCTAAGCGTGAAGTGGAAGGGGGAGGTGCGGTTCGCGCAAGCGGATGCCGTCGAGTGGCTGAGGTCGCAGCGCGGGAAATTCGACCTGTTGCTGGAGGATCTTTCCATCGGCCGCGACGGTGACGTGTTCAAGCCGGATGTATCCATTGACGCGCTGCCGGGATTGATCCAGTCAAAACTAAAACCAGGTGGCATCGCCGTTTTTAACCTGTTACCGGCGGATGATCAGACGTGGGTCGGGATGACTGCCGAAGTCTGTGCGCCGTTTGAGTTTGGAGTGCAGATCCTGTTTGAGAGCTATTACAACCGAGTGCTGGTTCTAAGCAACGAGCCGTTGCCGGCGACTCGCGAGGTTTCGCGCCGGTTACGAGAGCCGCTGGTGGTGATAGATTCGGGAATGGCAACCGACATTAGCGTGCGCTCGTTGCGCTTGGCCAAGCGATGAAGTGGTGCGGTAGCAGGGCGTTTACGCTGATCGAGTTGCTGGTGGTGATTACCATCATCGCACTTCTTGCAGGGATGTTGCTGCCGACCTTGGCCAAGGCCAAGGCCAAGTCGAAATCAATCCAGTGCGGTTCCAACATGCGCCAGATCAGCTTGGGCGTCATGATGCATGCCGATGAACTTGAGGGCGTCCTGCCGATCGCCACGAACTTTGCCGAGCCGGAGTTGTCGCCGCAACGGATCTGGGTGACGGCGCTCGCGCGATTCCTTGGGAACCGGGAGGTGTTTCTTTGCCCGTCCGCGTCCAATGCCCAGTTTGGTGGAGACTGGGCCAACCGTAGTTGGCACCCGATCGGATATAACGGGGCAACGACGTTCGATCCGCGCGGGGTGGAAGGAGCAACCACGAAGCCCAAGTTGGTGGGAGTTCCTGAGCCAAGCCTGGCTGTGCTGTTTGCCGATACACCGAGTGGGCCAATTGATAAGAAGTACCGGGGTTATGTTTTCAGCCCGAAAAACGGTAAACGAAACAGATTCGATTCCCGGCGCTCGACGCCGTTGATTTCGGATCGCGACCTTGTTGCGGAGATGAGCAGCAAACAGCCCAGTCAACTTAAGCCAGTGATGGCTCGGCACGGGGCCAACGGTGACGATACAGGACGCAGTAACCTGGTGATGGCCGATGGCCACGTGGCCACATGGCCACGCGGACCGCTGCGTCTATCTTGCGACAGGCTCAAGGCGCAAACTTGGTTTGGGATTTCAGGCGGGAGTGAGTCAATAGGCCAAGCGCTTGGCCAAGCAGGCTAGGTCAGTGGGTTCGGACGTGTCCGTATTTGCCGTTGCGGCGGGTGCGTGTCTCCTGAAACTTGGGCGTGTAGATCGTTTTGCTGTTAGCCTGGCTCAAGTACATGCTCATCAGGCGCGAAGAGGACAGGGGCGGTCGCCGGGTGGAAAACAATCGGCTGCAGGCGGAAACAAAGGTGTATATGATTCTCCTCACGTGTCCAGTAAACCCAACAGCCGAAATGTACTCCACGATCCGTGCTATTCCAAATGAAATATATTCACAGAGTTCGTTTTTTATTCACAGCACAGGTTCGACTGTGAATATCCGGTGAAAGGCCGGGGAGTTCACTGTTTGCACCGCGGGGATATCCGCGACAATTAACCCCCGGCAATTGTCACGCCGTAGGAAGTTCCAATGCGTGTTGCCCCAGCCTCGATCATTGCGAGCGCTGTTTCACGATCGCGAATGCCGCCGGATGCCTTTACGCCGGCTCGCTGCCCCACGGTTTCCCGCATGGATTGGACATGGCTGACCGTCGCGCCGCCAGGGCCAAACCCGGTGCTGGTCTTGACAAAATGCGCCTCGGCTTCGACCGCCAGTTTGCAGGCTGTGACGATTTGTTCGTCGCTGAAATAGCCGGTCTCGATGATGACTTTCACCCGCCGATCGTCGGCCGCTTCGATGATATCGCGAATTTCGCGGACAATGTAGCGGTGATCGCCGTCGATGAACCGCCCGAGGTTCATCACCATGTCGATCTCATTGGCGCCGTTGTCCACGGCGACCTCAGTTTCGTAACGCTTTGAGTCCGAATCGCTTGCGCCAAGCGGGAAGCCGACCACGGTCGCAATGGAGATATCGGTGTCCGCTAAATGATTCCACGCATGCTGCACCCAGCAGCCGTTAAGGCAAACGGCAAACAACTGATGCTCAATGGCTTCAGCGCAGAGTTTCTCAATATCCCCGGCTGTGGCGTTGGGGCGCAGATTGGTGTGGTCAATGTACGATCCAAGCGGCGCTTCCGGCGTATAAGGCATGAATCAGCTGGGCAGGAGGTCCTTGACCATCTCGCGCTCCTCCTTCAGCTCGTTCACGGTGGCGTCTAGTTTGCCTTGGCTGAAGGCATCGAGTTGTACACCCTGCACAATGTCAAACTGGCCGGCGACGTTGCGAACCGGGAAGGAGGAAATCAATCCTTCGTCCACACCGTAGCTTCCATCGGAGCAAAGGCAGACACTGTGGAAATCTCCACCGGCTGTGGGGTTGGTGATGGAGTCGATCGAGTCCACCACGGCGTTTGCCGCGCTGGCCGCGCTTGAGGCGCCGCGGGCCTTGATGATCGCCGCGCCGCGCTGCTGCACTGTCTTGATAAAATCGCCCTCGAGCCACTCCTGATCGTTGACCGCCTCCGCGGCGGCTAGGCCGTTGATCTTGGCGTTGGTGAAATCCGGATACTGTGTGGCCGAGTGGTTGCCCCAGATGGCCATGTTTGTCACTGCCGTCACGTCGACACCAGCCTTTTGGGCGAGCTGCGTTTTGGCGCGGTTTTCGTCGAGGCGCGTCATGGCGAACCACCGGTCGTTCGGTACGTCCGGCGCGTTGTTCATGGCGATCAGGCAGTTGGTGTTGCACGGGTTGCCAATGACGAGAGTGCGGGCATCGCTGGCAGCGTTGTTTTGGATCGCTTGGCCTTGGCCGGTGAAAATCTTGCCGTTGATGCCGAGCAGATCACCGCGCTCCATGCCCTGCTTGCGGGGCACGCTGCCGACGAGTAGTGCCCAGTTGACACCGTTGAACCCGGCATCAAGGTCGGCGGTGGGCACCGTGCCCTTGAGCAGCGGAAAGGCGCAGTCGTCCAATTCCATGCAAACACCATCGAGAGCCGGCAGCGCCGGCTCGATCTCGATTAGGTGAAGAATCACCGGCTGATTGGGCCCGAACATTTGGCCTGAGGCGATCCGGAACAATAGGGCATAACCGATCTGACCGGCCGCACCGGTCACCGCAACACGAAGGGGTTCTTTACTCATAAAAAGCGGCGGACAGTATAGATTTCCGCCCGAGCCCCGACAAGGTTTTCCGTTTTGCTAGCCCCTTGGCCAGCGTTGCCTGTCACTGTTCGGGTTGTGTTGTTTTACTTGATTTCAGTTGGCAAGTTTTTGGCGGTTGACTACGCTTGTTCCTTCGGTGATGAAAAAAATACTCAGCATAATGATTGCGTTCACTGTGGTCGGTTGCGCCCGGGAGACGGCACCGGAGCCGCCGAATGCTGAGGCGTTGGTCGCCGAGCCGGTAATTGTCAAGCCGGTGGCCGAGATCATCCCACCGGAGCTACCTCCTCCACCCGCGATTTCGATTTGGGATGCGGCACGCGCCGGCGACCTTGAGGCAGTGCGCGGGCACATCGACAGTCGGGAGAATTTGGACGAGCCGGATGCGAATGATCCGCTTAAGCCGACGCCTCTGCACTGTGCCGTCGCGTCAGGTCACAAGGCGGTTGTAGAACTGCTTCTGGCTAGGGGCGTTGACATCAATGCCAAGCGTGCCGACGGGTTGACCGCACTGGATATCGTACTGAAAGTCGATCCCGAGTCCAGTGACGAGGACCGGGCGCACCGAAAGGGTATCGCCGGTGTGCTGGTCCGCAACGGGGCCACGGCGGCCAAGCACAAGTAACGCATCGACGATCCATGAGCACTCCAAATCCCGTTCGGTGTGCCATGGCGGTTTTATTTTCGGGTGCGTTCGGGGTGTTCGGAGCGACGAATCAATCGTTGCGCGTGGCCACCTTTGACGTCGATGCCACCCCGCCACTTGGTTACATGATGGCCTACGACCCGGTGATCCGAGTCGATGCCATGACGTTGCGTTGCCGTGGCGTGGTGTTGCTTGGCCAAGCGAAACCAATCGTGCTCTGTGCCGTTGACTGGCTTGGCATCGCCAACGAGGCGCATGATGTTTTTCGCGAGCACTTGGCCAAGGCCGCCGGCACGACACCCGAGCGCGTGGCCGTGCACACGCTGCACCAGCACGATGCGCCGGTCTGTGATTTTCTTGCGGAGCGCCTGCTTAAGGAGGCCAAGGCCAAACACCTTGGCCGTCTGGACGGAGATTTCTGTCGGCAAACCCTGACCAGGGCCGCAGCAGCAGTGAAGGCCTCTCTGGCCAGGGCCAAGCCGGTAAGCCACTGTGGTTGGGGCACTGCAGAGGTCAAACGCATCGCTTCCAACCGCCGCATTTTCGGGTCGGACGGCAAGGTAAGGGCAGTGCGCTACACCTCCTGCAAGGATCCGGAACTCCGTGCCGAACCAGAGGGAGTGATCGATCCTGAGCTGTCGATGCTGAGCTTCTGGAATGGTGATACACCGCTGGCCGTGCTGAGTTACTACGCCTGTCATCCGCAGAGTTATTATCGAGTGGGCATCCCCAGCCCGGACTTCCCCGGCATCGCGCGATTCATGCGCCAACAATCGGTGCCGGAGGCCTTACACGTTCACTTCAACGGCGCGGGTGGTAACATTGGGGCAGGTAAATACAACGACGGGGCACGCACGAACCGCATCGAGTTGGCGCTGCGTATGGCCGACGGGATGAAACGGGCTTGGAATGGGATGAACAAGTTCGCTGTCCAGCCGGGTGATGTTGGCTGGAAGGTGGAACAAGTCGCATTGCCGGTGGCCAAACATTTGGATGAAGCCAAGCTTTTGGCCGATGTAGCGAAGGGATCAGTACCACCGGTCGCCGTGCCGGCCGCAGAGCGCCTGGCTTTTTTAAAGCGTTGCCAGGAAGGTAGGAAACTTGACCTGGCACAGCTCTCCATCGGTGACTTGCGCGTGCTGCACATGCCAGGTGAGTTGTTTGTAGAATACCAGTTGGCAGCCAAGCAGATGCGCCCCAAGCTCAACGTGGCGATGGCGGCCTACGGCGACTACGGGACATTCTACATCGGCACCGAGCGGGCTTATTCGGAAGGCGGCTACGAGACCGAGCCGCGCTCTTCAAACGTAGCCCCCGAGGTGGAGTCAGTACTGATGCAGGCCATCCGCAAGCTGCTGTCGGGGAATTAAATGTAGAGGACACCTAGAGGCGCAGAGTGATGCATAGGAGGGTGGGAATCGTAAACCGGTTTTGGTAGGCTTGGGGATCAAGCCGGATGCGCTTGGACAAGCGGGTCAGGGGTTCGGTGGGTCTTGTCCGTTGGGCGCCGGCTCGCTCTCGGCGGGGACGGTTTCCTTATGGTGACAAACCGGGCACTCGATTTCCTTGCCGATCAGTTCGTTGGGCACCTCTAGTTTCTGGGTGCAGTTGTCGCAGTACATGACGAGCGAGTCGCCCTCCTGCTTCGAGTGTTGAATCAACGGCGGGAGATCCTGTTCGCTCTCATTGTCCTCAATGATGGGTGGCAGATTTTTCGAGGACTTGGCGTTGGCTGGGCGCTGGATGCTTTCGACCACCTCAATTTCAGCATGAAACAATTCTGCGTTTTTGAACTTAAAAAGATTGGCCAAAAACAACTCGGGAATTTGGGCAATACGAGTGTTGTGACGTTCGACGCTGTCATTGTAACCCGACCGCATGAGTGCGACTTCGTTCTCGAGTAGGACTAGTTTTTTGTGGAGCTGCGCCATCATCTGGTTGCCCTTGAGATCGGGGTATTTTTCCTCAAGCCCGAAGAACTTCTGCATCACGGCCACTTCTTGCGAGATGAATAGTCCGGCAGCAGCTGGGTCAAAGTCCGCCGCGCTTCGGGCGGATTTACGGAGTTTGCTCAATTGGGTGTGTAGTTCCTTTTCGTGCTTCAAATATTCCTTGGCGATCTTAACAAGGTTGGGGATTAGGTTGGCCCTTTTTTTGAGCGAGACACCGATATTCGACCAGGCACGCTGGACGCGGTTACGGACAAAAATCAGGTCATTGTACATCAGAACGATGAAGCATCCTGCAAGGAACAATGGGGCGATCATCGAGGCGAAAAGGAAATCCGTGGCGGCGTACGAGGCGGCTGCGCCGAACAACCCGAACCCGACAAGTACGAACCCATTCAAGCCAAGGTTGAGCCAACCCAGCCCTCGCCTGCTTTTGCGACCCATGAGTTCTGACTCGGTGTAGTTTGTAGTGATGAGCGGAAATTTGTTGTTGCCCTTGGAGATCATCAGTCGATCGCCGGTGCTCTCGTCGATGACTGCCGTGCCGAGGACATACAACGGATCACCGATGCGGATACTGGTTTCACTGTAACGCCGTCGGCCGGAGTGTTGCGAGAGGTGGTGGCATGTGTGAATCTCGGCATCAGTCAAATCCACCGGGACGATGCCTTCGCTGTCGCGACAATAGAAATCCGTCAACTCGGTTGTATTGGTAATGGTCACCCATTTGGCTTTTTTGCCGGAGCCGCGTTTTTCCTTCACAACATAGTGATATTGAATCACCTCTTTTTTACTGAGCGGGCCAATCAAGCGCTTCGACTTTTTCTCGACTGTCCCTTGAATTTCCGCCGGTCCGTAGGCTAAACCGGTGGAGAGTGATGTGGGTATGTTCTCGATGAAGCGCTTCTCCTTGATTTTGCGGAAGCCGATGAACGAACCGAGTGCGGCGAACGCTCCACCACCACCGATCATGAATAGCAGATGCAGAAAGTTGACGCCGACGGATTGGATGGCCAGTTGCTCTGCGGACTGCGGGGCGAACGACTTGGCCAAGGCCATACCGGGAATGCCCTTGACACCAAAGATCGGTGCAAGATGGCGTTCGGGAAAACGGCTTCGCACCTCGTTGAACCGCGCGATATTGGCTGCCGTGTTGCCGTAGATGCCCTGCACGCGGTCAAACTTTTTCCCGGTCAAGCGCTTGCTCAATTGTTCGTTGAACACCTCTGGGTCGTCCCAGTTGCCTGACCAGCCAGTGCCCGCTTCGCCAAGTAGCCGATCGACTTCCGTCTTTGCGCGGTCGCTCTGCCGGAGAACCCGCGAGTGCGAGGCCCCGAGGTCGATTTGCATCATCCGAAGCCCTAGTAAAACCAATCCGCCACCCTGAAACAGCGAGACGACGGTCAGGAACACAAGCAGTTTGTGCACGCCGACCATCCAGCAGGTGAACATGATGCCAAAGGAAAGAGCCACCAGTGCTAGCGAAAACATCCAGATACCGCCCGAGGCCATGTCGGAGCGTTCAACTGCCTCGCCGTAGGTCGACACGATCGGCGTATAATCCCCCTTCGAGGTGAAGCCAACCATGTAGCTGTCGGCGGTCTGTCTGGCATAGCCAAAAATGAAGGTCTCCTGACCCGGCTCAAACCGGGCCTCGGTATAGCGGTAGTCGCCCCGATAATATGTTTCTGATGGGACACTGAAGTCAGCGTTGTCGGTGTCCACCGTAGCTTTGCCGCTGGAGTCGGCGAGAAGGAATTCCGATACCTGCCGATCGTACTCCTCAACGGTCACCCAGCGGGTTTGCCGGTCGCCATCTGAGTCGGTGTATTCTTCTTTGCGTTCCTTTTGATAATAAAAGTAGATACACGGTTTGCCGGTGTAAGGCGCGTCAATGGTCTGTCCCTTGGCTTGCGAAGTGCCGGACAGATTGACTTCGCCGGTGATGATCGAAATAACCTGACTGCGCGGTGTGCGCTCCAGGTTGCGCATCTCGGTGAGCGACCCGAATCCACCGAGTTGCAATAAAAATGCCGCGAGACCTAAAAATGGGACCGCGATCAAACAGAATAATTTATGCCAAGTTTTCCACATGACAATACGGTCGCTTGGCCAAGCGCTAGGTTATTCGACTCTACCGGCAACGAGCGACTCGACCACGGTGGGATCAGCCAGTGTACTGGTGTCGCCGAGGTTTTCGGTGTCGCCTTCGGCGATCTTGCGGAGGATACGACGCATTATTTTTCCGCTGCGCGTCTTGGGTAGGCCGGGGGTAAATTGGATTTTCTCGGGCGAGGCATGCGGGCCAATGTCGGCGCGAACCTGTTTCACGATCTCCGCAGTCATCGTGTCAGTGATATCCTCGCCGGTTTTGAGTGTGACATAGGCGTAAATGGCGTTGCCCTTGATGTCGTGCTCGTAGCCGACGACAGCGGCCTCGGCGACGGCCGGGTGGCCGCCGATTGCGCCCTCAATTTCGGCAGTGCCGAGGTTGTGTCCGCTCACGATGATGACGTCATCGACACGGCCGGTGATCCAGTAGTAGCCGTCTTCGTCTCGGCGGCAGCCGTCGCCGCTGAAATATTTACCGGGGAACCTTGCAAAGTAGGTGTCGAAGAAGCGTTGTTTGTCGCCGTACACGGTGCGCATTTGACCGGGCCAAGTCTCGAGTATGCAAAGGTTGCCGGAAACGTTGTTGCCCTCGATCACGTTGCCTTCGTCATCGACGAGCGCCGGTTTCACGCCGAAAAAAGGCAGGGTGGCGGACCCTGGTTTGGTCGGCGTGGCACCTGGTAGCGGGGTGATGAGGACGCCGCCGGTCTCGGTCTGCCACCATGTATCGACGATCGGACAGCGTTCCTTGCCGATGATTGTGTTGTACCAGTTCCACTCCGGTTCCTTGATCGGTTCGCCTACGGTACCCAGCAGTCGCAGGCTGGAGAGGTCGTGTGTGCTTGGCCAAGCGTCGCCTTCCTTCATCAGTGCGCGTAGGGCGGTCGGTGCGGTGTAGAAAATGTTGACCCTGTGCTTGGCCACGATCTGCCAGAACCGGCCAAAGTCCGGGTAGTTTGGCACGCCTTCATACATCATCGTGATGGCGCGATTGGCCATCGGCCCGTAGACGATGTATGAGTGGCCGGTTACCCAGCCGATGTCGGCTGTGCACCAGTACACATCGCCGGGGTGGTAGTCGAAAATGTAATGATGCGTGGTGGCCGCGTACACGAGATAACCGCCGGTGGTATGCAGCACGCCCTTCGGCTTGCCGGTGCTGCCGGAGGTGTAGAGGATGAAGAGCGGATCCTCGGCGTCCATCGGCTCGGCGGGGCAAACAGGCTCGGCGGTCTCGAGGGCGTCGTGCCACCACACGTCGCGACCATCGCTCATTGCAACGTCGGAGCCGGTGCGCTTGACGACAAGAATCTTTTCGATCGATGGCGTGCTTTCGACAGCCTTGTCGGCATTGGCTTTCATCGGGATGTCGAGCTTGGTGCCGCGTACGCCGGTGTCCTGTGTGATGATTGCCTTGCACTGGGAGTCGTTGATGCGGGTGACGAGGCTGTCGGCGCTGAACGCACCAAACACAATAGAGTGCACCGCGCCGATACGCGCACAGGCTAGCATGGCGATCGTCAACTCGGGGATCATCTGCATGTAAATGCACACGCGGTCGCCCCTGGTCACGTCGAGATTCTTCAGGGCGTTGGCCGCCTTCTGTACCTCAGCCTGAAGCTGGGAGTAAGTGTAGGTGCGGCTTTCGTTGGGGTCGTTACCCTCCCAAATGAGCGCCGTATCATCGCCGTGACCGTCTTCCACGTGTCGGTCAACGCAGTTGTAGCAGGCGTTGAGTTTGCCGCCGATGAACCATTGGATCTCCGCCTTGTTGTAATCCGATTCAGACAATGTGTGCCATTTCTCAATCCAATGTAGCCTATTGGCTTGTTCCGTCCAGAATCCCTCGGGGTCGTTGATCGAGCGATTGTACAACTCGTGGTACTGTTCGAGAGAGGAAATATGTGCGTTGGCCGAGGTCTCGGCGGTGGGCGGGTAAACCTTGGTCTTGGAATCGTTGCTCATGGCTCTAATCGGGTCGGGCAGTTTATGAAAGCCGAGCGGCGGGTCAACGCCGGAGCTTGCGATCGTAGAACTGGATGCCCTTGGGTGCTCGGATCGGCATGATCAAGCCGCCGGCCTCGGCCAGCTCGGCAAACAGTTGGTTTTTCATTTTTGAAGCACGCTCCGCAAAGGCGGGAACGCGAATTAGATTGTGTCGTTCGTGCGGATCGGTCTCGAGGTCGTAAAGGCCGTTTTTATCCCAAATCCCGTGATAATAGACGTATTTGTAGCGGTCGGTACGGATAGCCAGCGTGGTTGGTGTGGCGGGAAAGTTCCATTCCCAATGGTACTCGTAGAGAAAATGCTCTCGCCAGCCTGCTGTCTCTTGGCCAAGGAGCAGCGGTAATAGCGAGCGGCCGGACATGTTCGGAGTGCCGCTCGGCTGCGCGACGTCCATGCCCTGCAAAATCGTCTGGGCCACGTCGAGGTTGAGCGCCATCTGGCTGACTGTCGTGCCGGGTTGAATATGGCCCGGCGCGTAGGCGAGCATCGGGATCCGAATCGATTCCTCAAACGCATCGCGTTTGTCATAGAAGCCGTGCTCGCCAAGAGCGAAGCCGTTGTCGCCGAGATACAGCACGAGCGTGTCCCTCGCCAGGCCTGACTCGTCGAGGTAATCGAGGATACGGCCGACATTCTCGTCGAGCCCGTGAACCGTCTCTGCGAAGCGCCGATACAGAGCGGGCAGGGAAGGCACTGGGTCGGCGTCGAGCGGGCCGGTCTCCATGTGGTCGATGCCGTGTATGCCGTAGCGGCGTTGGCGCACCCAGTTCGGTTGCGTTTCGTAATTACGCTCGGTCAGCGACATCGTTTGCGGGCGCGGCACTTCAAACTTGTCGTAGCGTCCGTGGTGCCGCTTGGCCGGCTGGAACGGGTAGTGTACCGCTTTGAAACCGACCTGGAGAAAGAACCGTTTCTCGCCAACGCTTTTCAGATAATCGAGCGCGAGATTGGCGGTGACATCAGCATTGTAACCTTCGAACTTCTGCCGCTTTCCGTTGATGTTGAACAGGGGATTAAAATAAGTGCCCTGGCCCTTGAAACTCGCCCAGTGGTCGAACCCCTTGCGCGGAGAGTCGTTGTCGTGCCCCATATGCCACTTGCCGACGTAGGCCGTTTTGATGCCGGAGGCCTGAAGATATTCGGGAAAAAACCGGGTGCCTGGCGGAACCGCTCGTTGGTTATCGACGACCTTGTGCCGATGCATGTACTGGCCGGTGAGAATGGTGGCGCGGCTGGGGGAGCAAAGCGACGTGGTGACGAAAGTGTTGGCCAGATGCGCACCCTGTCTAGCCATGCGGTCGAGGTTCGGGGTTTCAAGAAACTCTGGGCCGTCCGGGTGGAACCCGAGAAAGTCGTACCGGTGGTCGTCACTCAAAATGAGGACGACATTTCTGAACATCGGCTCGGCGTTTGCCGCATGGCCAAGTAGAAGCAGCGCGACGACGGCCAAGCCAAGCGCTTGGCCAAGGCGGGTGGATGTGGGGAATCGAGTTGTGATGAAACGCATTCGGCGAGCATACCGGGACGGCGGCACAGAGAAAACCCAGAACGCGCGGGATGTTGGTTTGCCTGTCAAGGGGGCTTGCAGTAGATTCCCGCCGTGTGCGTTTGACTTTGCGATTGGCTGCGTTGGTGATCGGCTGTTCCGGCTTGGTTCTTTGGCTGGTGGGTGGATTGCACATGGGCTGGTCGAAGTCCACCGAGACCCGGACCGAGATTGATGAGGTCACCGGTCTGGAGTACCCGGTGACGGAAAATAAATATGTGCTTGGGGTGGAATTGCTTGGTGCAACCTTGGTGGTGAGCGGTGGGCTGTTTGGCCTGTCCCTTGCCTTCCGCAATCCAACCCGACCGGATAAACAACCCGGCGCAGAGACATCATCGACTCAATTATGAAACGGTTAAACAAGAGCAAGTTGGCGTGGGCATTGGCCTTGGCGGTCGCCCCGGGTATTTTGAATGCGGGTCCGATCAAGTTTGATTTCAAGGATCCGAAGAAGGTGAACAATGTGGTATTCCTGCTGGACGCCCCTCTGGAGTCGATCAGCGGCACCGCCACTGGGGTCAGTGGCACGGTGTCATTTGATCCAGCCAAGCCGATGGAAACCACCGGCAAAATCGTGCTGACGACCTCATCGTTGCATGTGGACAACCCGGCGATGAAAGATCACATGCATGGTGAGGGATGGATGCATGTGTCCAAGTTTCCGACAATCGAGTTTGTCGCTGAGAAATTGACCGGGGTCAGGACCAGTGGGACGACCACTACCGCGACGATCGCCGGCAAACTGACCGTTAAGGGCGTCACCAAGAAAGTGAACGTGCCGGTTCGGTTGACTTACCTAAAGGGGCAGTTGATTAAACGCAACCGCGTGCCGGGAGATTTGCTCGTGTTGCGCTCCGATTTCACCATCAAGCGGTCGGACTACGGAATCAACGCTGGGAACAAGGAGGAGAAGGTGTCTGAAAAAATCGAGTTGAAACTGCGCGTAGCCGGTGCCGCGCCGCGTTAACTGGCAGGATTACTCCGGTGGAGATGGTTGAACTGGTGGGTTTGAACGTGGTTGTGGACCGGGTGGTGTACCAGCCGGACATGGCCACGCCTGAGGATCGGCCGCACTGCTTTGCCTACTTCATTACCATCCAGAATGACTCCGACATCACTGTCACCATCAAGGGTCGGAAGTGGGTGGTCAACGAGGCAGACGGCAACAAGACCGTGGTCGAGGGGGATGGTGTCGTGGGGATGTTTCCCGAGTTGGCGCCGGGCGAGTCGTTCGACTACCACAGTTTTCACCTTTTCAGCGGCGGGTGGGCAGTGGCGACTGGCAGCTACATCGGTGTGGACGAGAACGGCCGCAGCCTGATCACTCGGATCCCGGAATTCAGGATGGAAGTGCCGACGCAGCTGTGACGGACCGTTTAGGCCAAGCTCGTATTTACTGCGGCCACTGGCCCTCGACGATCGGCTGTGTGCTCAGCTTCGCCGGGTCGATGACGACGTGCTTGATGTTTGTGCGGTTGTGCGTGTAGGTCACGTGGACGTTGCCGTCGCTGGTCTGGATGACTGCCGGGTAGGAGTATTCGCCGGGTTGGTTTTCCAGCACGAGGGCGGCTTCCCACTTCTTGCCATTTGTCGAGACGGAGACGTTCAGTGGCGAGCGGCCACTCCGGGTGTGGTTGTACACGAGCAGTGCGCGGCCGTCGGACAGCACGGTGCCGTCTACCCCTGCGTTGGGATTGGGCAACTGGGTGCGCATCATCCGGGTCCATTTCTTGCCGCTGTCGCTTGACCAGCACTCTGTGAGCCGGCCGGACTTGGCGCGGCAAAGCGCCTGGATCGACCCGTCCGGGTAGGCGAGCAGGGTGGGTTGTATGGCGGCGTAGTCGAGCGGGGAGTTCAGTGGCTTGGTTTTGCTCCAGTAACGGTTCTGCACGTAACGCTCCATCTGCACGCGCCAGCCGGCGTCCTCGAGACTCGAACCGCAGAGTAGTGTGCCGTTGGCCAGTTCGATGGGCTTGTTCTTCACCGGGCCGACGTAACCCTCCGGCAGGCGGATCGGTTTCTCCCAGGTCAACCCGTCGTCCTTTGATTTTCTTAGCATTCCCCACCATTTACTCGGGTTGGGACCGACCTTGTAAAAGAGAAGCAGGGTGCCGTTGGACTGCTTGAATAGAACCGGATTCCAGCAGGGATATTGGATGCGCCTGGCTGCGTCGACACCATCGGCGACCGGCTTTGGAGCTGACCAGCCGCTGCCTTCGTTACGTGACATCCAAATTACCACGTCGTACGCGCCTTCATCCGCGCCGCCAAACCAAGCGGTCACAATGCCGCCCTCGATCTCCGCAATGGTCGAGGCGTGCACCCCGGCCACCGGCATTTTCTCGGCGATCATCTCGCCGCCGTACATTCCTGCCTGCAGCTCGAGAGAACCGGCCACATTGATGTCCACTGTCTTGGTCGGCGTGTCTGTGGGGGCAACTATTTCGAGTATCTCTGTTGCTTCTTGGGTGAGAGCCGAGCTGGGTAGGGCTAGAACCGCAGCCGCCACGGCCACCGTTGTCGCATATTTTAGGTAGCGAGTCATAATCGATTTTTGAGTGAGCAAACCCCGTGTAGGCTGAGGCCGGACACGGCTCCCTGCATGGGCGTTAATGCTGCCCAAGAACGGGCCCACGTCAATTCAGAAAATCCCAATACGGCCCTAAAACCCAAAAAAGTTGGCCAAAGTCTGCTTTTCAAGCCAGAATGCGTCGCTTTTTTGCCGAATGAGTACGAGGGAAAACAACAATAAAAGGGCCAGCAGGGAGATGGTTGTGCAAAACCAACTCGGCCTTCACGCCCGTCCGGCGGCGATGTTTGTCAAGATGGCGACTCGCTTCAAGAGTGAGATTCTCGTTGTGAAAGAGGGCGAAGAGATCAACGGTAAAAGCATCATGGGCCTGATGATGCTGGCCGCCGGGCCGGGCACTACGCTCACAGTTACCGCCGTGGGGAGTGACGCCGCCGAGGCTATCAACGAGTTGGCTCAGCTTATGAACCGCAATTTTGAGGAGGAATAACCCCGACCCTTCCCATGGCCAACAACGATTTTGACATCCATTACGTTGCCAACCTGGCACGGATCGCTCTGTCTCCGGACCAGGAGGCTAGGCTTGCTGCTCAACTCGGAGACATCCTCGGCTACGTGAAAAAACTCGAGGAACTCGACGTCACCGGTGTTGAGCCGATGGCTCACGCCGTGCCGCTGGCCAACGTCCTGCGCACCGACGAGGTGCAGCCGTCGATCCCGCAGGAAGCCGCCCTGGCAAACGCACCGAAGCAGGCTAACGGCCTGTTCGTGGTACCCAAGATCGTCGAGTGATGCTGCATGAACTCACCCTCACTGGCCTCACGGCCAAACTTGCCGCCAAGGAAGTCAGCTCCCGCGAGGCGATGCAGGCGTGCCTCGAGCGCATCGATGCCGTCGATGGCCAAGTCAACGCTTTCATGAGCATCGACCGCGATGACGCACTTGGCCAAGCGGACGCCGTAGACGCTGCGTTGGCAAAGGGCGCCACCCACGCGGGCCAACCGCTGCTCGGCGTGCCTGTTTCGTTGAAAGACCTTTTTTGCGTCAAGGGCCAACCGGTCAATTGCTCGTCGAAAATCCTCGGCGACTTCCGTTCGCCGTACGACGGCACGGTCGTTCGCAAACTTCGCGACGCTGGCGCTGTGTTGTTCGGCCGCATAAACATGGACGAGTTCGCGATGGGAAGCTCGACTGAGAATTCGGCGTTCGGGCGGAGCAACAATCCTTGGGACTTGGAGCGTGTACCGGGCGGCTCAAGCGGAGGCTGCGCGGCAGCGGTCGCGGCGCAGGAATGTTTCGGCAGCATCGGCACCGACACCGGAGGTTCGATTCGCCAGCCGGCAGCGTTGTGTGGCTGCGTCGGGCTCAAACCGACGTACGGGCGCGTGTCGCGCTACGGCGTGGTGGCGTTCGCCTCGTCGCTCGACC
>ENA-UPTF01000500-UPTF01000500.1-marine-metagenome-genome-assembly--contig:-NODE-500-length-27452-cov-3.708164_pt1 | contig 27452 bp, 21 predicted proteins | sample MGYA00238166_ERZ767019 | MGnify/ENA primary metagenome ERZ767019 (study PRJEB28930, sample SAMN06266391) | marine metagenome | isolation source: Sea water from 250 m depth | place: Atlantic Ocean | study... | reverse complement strand
CGCTCCCACAAACGACTGGAATTAATAAGCCACTGTTAGTGGCTTTCCTCAATGCATTTTTTAATTCTTCGCTCGATATCTCTTCACCTTCGAGGTACTTAATCATCAGTCCCTCTTCCGTTTCTACTATGCGCTCAACCATAGTTTCTCGGAATCTGGCATATTCTTCCATATTTTCTTCTGGGATCGAGCATTCCTCGTAAGCCGCGGACCCGTTATTGTAAATATGCGCACGACCCCCGATCAGATCAATCACACCGTGGAATTTAACTTCTTGACCTATCGGAGCCTGAATTGCGACTGGGTTGGCTTTCAATCTATGTTTCACAGAATCGATCGTTCTTTCGAAGTCCGCCCCAACTCTGTCCATCTTGTTGACAAAACACATTCTCGGAACATGGTATCGATCAGCTTGGCGCCACACTGTTTCCGACTGTGGTTGGACACCAGCAACGGCGTCAAGCACCACCACCCCGCCGTCTAATACCCTGAGGCTACGTTCCACCTCGGCAGTGAAATCCACGTGCCCAGGCGTATCAATAATATTGACTTGATACCCTTTCCATTCCGCGGTGGTAGCGGCAGAAGTAATTGTAATCCCGCGTTCCTGTTCTTGGGGCATCCAATCCATGGCTGTCGTCCCCTCATCCACGCCGCCGACATTCCTGATGCGGCCTGTTAAATAGAGGACTCTTTCAGTTACAGTGGTTTTGCCAGCGTCTATGTGGGCTATAAAGCCTATGTTGCGTATTTTGGAGATTTGATCTCCTGCTTGTAGGGTTTCCATTTTATGCGGCGGGTGTAGAGGGGAATTGAGGCCCCAACACTATCCTTTTATCTCCTATTATCTCCTAAAATTTACAAATGCTCGGTTGGCCTCAGCCATACGGTGTAATTCTTCTCGTCTGCGGACCGCTGAACCTTCTCCCCGAGACGCTTCCATCAACTCGTTGGCCAAACCTCTTCGCATTGGCATACCGTTTCGTCCGCGAGCACCTCTGATTATCCATCTCATTGCCAGTGCTTCGCTTCGATTAGTTCGCAGATCGGTTGGAACCTGATAGGTTGCTCCTCCGATCCTTCGGGCTTTTACCTCAACTAGAGGTGTGGCGTTTTTTAATGCTAATTCAAATACTTCCATGGGATCTCGATGAGATTCTTCTCTGATCAGATCCAGAGCCGTATATACTACTCTTTGTGCGGTAGTCTTCTTACCGCTTAACATCAACCTATTTATGAACCTAGCGAGCTCTATACTAGAGTAGCGATTATCCGGTGCGATAATACGGGGTTCAGCTCGTCGTCTTCTGGACATATATTAAGCCTCTTATCATTTTCATAGCGTTACCCGGTAGAAGAGGACTGACGCGAACCACGTAGGTCCGAATGTGTCCGAGTCACGCGTGGGTTGTTAATTCCGATTTGCACCATATTTACTTCGCCCTTGTTGGCGACCTTCTACACCTTCAGTGTCCAATGCGCTACGGACGATGTGGTATCTGACACCTGGTAAATCCTTGACCCGACCTCCCCTGATTAAAACTACCGAGTGTTCTTGGAGGTTATGTCCTTCTCCTCCGATATAGGCTGTTACTTCAACTCCGTTAGTTAGCCGGACTCTCGCGATCTTCCGCAGAGCGGAATTGGGTTTTTTAGGGGTCATAGTTCTGACTTGGACGCATACTCCGCGTCGCTGCGGACACCCGGGTCCCCACTTGGTTCTATTCTTTAAAGAGTTCTGGACCCAGTGTAAAGCAGGAGCTTTAGTGGCTTTCTTAACCGGTTTCCTTCCCTTTCTAACGAGTTGGTTAACTGTCGGCATAATTCAACCTTTAGCGCTAATTTATCTCTTAACGAAAACAATTACTCTAGCAACTAGGAGTTTATATGTCAACAATTGACATACGGTGTTTTGTATGACTAGAATCTCACACTTAACAATCAAATAGTCAAGGCACGTAGGGGAGCTCGGAGTAACCGGGCTGAGAGGGCAGTCGAAATTACTGCCGACCCTTGCGAACCTGATCTGGGTAATTCCAGCGGAGGGAGACGAGCTTGCATATCATTGTCGATATTACTTTATGACAGCCGCTGGGACTTATAAGCCTAGCGGCTGTTTTTATTTGATTTGAGTTTGATGTAAGAGTATTTGGAGGAGGTTAGAAGCATATCTTGGCAGCCCCGCCGAAAATTAATGTTAAATGTCTTAACAAGACCTATCCAATTAATGGTAAGTCAGAAGGCATTTTGGAAGACATAGATTTTTTTGTCAGACAGGGAGAATTTGTCAGCATTATAGGCGCAAGTGGTTGTGGGAAGAGTACTTTTCTCAACATTTTGGCTGGCCTAGAACCCCATGATAGTGGGCTTATAGAATTTGACGGAATCTCTGCCGATGCCAGATTGGGCAAAGTTGGATACATGCAACAAAAAGACCTCTTATTACCTTGGAGGACTGTTCTTGACAACGCAATACTTGGGCTGCAAATAACAGGCGTTGCTCGAAAAAGGGCTCGTATTGACGCTTTAGACTTGATTCACCAATTTGGCTTGTTGGGATTTGAAAATCAGTATCCACATGCACTGTCCGGGGGCATGCGCCAACGTGCTGCTTTTTTAAGAACTATGCTCTTGGACCAATCTATCATCCTGTTAGATGAACCATTTGGTGCGTTGGACGCATTAACTAAGCTCAATATGCAGGAATGGTTAATGGATGTATGTCTGAACATGAATAAAACCGCAGTATTAGTAACCCACGATATCGACGAAGCTATTTTACTCTCAGATCGCGTTTATTTATTAACCTCTAGACCAGGCCGTAATGCCTTAATTCTAGATGTTGAGCTAGAGAGACCTCGCAATTATGGGATGGTCACCGGAACTATGTTCGCGGAGCTAAAAAAACAATTGATGCATCCATTATGGGATCAGATAGGTGCTGGTTAAACAGTTACAAAATTTCAACTAATAGCAACTAATAGCAACTAATAGCAACTAATAGTGGGTAGTTTAGGTTGATGGGTTTTAAGAATAAAATGCTAAATTCGGTCAACTGGATATTTCCCGTTTGTATCCTGGTTTCGCTAGTGATTGTCTGGGAAGTGCTGGTACGCGTTGTTAATGTCCCGTCGTGGCAGCTCCCTCCTCCATCAGCGATCTTGGATGAGTTGATAGCGAGTAAGGACCTTCTATTGGCACATACGCTTGTAACTTTAAAAGAGATAGGTGTTGGATTTAGCGTGGCATTGGTGACTGGTCTGACCTTGGCGGCAGGTATCGCTTATTCTAGAATCTTAGAAAGATCTGTTTACCCAATTATTATAGCTTCTCAGACTATCCCAATTATTGCGATTGCCCCTTTACTCCTGATATGGGTGGGTTATGGTCTAACTCCTAAAGTTATTATAGTCGCTCTGATTTGTTTCTATCCAATTGCTGTCAATACCGTTGACGGCTTGAAATCTATTGATCCCGACATGATCAGTATGTTCCGGACATTGGGTGCCTCTAGATTTCAGGTGTTTGCCAGGTTACAGGTCCCCAATTCGCTCCCGTTTATGTTCTCGGGGATCAAGATTGGGATATCAGTCAGTGTAATAGCTGCAGTGATTGGTGAATGGGTCGGAGGTAGTGAAGGGTTAGGATATTTAATCACCTATTCACAACCCCTTTTTCTGACGGCGCGTGTTTTCGCGGCGATATTTCTTTTGTCTGTTATGGGGGTTCTTTTATTTGTTTTAGGAGTATGGATTGAACATTTAACTATGCCTTGGTATTTCAACGCAAAACGCTCTAACGCTATGGAGATTTTGTAAAATCAAAGGAGTATGTCATGTTTAGAATAGCAACGAAAAATGTACTGGTGACTTGGATTTTATCACTAATTACTTTGTTCCTAATTGGGTGTGGACAAGGTGCACCAACGGAATTGACTAAAGTCTCTATAGCTCTTGATTGGTTCCCTTGGGCCAATCATTCTGGATTGTATGTTGCTCAGGACAAGGGTTATTTTGCCGAAGAAGGTCTAGACGTAAATATATATGTGCCAGGTGATCCTTCAACTGTATTACAAACCGTTGCAGCCGGTAGAGATGACTTTGGTATCAGTTACCAGCCTGAGTTACTGATCGCTCGTGATAAAGGGGTTGGAGTAGTATCAATAATGGCGATGGTACAGCACCCTCTTAATTCTGTGATGTCACTAAAAGAATCAGGGATAGCTCAGCCTAAGGATCTAAAAGGCAAGAAAGTAGGTTCCCCTGGATTGCCATCGGATGACGCGTTGATCGATACCATGTTAAGGCATCAAGGGTTGACCATTGATGACGTTGAAATGGTTAATGTCGGGTACGATTTGGTGCCCGCCCTGATTAGCAAAAATGTAGATGCAATAGTAGGGGCGTACTGGGTTCACGAGTCCATATCCGCCACGAACCAGGGATTCGAGTTGAATATCATGAGGATGGAAGAGAATGGGGTGCCTGATTTCTACGAACTCGTGATTGTCGCCAGTGAGTCGAAAATATCGGACGATCCAGAGGTTGTTCAGAAATTCGTTAATGGAGTGACCAAGGGTTATAAGGACGCTATGTCCGATCCTCTCGGAGCTGTGGCTCTACTAAAACGACTGAAGCCAGAAATTGATCTCGAAATTGAAAATCCGGGAGTTAAGCTTTTAGCACCATTATGGAGCACCCCCAATGGGGCGTTTGGATGGCAAGAGGAGTCCAAGTGGGAAGGCTTTACAGAGTGGATGGTTGAATCTGATAGGCTCGGTTGCGATTCAGTCAACACATGTAATGTATCTAGCGCCTATGACAATAGTTTCGTTGAGAAAGCCAATTAAAGTTGATTCCGACTTGGAATGTTATACTTTTCGTTAACTCATATTTGAGTGATAAGGTGTGAGATGGCTCTATACTTTTTCCTGGGAACGTTAACATCTGCAGGTCAGAAATTAGTTCACGAGAATCATAATCTGGTGGTAGAAGCTACTAGTGCTATCCAAGTTGATGGTGCCAGTATATTGGGTCAATATGCCGTTCTAGGTCGCTATGATTACTTAATGTTAGTAGAGGCTGATGATAATGACGCCGTAGCGCGGTTATCTCTGGAGATGGGAGTGAGGACTGGCCTACATGTGGAGACTCTTCCGGCGATTGCTACCGGTTTCTTGAGCGACAGATCAGGGGGTGACCCTTTGGATAGCTTTACATCTTCCCAACGGCAAATCGAAACATAAATAGAATAGATGGGCAAGGAAATGGACAACATTTAAAACCCGGCGGTTGAGCATATGGATTTTTGCGATGAACTCAAGGATAGTGTGAGAGATATATGGGAAAACGTAGTTACCCATGACTTTGTGACACAGTTAGGGGACAACACGTTACCAAGACCAACGTTTGACATATATTTTGATCAAGATTATCTATTCATAAGGGATTGGCTCATTCTGCTAAGCACGGCTGCTGCAAAATCCCCCGATTTTGAGTCAGCCCGTCAGATCGTGGCTTTTCTCCATTTAGGGTTGGGTGGGGAAGAAGAATTGTTTCAGGAGGCATTCAGGGAAAGAGGTCTTTCTCTGGCCCAAATTGACGGATTGGAATATCGTCCTACCACTCTTCATTACAGCGGATACCTGCGTACAGTTGCATACTCTGGCAGATTTGTTGATCTTTTAGTTGCTATGTTAGCTATGGAATGGCCGTATTTAGATTGGGCTAAACGTTTAGATCAAGCGGGGAAACAGCCTCAGAATTACTATTATAAAACTTGGATAGACATACATATAAGCCAAGGTATGGTTGAATTTGTGGACTGGCTGAGAGATTCGATCGATAAGTTGTGTGTAACGAAAGCAGATCAAGAAAACGCCCGTAAAATTTTTAGAGACATACTCAGGTACGAGTTAATGTTTTGGGAAATGGCTGTAAATTCTGAGATTTGGGCTTAGTAGATGGACAAAACTAATAATGTTCCGAAGGCAATGACCATAGCTGGTTCAGATTCCGGTGGTGGTGCTGGAATTCAGGCTGATTTGAAGACTTTTTCGGCTTTAGGTGTTTATGGAGCATCAAGCGTAACTGCTATAACAGTTCAAAATACGGTCGGGGTGTTTGGGGTTCACGAAATACCGACTGAGATTATATCGGGACAGATTGATGCCGTCATTTCGGATATAGGTATTGACTGTATCAAAATAGGGATGTTGTCTAGCAGCAATATAATAGAATGTGTTGCCGATACGTTGCTAAAACACGAGGTATCGTGGCTTGTTCTGGACCCCGTAATGGTAGCTAAAAGTGGCGATTCTCTCCTTAGAGAAGATGCTTTGGTTGCCTTGAAGGCCAAACTTATACCCATGGCATCCGTGGTAACTCCCAATATTCCGGAAGCTGAAACTTTAACGGATATGACCATATCTAATGAGGACGATGTGAAGGAATGTGCTAGAAGAATTGTTGATTTAGGTGCTAAATCAGTGGTTGTAAAAGGGGGGCATCTAGAAGGGCCAGCTACGGACGTATTGTATGACGGATCTAGTTTTATTGAGTTTAGTTCTTCTCGTATACCATCAAGTAATACTCATGGCACAGGATGCACGTTTGCATCGGCTATAACCGCAGGGTTAGCCAAAGACATGACTCTGACGGAATCAGTGGCACAGGCGAAAGAATTCGTGACTGAGGCTATTAGAGCCTCTTATGATATCGGGTCTGGACATGGACCACTAAACCACTTTTATAGATATTGGACCTGATGATTTAAAAATCAGGTTATATCCTCAGGGTTTAAGCTTATTTTTCTATTAGGGTTGTCGGATCTACAGATTCTGTTGTCGGAATATAATTATAGTTTCTGCTAAATAAATTTTTCTTTTGTCTACACTCATTCCTGATAAGTCACTTGATCTGTGTAGATACTGCTATTACGGTATAATGGCAATCGTAAAACATTTGGAACAAATAATCGTTTTGGTTGTTCCCATTTATCCATAATTAATAGAGGTATTCCGATAATGTTCGAACCTGTCTCCAGTAGGGTCAGTTTCCCCGAAATAGATGCTAGTGTCCTTCAATTGTGGAAGGATAAGGATGTTTTTGCGAGAGCTTCTGAAGAGAGAATGGAATCACCCTCGTTCATGTTGTATGAAGGCCCGCCTACTGCTAATGGTAGTCCAGGGATACATCACGTACTGGCTCGTGTGTTTAAGGATGTCATATGCCGATACCGTACTATGAAGGGTTATAAAGTATTACGAAAAGGCGGTTGGGACACTCATGGCTTGCCAGTAGAACTCGAGGTTGAAAAAGAACTGGGCTTGAACTCCAAGCAGGAAATAGAAGAATACGGCATTGAGAAATTCAATCAACGATGCAAGGAAAGCGTATTTAGGTATGTCCAAGAATGGGAGGTAATGACTGATCGGATTGGGTTTTGGGTGGACATGGAAACCCCGTATGTGACGCTTGAAAACGAATATGTTGAGTCAGGATGGTGGATTTTAAAACAGCTTTGGGACAGGGATCTTTTATATCAAGGTGTACGGGGGACTCCTCACTGTCCGCGCTGTGAAACTAGTCTTAGCTCTCATGAGGTAGCTCTTGGATATAAAGAGAATACCCCTGATCCTTCGGTCTTCATAAAATTCGAACTTGTTTCCCCGGACTCCTCTGACGATGTTTCAACTTATCTTTTAGCCTGGACCACTACCCCGTGGACTTTGGCTGGTAATACGGCCTTGGCAATCTCCGAAACAGAAGAATATTCGGTGATACAGGTAGATGGATCAAACGGACAGGAGCGATTGATACTGGCGAGTAAGTTGGTATCGTCTGCCATCAAAGACGATTACCAACTTATATCTACTATCAAGGGATCTGATCTGGTTGGGTCGAAATACGTACCCTTGTATGATCCGTTTAAGTTCAACTTAGAAGAATTGCATATGGGTAGGTTCGATGGGGGCCAACTTTTACGAGGACTTTCAGAAGAAACTGCCTTGGGTTCATGGCAGGTTTATGCTGGTGATTTTGTTTCCATGGAGGATGGAACCGGGGTGGTTCATATAGCTCCAGCATTTGGTGATGAGGATCTTAATTTAGGTAAAGAACGTGGGTTGGCTTTCGTGCAACACGTTAATCTTCAAGGGAATATTGTCGGATCCTACTCTTACGCTGGTAAATTCGTTAAAGATGCCGATGGCCAAATTATTGACGAGTTGCAAGAAAGAGGTCTCCTTTACCATAACGAAACCTACCGTCATACCTACCCGTTTTGCTGGCGATGTGATACGCCGGTGCTTTACTATGCGAAGCCTTCTTGGTATATCAGGACTACATCCGTAAAAGATAGGCTGGTGGAGGGAAACCAAAGTATCAACTGGTATCCCGACTACATCAAGGATGGTCGGTTCGGAGAATGGCTGGGTAATAACGTTGATTGGGCTATATCTAGAGAGCGCTATTGGGGAACCCCTATACCAATCTGGATATGTGATCAATGTGGTCAACAGGAATGTATTGGCGGGGTACACGAATTGTCTGAAAAATGCCTCCCTTCTTATAGTGGTGGCATTGCAACATTAGATTTGCATCGTCCCTACGTCGATGAGATAAAACTGAAGTGTGCGTCTAACGGGTGTGAAGGGTCAATGAGTAGAATCCCTGAGGTTATGGATGCCTGGTTCGACTCTGGAGCGATGCCCTTCGCACAGTGGCATTATCCATTTGATAATGAATCAATTGAAACAGATGGTAGATTCCCCGCTGATTATATTTGTGAGGCTGTGGACCAAACTAGAGGTTGGTTTTATAGCCTCCATGCGCTTTCAACTTTATTAAAAGATCAGCCATCCTACAAGAATGTTATTTGCCTTGGTCTTATCTTAGACGGACGAGGCCAGAAGATGAGCAAGAGAATCGGAAACGTGGTGGAACCACTATCCGTTCTAGACGCTCACGGTGCGGATGCTTTGCGTTGGTATTTGTTTACTGCATCACACCCGGGTGAACCTAGGAGATTTTCCGATAAGCTTGTTAATGAGACTTTGCGTAGAGTGTTACTTACTCTTTGGAATGTATATTCATTTTTCATTAATTACGCGACTATTGACGAGTTTCATCCGGATCAGATCCCCGAAAGCTGGACGCCAGAAAATGAATTAGACAGATGGATTCTTTCTGAGTTGAATGTCTTGGTAGGTCAAGTGGATGGTTATTTGGATGAATACAATCCTACTGATGCGGGTAGGCGTATCCAGGAATTCATTGATCAGCTCTCGAATTGGTATGTCAGGCGGAGCCGCCGGAGATTCTGGAAAAGCGAGAATGATGGAGATAAACTTTCCGCCTACGCTACGTTATACGATTGTTTAGTCACGTTATCTAAGCTGATGGCTCCTCTGGCTCCTTTTGTAGCCGAAAAGATCTATCAAAACCTGGTGTTTGGCGTTTATCCGGACCAGATTGATAGTGTTCATCTCGCGGGATTTCCGGAAATTAACCAGTCTCTGATAGACCAGGAACTGATGGATGCAACGAGACTGGCGATGAGATTTTCTAGTATGGGACGGTCTGCACGATCAAAAGCCGGTTTAAAAGTTAGGCAACCGTTGTCGTCACTATTTGTGAGAGTTCGTAACGCTGACGAAGAGAAGTACATTCGTTTAGTGGAACCTCAGATCCTTGAAGAGTTAAATATTAAGGAGATCGAATTCAAAAGTGATGTGGAGAATTTCTATCAGAGAGCGGTCAATGAATCGGATGATCCTTCTAATACAGTGATTCAGTTAGATAATTATTCCGTATGCTTGGACTCCGGATATATGGCTGCGGTGAACTCACAAATTACAGAAGAGTTGGCTAATGAAGGTTTAGCCCGGGAATTGGCTCACCGTGTCCAAGGTCTACGACGCGACGCTAAGTTTGAATTAACTGACCGTATCATTATCTATTATGATGGGCCTGATGCTATCTCCCGAGTGATGAGCGAGCATTTGGAATACATTTCTCAGGAGACTCTAAGTGATGATGTGGTACTTGGCTCGCCTGACGATGGACCCTCCGGTTCCCTTCAAACCATTGAGGGTATGGAAGTTATGTTAGAAGTAAGGCGCGTTTAGTAAAAATTCTTATGCCTGAACTCCCGGAAGTTGAAAATACACGTCGATACCTGGAAGAACAGGGTCTGGTTGGCTCTAGGTTCGAAAGTGCGAACATAGGTTGGGCTCGAACTATAAAAACTCCTTCATTAGAAGATTTTGTTCTCGGGATTCCGGGTCGAAAAGTTACAGATATCGGGAGACGTGGCAAGTATCTAATTATCACTCTGTCCGTTAATACGTATAATCCGATTTCTTTCTTTATCATTCATCTAGGTATGACAGGTGGTTTACGTCTACATCCTAAATCAAAACCTCTTCCGGAGTTAGTAAGGCATACCTTTTCACTCCAGGACGGAAGGGAACTTAGATTTATTGACCCCCGCAAATTTGGACATATGTGGTTAGTGAATGACTGGGAAAATGCTCTTCCCAAATTTGGGCCGGAGCCTCTCGAGTCAGAATTTACCATCGAATATCTTGTCGAGACGTGTAAGGAAAGAAAAATTCCAATTAAAGCGTTATTACTGGAACAATCGGTAATAGCTGGATTGGGGAACTTATACGTGGATGAATCTCTTTATATATCGGGTATATATCCGAACCGTTTAGCGTCACAGCTGGAAGTCAATGAAGTATCTAGATTACATAATGCGATCATTAAAACCTTAAATGCAGCCCTAAGACAATATGATGAATATAGGGAATATGTTAGTAAAGAACCGGAATTTGGCCTTTCTACATGGACCATCCCTCGTAAAATTGGCGAACTTTGCCTTACTTGTGATACATCCATAAATCGTTTGATAATCAGGGGAAGGAGTTCATTTTTCTGCCCATCCTGTCAATTAGCCGATTAACTAATATTCAGACTTAGGTAAATACATTACTACTTCGTTAACAGCATTTTGTTGACGATTGAACTACCTCTGCTTAAACTGTCAATAATAGGGTTCTAATGACTCCCTGCCAGGAATTAATAAGGGAATACTGGTAGGGTTCAATGGTGATTGTTAAGAGCAATGTCTAATTACAACTAAATCATGGAGCAGACTAATGGCCAACTACCAAAAACATGAGGCACAAGACTGGGCGGCGGCAAATTTGCGGGGACAATGGACTACTCTGGTGACGCCGTTTACTGTCGATAATAAATTTGATGACGCCGGTATGAGGCGAAATATTCAACATATAAGAAAACTCGGCACTAAGGGTGGTGGATGCACATGGGGGATGGGCGAATTTTGGAGCTTGCGATTTGAAGAAAGGCTTCGAGTTATGGAGACCGTTGCGGATGAGGCTAATGGTAAATGGCTGACGGCGGCTCACGTTACCCATACGTCGGCTGAAGAGATGCTGGCTCTGGCAAGCCACGCTGAATCGTATGGTATCGACCTGCTGGTGGTTGCACCGCCTTACGTTACTAAAACAGAATCACAAGTGGTTGACTATGTGAGCTTGTTAGCCGAGAACACTAATTTGGCAATCATGTTTTATAACTCTCCGCAGTTTGGCATAGTGATGACACCCCAAGGGCTTGAGCAGCTTTGCCATATACCTAATGTTGTCGGGGTCAAAGAAGCTAGCTTCAACCAGCAGTTATCTATCGAAGCTCATTTGACGCTTGGAAAAGAGTACGTAATAAGTACTCCTGATGAGTGGATTTTTGAGAAAGCGGAAGAGTTGGGATTTCAACAACAAGTTATGTTTGCAAATACATCGGATTGGCGATTTGATACTCCGGAATGCAATTATTACGTCCAGTATATTGACCGTGCAACTCAAGGAGATTACGACCAGGCTTTCTACGATAAGCACTTGAGACGCATCAAGGAGTTATCAGATACTTGGTGGACCAGGACCGTTAATAATTATAACGGGGCTTTGCCTATCCCGGTGGTCAAATACTGGGGCGAACTCATGGGTATGGCAGGAGGGAGAGTGCGGCCTCCTATGGCTGACCTGAGTGTGGAAGAGAAGGCCGAGTTGAAGAGAGAGTTAGAACCCCTTAAGCCCAGAATGTCAATTCCCGCCACTCCTACGCCGTCAAACAGAGTAAGCTGGCTAAGTGGGAATAATAGTTTCTTCTCTGGTATGTTACTTATGGTAAGTGTTCAAAATGTTGCTGAGGCTCTGGAGGCAGAGCAGGGTGGAGCGGATGTGGTAGATGTCAAGAATTTACAGGAAGCATTGGTGGGGTCCGGTCATCCGAATATAGTCAGGGATGTTAGGTCACTGATCCCGGTGGAAAAGCATGTTAGCGTCACTCTGGGAGTTGTTCCTAATCAGCCGGGGACTGTCGCGATGGCTGCATATGCAGCGGCCGCTCTAGATGCAACTTCTGTTAAGGTTGGTTTCCAACAAGCTGATTATGCGACTGCGGTCGATGTACTGAAGCAGGCACGTGAAGCGATGGAAGGATTTAATACCAAGCTGATAGGCTCATTGTTTGCTGATAACATGCTTTATGAAGGTGGATTGGATCCTAGGTTAATGATCCAATTAGCTAAAGATGGTGAGTGCGACGGATTTTTGATTGATACTTTGATTAAAGACGGCCGTAATCTGTTCGATTTTATACCAGAACCTGAATTGCGAGAAATGATTCTTCACGGTAAGGAACTGGGCCTTAGCACTTCTCTTTCTGGTCATTTAAAATTAGATGATCTCGACGAACTAGCTCGTGTTAACCCGGACATAGTTGGCGTGAGAGGAGCTGTCTGTGCAAGTGGGGATCGGGACCGCGGGGTTGCATGGGAGTCAGTGGCCAATTTTAAGCGCGAGTTGGATATGAGAAAAAGCGGTGAGGTTCAGGTTCATCATGAGCCACCTCTGGTTTCCTCTAACGGTAATGGTTCTAATAATGGTCACGGTGGTTGGGCGATAATAGACGGACGAGGCAAAAGTTGTGCAGGGGTAATTGCTGCACTGACGAGGCAAATGGAAATAGATTCTCATTCATTCGTCGAAGCGATATTACAGGATGCATTGAACATCTATGACGTGATCTATTGGGCCGAACAGGCTGGCCATAAATTGCTTACCCAACGAAAGGAAATTGACGGGACCATGAGAGTTTTGATTCAACCTTTTGCCGGCGTTACTGCTCCCCGGGTATGAAGCTAAGCAACCAAAAGTAAGCTGCCTACCCACCATATGGTTTGGAGGGCATATGGCTAGATTCGAATATTTGGAAGCACGTACTGTGAGGCAAGCGATATCCCTGATGTCGCGGCACGGACAGGATGCTAGGTTTGTAGCTGGGAGCACGGATTTTTTAATCCGCTGGCGCCAAGGTATCTGGCAACCCAAGTTTGTGATAAACCTTCAACATATACCTGCTCTGTCTAAGATAAGATTTAGCCGTAAAAATGGGCTTCGCCTCGGTGCTGCTGAGACTGTCCAAGCTATAGAAGAAAATGAATATGTCAGGCGTAATTATCCTGCCTTGGCAACAGGTGCAACGGCCTTCGCGGGAACTCAGATCCGGAATCTGGCTACTATCGGTGGAAACATATGTAATGCTTCTCCCGCGGGGGATACATTGCCGGCCCTATTGGCTTTGGGAGCAGAGTGCCGGGTAACTGGTCCTGACGGTGAAAGGGTAGTCCCATTGGATCAAATGTTCATCGGTCCCGGTCAAACCTGTTTAGAGATGGGAGAGATACTAACCGAGATCAGGTTGCCACCACCAAAGGCGAATACAGGATCTATCTATATAAAACATAGTCCTAGAGGTGCCATGGATATTGCTACCGTTGGAGTAGCAAGCCTAATTACCTTGCGAAATGGTGGGAACTTTTGTGATGACGTAAAGATATCCCTTGGTTGTGTCGCACCAACTCCAATTTTGGCGATTAAAGCTGAGGGTATGCTGAAGGGTAAAGAATTAACACCAGGGCTGATCGACGAAGCTGCTCGACTAGCTCAAGAAAGCGTTACACCTATCGACGATGTCAGAGGGTCCGCGTCATACCGCAAATCTATAGTAGGTGCTTTGACCAAGAGGACACTTGAGCGTGCCATAGAGATAGCCCAGGGTAATCATGTTCCTTATCGGTTGCAACGAAATTTGGCTGTACAGGCCGAGTTTTAAACATTATTTTGCTTGAAGAAATACGTGTCTAAATCCCTAAAGTAGGAGGTCTATGCCGTGAAAAAACCTCTTCAATTGACCGTTAATGGTGAACCGAAGCAAATTCTCGTTGAACCTTATTCATCTCTTTTAGATATGTTGCGTGATGAATTTCGGTTAACTGGCACTAAAAAAGGATGCGATGAAGGAGACTGCGGGGCCTGCACAATATTTTTAAACGGGAAATCTGTCACGTCTTGTATGGTGTTGGCACATAGTGCCCATGATTCTGAAGTAATAACTATAGAAGGTCTTGGTAAATCAGATGGGATGCACCCTGTTCAACAGGCATTCGTTGATTACGGCGGTTTACAATGTGGTTTTTGCATACCTGGTTTAATCATGTCAGCGACTGCTTTTCTTAACGAACATCCTGATCCGACAGAGGAAGAAGTACGATTTGGGATCGGTGGTAACTTATGCCGCTGTACCGGATACAACAAGGTTGTAGAAGCCGTATTAGCAGCAGCGCGGGACATGAATAGCAAGCGATAGATCGGTAGTTGTTACTCTCAGATTACTCGATGCATTCAGGAGAGATTTGATGGTTGATTTCAAAGTGCTTGAACAAAATCTGCCTCGTATCGATGCGAGAGATAAGGTTACGGGTAGAGCAGTCTATGCCTCAGATGTGTATCTTCCCGGTATGCTGATGTGTAAGTTATTGCCTAGTACCCATGCTCACGCCCGCATTATATCGATTGATACATCCAAGGCGGAAGTCCTTCAGGGGGTTAGGTCAGTGATTACGGGCCAGGATTTCCCTGATATTCGGTTTGGATCAGGGGCTTTGAAAGATAGATATATTATGGCTCGTGATGAGGTTTTTTATATAGGAGAGCCGGTCGCTGCAGTCGCTGCTGATGATGAGATAACGGCTCAAGAGGCTATAGATCTAATAGAGATCGTTTATGAAGAACTGCCGGCGGTAATAGACCCCATCACGGCACTGACTGCGGATGCTCCGCCAGTGCATTCAGACGTTTCCGATTTTGAAGGATATGGTTTCTCGGTAGGAAACAGTAATGTTTGTACACTGTTAGACGCAGATAGAGGGGATGTCGATCAGGCATTCAACAGTGCTGACCGTGTTTTTGAGGAAACCTATAGATCTCAAGGAATTAACCAAGGATTCTTGGAGCCAATGGCATGTGTGACTAATGTTGAAGCTAATGGTCGATTAACTGTATGGGCGTCGACACAGGGTCCCTATCAAATTCGTACCCAGTTAGCTGGAGTACTGGATATACCTTTATCCAGTATAAAAGTGATTCCCATGGAACTGGGAGGCGGATTTGGCGCCAAATTAAGGTTGGCATTTGAGGCCTTTCCTGCTTTATTGTCTTTTAAAACTGGTAGACCGGTAAAGCTAATCAACTCCCGTGAGGAGGTATTCACTTTAAACGGTCCGAGGTTGCCGGTAACCAACTACTTGAAAACCGGTGTTAATAACGATGGAACTATTGTGGCTAGAGAGGCTTACAGTATATTTGATGTAGGTGCTTATTTAGGTGCTGGACCCAATTCTGGAGTTGGCCATGGACTGGGTGCTTATAATATTCCGAATTTTCGATTAAGGTCTTTCGGGGTATACACGAATAAAATATACGTGGGATCTTATAGAGCTTCGGGCGTGGCGGATATGACTTTTGCTGTTGAATCTCATACCGATAGCATTGCGAGGCAAATGGGGATCGACCCCTGGGAATTCAGGATGCAAAATGCTATAAAAGAGGGTGATGTTTCGGTCAGCGGAGCCCGAATGCCAAAGAACGGACTTTTGGAGACGTTGCAGGCTATCAAAGACAACTTCGGATTGCCTAAGAAATCAGCAGAAGACAGAGGGGTTGGGATAGCCGTTTGCGAATGGCGAAGTGGAAGTGGCCCGTCAACTGCATCCATTAGCGTAAACGAAGACGGTACGGTCAGCCTTCTGACTGGTTCCGTAGATATATCGGGTAGTGATACATCTCTGGCAGCAATAGCAGCTGAAACTCTAGGTCTAACTCTTGATGAGGTAATCGTAGCCAAAAGAGATACTGATCTGGCACCATTCACCGGACCCAGTGGTGGAAGTAGAATAGTTTACAGTCAAGGGACCGCGGTGCATCGAGCAGCCGAAACAGTTAGAGAACGATTGTATGAATTGGCTGCTGAAAGGCTTGGTGTTCAACCAGATGCTCTATCCCTAGCAGGAGGCAGGATCTTCATCGAAGATGATCCAAATCAAGGATTATCTTTTAAGCAATTGGGAGCTTTGAGCGTAAATTCTAGGGGTGGACCAATAATTGGCACTTCATCACTTTCAAATATGCCTTATGATCCAGTATTTAGCACCCAAGCCGCAGAGGTCATAGTAGATAGAGCGACTGGGCAGGTGAAAGTCACCAGATATATGCAGGCTCAAGATGTTGGGGTGGCTATAAACCCCATGTCGGTCGAAGGTCAACTTGAAGGAGGTGTTGTTCAGGGTATCGGCAGGGCATTAACTGAAGATATGCAGTTGGATGCCGAGACAGGGGCTGTAAGAACTTCATCTCTATCAACATACCTAATGCCGTTGGCAGTGGACTTGCCTGAAATTGAAAACGTTCTAGTGAAAGTTCCGTCTTCAGATGGACCGTTTGGAGCCCGAGCAGTAGCAGAACCGCCAGGTTTCGGTCCACCTGCAGCCATAGCAAACGCGATTTTTGATGCTGTTGGGGTTCGTGTGCGGGAGCTTCCGCTTTCTGGAGAACGCGTCTTATCTGCGTTACAGGGTGAGTCGTCTGAAATTCGATGGGATCTAGACATTTTAAAAAAATCCGAAGGTATGTAGGTTAGGGAGAGTAAAGGTGGTAGGTCTTTGTCTCAGATCTGTCTAGTTACATGGTCAGCTCAACCATAAAGTGGACCCTTCGGTTGTCTTCAAGACTTCTATCCTTGCAGGGAACATATCTTTCAAATCTTCTAAATGCGTGATGACTATTATTTTGTCAAAGTCATCTTCAATAGATGAAATTACATCCATTATCCGCTCTCGACCAACACTGTCTTGAGTTCCAAAGCCCTCGTCTATGAACAAAGTTGGCAAAGTGGCGCCCATTCGTTGGGACAATACCTTTGATAAAGCTATTCTGAGTGCTAGGTTTATACGGAAAGACTCTCCGCCGCTATATAACTCGTAGTTTCTTGGCCCTAACTCATCACTTACGTTGATCTCTAACGTTTCTATAGGTTCGCCTCGACCACTTCTTCTTTCCCGTTGTGTTTCTAATTTCAAGTGCATCTGGTTATCTGTCATTCTGCCGAGCAAGTAATTGGCTTCTTCTTCCAATCGAGGTATTACTGTCTCTATAAGCATTGCTTGAATTCCTTGGCGTCCAAAGGCGGTAGCCAGTTCTTGGTATATACTCTGATCTTCTTCAAGTTGAAGCCTACGAGTATCAACCTTCTCGAGTTCTTTACCTAGTTCCTCTAAACGCCTTAATTGGCCTTCTAAGAATCCACGACGAGAAATGGCGCTCATTTGCCCTCTTTCGAGGATTTCCAGATTATTTTCGAGCGTTTTCATGTTCGCCTGGGATGTGGAAAACCCTTCTATAGTTTTTTGATCATCTATTATTTTTTTCTTTCGGATAGCTAAATCATCTGTCCGCTGAGTAAGCATGTCAGTGGTTTGTGATAATTCGGATTGTTCAACAGGTAGTTGGGCTAACGCTTGATCCAATGCTGATCCGCGTTGTTCAAAAACCTGTAATTGTCTCATTTCAGAGTAAGCTTGTTGCCTGACTTCTTCGTGGTAACCCAAATCGGTGATTTCAGTCTCCAGTGATAACAAGTCGCGAGTTTCGTCTTCTGCAAAGCGACCTGACCCTAATAAATCTAAATAACCCTCCAATTGTGATTGCATTGCCGACAACTCTTTTTGGGCTCCCTGGGATTCCTGTATTTGCCGGTCCATATTAACCAGCGAGACCTCCAGATTCGTACGGTGGCCAGAAATATCCTGTTCATCTTTTGTAAGTACGTCGTCTAGTTGAGATTTGTCGGTTTGCAAACTTTTCAAAAGGGCTTGGTTTTCCCTGTATAATCGGCGTTTGTCTTCAATTTCAACCTGGTATGTGTTGGCTAATCCTTGACAACTGTCTAGGGCTAAAGTAGTTCCACATAATGGACAATCGGTGGACATACCTTCGAGATTATTCAACAGAGATAACTTACGGGCTAACTCTTCCCCTTCCCTTTTATATAGTTCCGATGTGGTATCGGTTTGGGTGATCCGGTTGGCTAATAGTTGTTGCTGTTTTCGGGTGTCTTCAAATTCATGTTGCCTATCGTTTAACTTTTGATTATCCAAATATAGTTGATCTCGTTGCTCTAATAATCTGGGTTCAGACTCGGCGATTGGCATTAATTCGGAAGATATCTTGCGTTTGGTCTCTTGAATTTGAGATTCTAGGATATTACGTTTGCCAGCAGTATCTTGTTGAAGTTGAGTTTTACGATCAGTTAGAGTGATATGAAGGCCTCTAATTGCCTCTAATGACTCGAATTTCGATTTAGATTCGGTAAACTGTAGGAGGCCTGTGCGGATTGTATCGGTTTGCGATATCAACTCCGAGTAGTTTCTAATGCGTTGTTGGATACTGATTGACGAAGAAGACAAGCGTCCTATTTCGTTTTCCAATTGATCGACTTGCTTTAGTTCTTCAGCGATAGCTGCTTGTTTCTCTTCTATTTCTCTAACTCGATGCCGAACTTGTTCTAATTCTTGCCTTGTACTATTTATTTGTTTTTCAGTATCTATCAGGTGTTTTTCTACGCCCTGTAACTCTAAAGAGGGATCTCCTAAATCTTCTCGTTCTTTTTCTAATTGTTGGGAGACCCCCACGGATTGGTCTATGATTGATCTGGCTTCGGACAACTTTTTTCTGGCCCTTTCCTGGTATTCATCGTACATATTAAGGCCTAGAATGGATGCTAAAACTGCTTTTCTTTCTGACGGAGTTTTGCTCGCAAATTCATCGGCTCTTCCTTGAATAAGAAAAGCAGAGTTGATGAATGTGTCGTAATCCATACCGACGAGTTGTTCTACTAAAATTTGAGTTTCTCGGATCGAATTACCTGATATAGGTTGGGCATCAGCGCCATTTAAGATTTGTAATTGGAGATCCGAAGCACCGGTTCTGCGGCGCCCCGCTATCCCTTTGGCATGACTTCGAATTACTCTGTAATTCGTATCCCTGCAAACGAATTCTAGTTCGACTCTAGCTTCATCTGCCCCGTACGAAATCAAGTCATCTTGCGTCCTGCCTCTGGCTTTACCCCATAAACTCCATGTTATGGCGTCGAGTAGTGCTGATTTTCCGTGTCCATTGTCACCGCATAGGCAGGCCAGATGTATCCCGGTGAAATCTAGTGAGGGGACATTTTCCCTGTAGCACAGGAAGTTCTTTATACTTAGTCTTAGAGGAATCATAGTCTCATATAAGCTTCACAAGAGGAGTTAAATTATGTGTTATGTTAAAGATCATCTTAACATAGGGCCCAGTCATCTTGACCTGTACTAATTGGAAACATAAAATCGATTGTAACTGGATAATAGATATTCAATAAATCATTATTCCATAGTTTTAAACCTAATATCAGAGGCGATTTAGTTGTTTGATAACCTAACGGATAAACTCACTGGAATCTTTCAAAAATTACAAAGCCGAGGCCGTCTGACGGAAAAAGACATAGATGACGCCTTGGGTCAGGTCCGCAGAGCTTTACTGGAAGCAGATGTAAATTTCAAAGTGGCTCGTGATTTTGTTGCCAACGTCAAAGAAAGATCACTAGGCTCGGATGTGTTGCAGAGCCTTACCCCGGGGCAGCAGGTGGTCAAGATAGTTCACGAAGAATTGACTTCTATGTTGAGTGGCGGCGATCACCGGCTTGTTCTATCCAGCCAACTTCCGTCCGTTTTGATGTTGTGTGGTCTACAGGGGTCAGGCAAAACTACTACGGCTGCGAAATTGGCATTGCAACAACGAAAGGATGGTCACACCTCCTTATTGGTAGCAGCTGATTTGAAAAGGCCAGCCGCTATCTCCCAATTAGAGACGTTGGGTAAGCAGTTGGATATTCCGGTTTATTCCGAAGATCCTGTCAATACAACTGTCGTGAAAGTTGCTCAAGCTGGGGTGAAGCGAGCCCAGCAATTGGGAATTAGCTGGGTAATAATAGATACTGGCGGTCGGCTACACATAGATGACGATTTGATGTCTGAGCTAGAGGATGTTAAAAAAGCAGTTTCACCGAATGAGACATTGTTAGTGGTAGATGCAATGACCGGGCAAGACGCTGTTAACGCTGCCGAGGAATTTCACAAAAAAATGTCTCTTACCGGTCTTATAATGACGAAATTAGATGGAGATGCTAGAGGAGGTGCTGCCCTTTCTATCACTCAGGTCACTGGGGTTCCCATCAAGTTCATAGGTGTTGGTGAACGTAATGACGCATTGGAACCATTCCATCCGGATCGGCTAGCCTCCCGGATATTGTCAATGGGTGATGTTCTAACATTAATAGAAAAGGCTCAACAGGTAGTAGATGAGGATCAGGCTAAAGAAATGGAACGTAAGTTCCGACAAGCCACGTTTGATTTAGATGATTTCCTACAGCAAATCCAAAGTGTTCGGAAAATGGGGTCTTTATCTCAGATAATGGAAATGATACCTGGTATGAATATGATGGGTAAAAAAATGCCCACCGAATTTGACGAAGGTCAAATGAATAGGATTGAGGCTATAATTCAGTCTATGACAGTAGAAGAGAGAAAACGCCCTGAGATCATTAATGGTAGTAGGAGACGGAGGATTTCCAGGGGTAGTGGGACTACCGCGCAAGATATTAACCAATTAATGAACCAATATCGTCAAACTCAGAAAATAATGAAACAATTTGCTCGAAATAAAAACCCACGTGGGTTGATGAATATGTTTCGCTGATAGGTGTTAAAGTTAAATTAATCCCTGACGATTAGCCGCAAATAAATAGGTAGTTGCGTAACTTCTCCAGGGACTCCAACGTTTAGAAAATGGTTCCATTTCCTCTTCTTTTAACGTTGTCTGGTCAAAATAAAGTTTGGTTAACATCTGCTTCAATGCGAGATCCCCAACTGGGAATGCGTCCATTCTGCCGAGCCCTTTAATTAATAACCACTGAGCGGTCCATCTACCGACTCCGCGCAATTGCATAATTTTGCTAACGATCTCGTTATTATCTTGATACTCTGCAAATGTAAGTAAATCTGATTGGTCGGCAATAACTTGTGAAATCCCATTGATGTATTCAGCTTTCCTATAGCTCATTTTCAAAAGGCGTAAGTCTTCTAAAGATGCTTTGGCCAGTGATATTGGTTGGGGAAAGGCATAGTAATCCATTCCGTTATATTTTGCGGGCGAGCCATATTTTTCGATTATCAGAGTCCTAATTAAACGTGCAACGTTATTTGATATTTGTTGCCCTAATACGGCGAGAATAAGAGATTCGTAAGGAGATTGGGCGTGTGGGATATGTAATCCATATAAATGTTGGCAAAAATTGTTTAATGGGTCGTCGTCAACGATTGACCCATAAAATTGCTTGAGGTCTTGTGAAGTTCCTAGGATCCATTCTATTTGTGATTTGGCTCGAGTAACGTCATATTGGGACAGAGCCGTTCCTTCAACAACCATCTCTAATTCCGGTCGGTCAACTGTTCCCGTTGAGCGGACTGAGGCAAGCAATAATTTATTGTCTATTTCTAATAATCGACGGTACTTGTCGTCTTCCCAGTGATCAGCCCCGTATCGGGATCTATAGTAAGTGTGGTAACCGACTGTAAGTTCGAAGTCGTATGGTCCTTTCGGAAATATGTTGGTAACAACACGATTCATATCAAGCCTTTCAATCATCTAATGTGGAGATCTGGGAAATGAAGCCTAGAGTGGATAGTGATTGAACTAAAGTTTTTAGAATACTTCACCGAGTAGTTTGTACCAATTGGAGATATCTTCCAAAGAATATTTGGCGTTGGCTGGGCTGGGATTGGGTACGACGAAAAGCCTGGTCTGATCAATCATGTTTGATTGTAAGCCGAGGTCCGGTTTAGTAGTTATTCTCTCGCTGTATTTTAAAAATGCTTTATAACATAACATTCCTTGAAAACAAGCTACCTTCGGTTGATACAATATCAACTTATCCTTGAGTACAGGTGCTCCCATCTTATAGTCCGAGGTTGTCAATCCTGTCGCTTGGGGGGTGGGTCGTTTTATTAAGTCGGTTAACCCGATTCCGTGCTCCAGTATTTGAGAATCAGATTCGTGAGTTATCTCTACCGGTATTAATCCTGACATATTTAAAGCTTTCCAAAATCGATTCCGGGGATTGGCAAAATAGTGGCCCTGTGTTACGGAAATGGTTGATGGATTCAGTCCGATGAAAACTATATCTAGGCCGGGTTTCAGGTAATCAGGTAGAGTCACCAGCATATTCTTACTCCCAGTTCAAAGCGCGTGTTGAACATATATCCTACAGGGTTACAGATTTAATAAAATTCTAGCGTTGCCTCCACGAATGTCTGATTTCTGTTTTTCATTCAATGAAGAGTTATCCAATTGATTAGATATTCTTCTGTGAGGAATCAACGGATAGTCGGAGGCAAGAAGAATTCTCTCGGAATCGGTTATGGCGCTTACTACATTGAAGATTCTTTGGTCATATAAAAAAGGGGAAGCTGCTGTATCGAAGTAAACGTTTTTCAATCTTTGATTTACTTCGGGCATTAACTCATAAAAGGGTAATCCGCCACCCCAATGAGCGCATATTATTTTGTTGTCAGGGAAGTTGTTGATAAATGCAAGTAGTTTGTCGGGAGTGGTATTGCCCTTGCCAGGATAAGAATGTCCTACGGGTTCAGATGAATGAATGACTACAGGTAGTCCTAAACGCAACGCAGGATTCATAACCGGTTCCATAATTGTTTTGTTAGTTATATCGAGATTCTGCGTGTCTGGATGAAGTTCACCGATACCTTTTAATCCAGCCGTTATACACCTCTCTATTTCACGGATAGCTAGATCTCCCCATAATGGATTTACAGAACAAAACCCTACGAGCTTATCAGGGTATTCCTTTACCGATTGGATGATATGATCATTTGCTTCTTTACCGAGGTTCTTGTCCGTCCATCCGATCCCCATTATTACTGAGATATCTACACAATCCCGATCCATATCAGATATGAGTTGTTGAGTTGTAGCTAGGGAGGCTTTAGGATCTCCAAAAAGCGATTTAAAACTTTTGTCTAATTCGGTTAATCGAGTTCGACGACTTTGAAAGTTTTCTGGGAAAATATGGCAATGTGAGTCGATAATCATTTCAGACTACTTTAAAGACTTACTCCCTGATCTGACCTGAACCTTTGATTACCCATTTATAGGATGTGAGCTCAGCCAATCCCATGGGACCACGGGCATGAAATTTTTGAGTACTGATTCCAACTTCCGCTCCGAGTCCAAATTCGGATCCGTCGGTAAATCTCGTGCTGGCGTTTAGATAAACCGCCGCTGCATCTACTTCGTTAAGGAAGCGCTCCCCTGATGTAGTATCTTCAGTGATTATGGCTTCAGAATGGCCGGATCCATAATTTTCAATGTGGTCTAATGCATCTTGTAATGAATCGACTATTTTAACTGCGGCTACAAGTGAAAGAAATTCGGTTCCCCAGTCATTAGGATTCGCTGGAATTACATTAAGATGTTGGGCAGGTCCTACCATGGCCATGGCCCTGGCATCGCACCTTAATTCTACTCCAGCGGCGCACAGGTCCTGTGCTAAGGAAGGTAGAATTGCTGGAGCTATATCTTTGTGGATGATAATCCCGTCCAGGGCGTTGCAAACCGTGGGCCTCTGCACTTTGGCATTAAAGACGATTTTGCGGGCCTTATCTTGGTCGGCGCATGAATCTATATAAGTGTGGCAGACTCCTATCCCACCGGTGACCACTGGCATCGTTGCATTTTGGCCAACGAAGTTAACTAGTGCGCTCCCTCCTCGTGGGATGAGCAAGTTAATATATTCTTTCATAGCCAACATGGCTGTAACTAGATGTCTATCTGGGTTATCAACGAACTGGACGGAATCTATGGGGAGACCTGATTCCTTTATACACTGTCGAATTAAATCGATTAGTGCTGTGTTCGAATAAAGACTTTCTTTACCACCCCTCAGTAAACAGGCATTCCCCGATTTAATACACAAACTAGCGATATCTACCGTTACATTTGGTCGGCTTTCGTAAATACTACCAATTACTCCGAGTGGGACTCGCCTTTTTTCCATTATTAGGCCGTTGTATAAAGTATTGGTTTCTATTATTTGACCAACTGGGTCTATTAATTGGGCCACATTTCTAACTTCTTTCGCTGTTGCAAGGAGACGTTCTGGAGTTAACATCAACCGATCCAACATAGCTTCATCCATGCCTTGAGATTTCGCTTGTTGGAAATCCAATTGGTTGGCTTCGAGGATAGACCCCTGGTTGGTTTCTAATGCTTTAGCTATGTTATTAAGGGCCTGAACTTTGATCGAATCTGATAGCCGTGAAAGTTCTCTAGACGCTACCTGCGAGGCAATACCCATTGAGATGAGGTTTTCTTCTGTTGTGATTACTGTCATAACTTTCTTCTTTTGGGTTGTGGTTGTTAGTAACTATATCTTAGCACCAAATCATTGACAGCCACCGTCTTTGGTATTTGTGATATTTATAACAACACCAGATTATTACGGTGAACAACTTCTTGGCCAAAATAATAGCCTAATAAGTCAAGTATACGGTCCGAACGGAATCCTTTGATTGAAGTTATATCGGACGAACTATAATTAGCTATTCCGCAGGCTACGTGATTGCCGGTATTATCTGTGATAAAAAGAATTTCGCCTCGTTCAAATTTTCCTCGGACATCAATTATGCCCGCTGGCAGTAGACTGACATGGTTTTCTACCAGGGCCTTTACTGCCCCTTGATCTATTAATATTTCACCTCTTTCGGAGTCCGTTACCCTGCTTAGCATCCACCGTTTTCGTAGCTCTAACTTTTCACCTGCAGGACTAAAGAAAGTTCCATTTGTATTCCCGTCAACGGCATTCAAAATGGAATTGTTGGAGTTTCCATTACAAATTATCATTGGTATGCCAGCTGCTGTAACCAATCGAGCTGCTTGTATTTTCGTAAACATACCACCCCGAGATAAAGGATTTAAATGTTCCCCTACCATTGATTCGATGGAAGAATCTATTTGTTCAACCACAGGTATAAGATTCGCTTCAGAATTGGTTCTCGGGTCAGACGTGTACAGACCATCTATGTCTGTGAGGATCACGAGAAGATCTGCATCCACGAGGGTAGCCACAAGTGCTGAGAGCCTGTCGTTATCCCCGAAAACTTCTCCTATCTCATCCACCGCCACGACGTCGTTTTCATTTAGGATTGGTATTATTTTGAGTTCAAGTAATCCTAATAACGTGTTTCGTAGATTGAGGTAGGAATGTCGTTCCGATATATCGTTGACGGTTAATAACGTCTGAGCTACTTGAACGCTTTTGGTACCGAACAATTCTTGGTATATGTGTATGAGACGTCCTTGACCTACGGCAGCTAACATCTGTCTATTGATTATATTTCTGATCTGATTGCTGTTGGGAGATTGCCCCAATATTTCCCTGCCGGCAGCTATAGCTCCCGAACTGACTAAAAGAACCTCAGTGTCATTATCCAGGTTTAATTGGCAGAGCTGAGAAACTAGATCGGCCATTCGGCCGTGGTCTAAAATCTCGCTTGTCGAGTCCCCTGTAAGTACACTGGTACCGGCTTTGATAACTACGCGTTTATAGTTTGTATCCACTTATAATTGATCGAGATCAGAATGGGGTCATTCCCAGATGTTGTCCAACCCAAGGAGTCTAGAGCTATGAGATGCTTACATCCATCAATCAGCATGATTACAGTTCTAAGAACAATGATTGACGACGATATTATACCATGGCCACGATGGCCGATATTAAAGCCCTTGTGCATTAATAAATGAGTGACTTTGGGACTTGGGTTGTTAGAGATACGCCTAAATATTAGAATATGGGGGTATCAATCGTTGGCCAGTGCAAAATTGATTGCATATGGATTTTTGTGTTTAGTAAAGTTTTAGAGGTATACAGATAATAATATGGCTCTTACGGGATTATTGGAATTAATCAAAGGTCATCAAGAATTTGAACGTCACATAGAAGAAGTCAACTCAGGCTCTTTAAACGCTACTATAGCGTTTAGAACAGGCACCAAACCTGCATACTTAGCTGCTTTATGGTTAAAGCTACAGAGACCTATTTTAGTTTTGACTCCACGACCGGAAGAATCTAGGCGCATTTATGATGAACTGATTACCTATCTCGGCGGTGAAGATGAATTCGTTTATCTCCTTCCTGAGCCTGAAGTTCTTCCATTTGAACGTCTTGCTGTCGATGTTAGAACAAGTAATCAACGGTTAGTAACCCTGTCGGCCCTGGCAAAGTGTAACTTTGACGAACCCGGTCAATCTACTGGGCTTCCTCCGTTGGTAGTGACTTCTATAGGCTCTGCGCTCAGATTAACATTATCTCCGGAAACTATCTTTCACGAAGTCAGTTTGAAAAAACAGCTTAGAGTTGGTTCTAGAATCGGTAAAGTTGATGACCTGTTGAAAGATTGGGTAAATTTAGGCTACCGGCATGAGCCGCTGGTAGAGACGCCGGGCACATTCAGCCAACGCGGAGGCATAATAGATGTTTTCCCTCCAGATAATGACTACCCTCTGAGGATAGAGCTATGGGACGATGAAATAGATACAATTAGGCAGTTTGATTCTGTTACCCAACGGTCAATTGGATCTATAGATTCGGTTAGTATAATGCCAGCTCGAGAGCAATTGCCGGGTGTCCTTGATCGTTCTGAATTAGAACATCGTATCCATAGTATTGATTTCGAAAATTGTGACGATGAACTTCAAGAGCGTATGGAGGATGAGCTGGTTACTCTTTTATCAAATCCGGATTTAGAATTACTCCATTTTTACAACGGTTTGTTGAATAGCTCTTCACTTCTGGATTATCTTCCTGATAATGGGTTATTGGTCCTCGATAGGCCTTTGCAAATAGAAAATGAAGGCC